>Ga0102926_1001616_pt1 | contig 13207 bp, 14 predicted proteins | sample SalPonR1_A_D2_MG_FD_78173 | JGI IMG/M metagenome (GOLD analysis project Ga0102926, IMG submission 78173) | Salt pond soil microbial communities from South San Francisco under conditions of wetland restoration - Salt Pond MetaG R1_A_D2_MG | ecosystem: Environmental > Aquatic > Marine > Intertidal...
AATTAATTGTTAAATAATACACAATATATTATATGATAAAAGGTTTTCATTTTGATACCGTCTTTTATTATACTGTATTTGATTAGATTATACACTTTATTTTTTCTTGGTTTTCATGTATAATACTTATTGATATTTAAATGAAAGATGGTATTTTATGAAAAACTTTTTATTGAAAATAAAAGAACTTATTTTAGAAAAAAAAATTGCATTATTTTTAACACTCTATTTTATTATTAATACACTTTTTCTAACAAAGTATCCCTTTATGCATTCTGATGAATCCTGGTTAAGTGGTTTATCTAGAATTTATTTGGAAAATAATTCTCCAATAGTCACAGAATCATTTTTTGACCTACTTCCTAGATTTCCTCACAGTATAAAAATATTTTTCCATTACATCCAAGCTTTTTTTTCCAGTATAATGGGCTATAAACTATTCACCTTTAGGTTTATATCATTACTATTTGGAGTTTTTACCTTATATCTTATATATAAAACAGGTCAAAAATTTCTCAAGTCTAAAATATTATCCTTTTTTTTAACTCTAATCATTGCCTTTGATGTTCATTTTATTTATACTTCTCATTTTGCTAGACAAGAAGCTGTAATACTTTTTTTTATAATTTTTGCTTTTTATTTTTACATTAGCAAAAAACCTTCATTAAAAAAGTCTGTAATTTTAGGTATTATAACCGGTTTAAATATAGGTATCCATCCAAACAGCCTATTCATAGCAGCAATAATAGGATCTCTATATTTTTATGATATAATATTTACAAAAAAAATTAAAGCCAAAGAATTACTATTATATATCTTTGTTACTGGAATATTTGCAAGCGGATTTATAGCCGTTAATCTTTATTTTGATTCTAATTTTTTCTATAATTATAAAGAATTCGGAGATCAATTCAACGTATTTGCCCAGCCAACTGATAGAATAAGCGAAATCAAAAATTTCTATCTCAAACTATACTATCAAGTTAGTGGAACGTATTATATACCTAACATAAAATTCCAATTATTATTTTTCCCTTTAATCTTTACTATTGCTTTTATACAATTCATACTTAAAAAAGATTTTTCGAAATATAGGTATATAGGTTTGACAATCTTTACCATATTATCGATTAATATTACCTATATAATCATAGGAAGATATAATCAAACAAGTATTATTTTTATATTTCCCTTTTTTTGGCTCTTGTTTATTTTATCTATTAAGAATATTAAATACAGAAAAACAATTTCATTATCAGTTGCAATGTTCCTTCTTATTGTATCAATTTTTAATATTATTCCATTTCTAAATAATGACTACGAAAATTATATCGAAAATATCAGCAGCTACGTAGATAGTGATAAAGTAGTATTGGCTAATTTAAATACAGAATACTATTTCAGCTACAATAATCTGTATGATTATAGAAACTTGAACTATCTAAAACAAAGCAACATTACTTTTTCAGAGTATATAAAGAAAAATGACATAGAGTATATTATATATCCTGAAGAAATGGATTTTATTTATAATACTAGACCTGTTTGGAATTTTATCTACGGTAATTTATACTACTATTATGAAGATATGCAAAATTTCTTAGAAAATAATTGTCAGTTAATTGACAAGTTCAACAGCCCTTATGCCATGAGATTAAGTATGTATATGTATGAAAAACCTTGGTCTGTTAAAATTTATAAAGTTAACTATTGATGAGCTATTTACATAAAAAATTTGATAAGTATCTTTGTTCCTACTACAGCTCCTAAAAACATAAAAATCCCGTAAACCCATCCTGATAGTGATAGTGATGCGATTCCGCTGTAAAGAGCCCCTATATTACATCCAAAACCTATTCTTGCACCGTATCCCATTAAAAGGCCACCTATTATTGCCCCTAAAACCTGCTTTTTGTTTTTAACCTTTCTATATTTGAATTCAGATGCAGCTAAAGCTGATATTAAAGCACCTACTATTATTCCTACATTTCTTATACTTATAGGACTAGTTAAAAAACTTTGACTATTATCTATATTAAAATGCTTAACTTGAAAATAATGCCAATTTTCAACACTAGCCCCAAAAAATTCTAATATCCATGCTCCCCAATTAGCCAAAATACCTGAAACCCCCCAGGGACTACCTGTAATTGCAAAGTTAATAATCTGAAAAACAGAAAGAAGAATTGCCCCAACAAAATAGGGATATGATGTTTTAAAAAGTCTATTATATTTTTTGCTTTCATTAATTCTATCAAGTATTTTCACATTATCCTCCAGAAACTAAAGAATTATCAAAGTTTTTTTTCTTCCCATTTTTTTGCTATTAAGTATATTGTACAGATAATAAGGAGATTAACAACAAGTCCGCCAATCCAACCAAAAATATCAGGCAAGAAAACTCTAAACCCTTTGGATATAAAATTATCTTCCCACCACTTAAAATCGTATGCACCCCAGACTGAACCTAATATAAAAAAAACAAGAGTAATCATTTGTAGTTGGAATCCTTCTCCGATTCTCATTAAAGTTCCAGAAGCACATCCTCCAGAAATAACCATACCAATCCCAAAGAGAAAAGCTCCTAAAGCTGTAGCAAAGCTTATAGGTGCTACATATTCCATGCCTGGTACAATATCACCATTTATATAATACACATATTTAATTATAGTGAATCCGACAGAAGTTAATGCAAATGCCAATAATAATGCTCTAGTTAAAGCTGTAGAACCTGTTAAGTAAGGATCTCTAAATGAAGCTGTAAAACAAAACCTAGACCTTTGAAGTATGAATCCAAAACACAATCCAATTATCCAATAAAAACATAAGTCAAATGACTTTGTATATAAGAATATCCCTAAAATTGATGCTAAAGAAAAAATTCCAAAAGCATATGGTATTTGATTTTTAACCATATATTTGTTTTGTTTTGTTCCTTTGATATTGTTATATTGTGATTTTTTAGACTTCAAATTTCCACCTCTAAACATTTATATGATTGTTACGATATATTATTCTAACATGATTTTCTTTTTTTTAAAATATTTGGTATAATATTCAAATAACATAAGCTATAAAAAGGAGTTACTAAATGCATATAGAATATTTTAACTATTTTTATCAAGTTGCTAAAGTTAAGAGTATATCAAAAGTTGCTAAACAAATTCATATATCACAGTCAGCTCTATCGCAGCAAATACAAAAATTCGAAAATAGTGTAGGTTATCAGCTCTTTAAAAGAAGTAACAAGGGAGTAGAATTAACAGAAATGGGAGAAATAGTACTCCAATACAGTGAAAATATCTTAAACACCTATAAAAAGATGATGAATGACTTAGAGAAGGGTAATAATATTTCAAACACAGTTACTTTACAAGCTTGCCATTCAATTTCTCATTATGCTCTACCCTGCAGTATTTATAAAATAAAAGAAAAATATCCGTACCACCAATATGAGTTAACTACAAGTTCTTCAGATAAAATAAGAAGCAGTGTAGAAAATAACATTTGTGATATAGGTTTCGTATATGGAAAAGGAAGTGAAGAAAATCTAGATTACTACGAAGTTGGCCATAATAAATTTGTATTAACTTCATCTTTTTATTATGAAACGCCAAAAGAAATCACTGTTGAAAATCTTAAAAACTATCCTATAATCTCTATGTCCTACGACAAGCAAATAACTAATGTTTTTGAAGAAAATCTAAAGGACCACGATGTAGATTATGATGATTTAAATATTATTTTCACCTTAGATTCTATTGAGGCTATTAAGGCATCTTTAAATAGAAAACATGGACTAGCATTACTTCCATACATATCAATTAAAGAAGAATTGTACAAAAAGACCTATAAAATTATCCAGGTTAAAGGCTTGGAAATAAACATCAAGGTTTATATGGTTACTAGAAAGGAAAGTAAGAATAGTAAAGCAGTAACTGAATTCTCTAATCTATTCAAAGAAATAGGTCAAAACAGTTTTTGCTAGGGCTTAGATATTCTTATTTCCCAAACACCATTCATAACTTCTTCTGTTTCAATATTATATTTTTTATATTTATTACTGACGGATTCTAATGTACAACTGTGATCAGTGACAACTTCTAACACTTCCCCTTCTGGAAGAGTTTTAAGTTGTTTTTCTATTTTTATTATAGGAACAGGACATATATCACCGAAACAATCAATTTTTATCAATTTAATCACCTTCATTTTTATTTATTTTTTATTATAGATTAAATTTGATATTATGTAAATGGTAGTTTGTTATTTTTTTATTAATATTTAAAGAGTAGGTATACCAATGAAAAAGAAATTTTCAATAGTTATCCCTGTGTATAATAGTGAAGAATCTATAGAACAGGTCTATAAAAAAACCCGAAAAGAACTAATAGAATTAAATAAATATTATGAATTTATTTTTGTGGACGACAGTAGTAGCGACAATAGCTTTAATGTAATAAAAAAAATTTGCGAAAAAGATGCTAATGTTATTGGAATAAAACTAAGTAAGAACTATGGTCAGCAAAATGCTGTGTTTTGTGGATTAGAGCATTCTTCAGGAGATTTAATTGTAAATATGGATGATGATCTCCAACACAATCCACTTTATATTAAAAAAATGTACAAAGAACTGGAAAAAGGATATGATATAGTTTATGCAGTTACAAAAGTCAAATATCATAAATCATATAGAAACCTAGGTTCAAAGCTTACCGATAAATTGTTTAACTTTTTGTTAAATAAACCAAAGGATAAACGAGTAAGCAGCTATAGAATCATGAAAAAAGATTTGAAGGAAATAATTTTAAATGAGAAAAAAACCTACAACTACATATCTGCAAGTATTCTTAAAAACAGCAAAAAAATTGGGAATTTATACTACCAACATAAAAGCAGAAAATATGGTAGTTCAAATTATACATTTTTTAAACAGTTAAAAATCTTTTTAAGAATATATTTTTATTACTCAAACAATAAAATATTCAAACCTTTTTTAAGTAAATCAGAACCATACTCGATAGAAACAATAATTAATTATAGAAAGGATTATTAACTATGAAATTTTTAGTATTGGGAGCAGGGAGTTGCCAGCTTAATTTAATAAAATATTTAAAGAGTAATAACCACGAAGTTATAGTCACTGATTATTTAAAAGATTCAATTGGCAAAAAATATGCTGATAAATCTGAGATGGTAAGCACCTTTGATTTAGAAGGAATTGTATCAATTGCAAAAAAACATAAAGTTGATACTATACTGACTGCAGGAACCGACCAACCTGTCTATTATGCAGCTAAAGCATGTGAAATTCTAAACCTTCCAAATTATATTAGCTCGAATTTAGCTCTACTAGTGACAGATAAAAAAAGAATGAAGGAAATATTTGATAAAAATAATATTCCCACAGTTAAATATGTGCTTTTAAAAGAAAATGAGAATATAGATTCGATAGATAATGATTTATTTCCCGGGGTTGTTAAACCTTTGGATAGTCAAGGTCAACGTGGAGTTCTTTATATAAAAGACAAAGATGATCTGAAAAAGAAAATAAATATCCCTTTTAGTTTTACCAAACAGTCGGAAATACTCTTGGAAAAATACTATGAAAATGATGAAATAACAATCTCGGGTTGGGTAATAGAAAAAGATACTAAAGTACTTTCGATAAGCGATAGAGTTACATATAATAATTTTCCTCATATAGGTATATGTATCTCCCACAACTACCCATCAAAGCATTACAAAGAATACTCTGAAGAAATTATAAATATAACCAAGGATATTGTTAGTGGCTTTAAAATTGAAAAGGGTCCAATTTATTTTCAAATGCTAATAGGCAGCGAAGGTATAAAGGTTAATGAAATAGCTTGCAGAATAGGCGGAGCCTTTGAAGATGTTTATATTCCTTATGTAAGCGGAGTAAATATGAGCGATTTATTACTAAGAGACTCATCAAATATTCCTCATATTCAAAAAGTAAAGTCTAATTCTATATCTAAAAAAACAAAAATTTCTGTTCAATTATTTTTTGCTAGTCCTGGAAAGATATCCTATATGTCATCCTTAGAAAGTTTAGTAAGTGATGGATTAATACTAGATGGAAGGTTCAATTTTAAGGTTGGAGATAATATTCCTAAAATAAAAAACGCCACACAAAGAGCAGGGCATTTTATAGTATCCTCTTCAAATAAAGATAGTCTATTCGAAAAAGTTGACAAAGTTTTTAACAAAGTTAAAATTCTTGACGAAGATGGAAATAACTTAGTTATTCCTTATAAACTCTATAATCAAATGTGAGATGTGTCGTTATACAATATTTCTTTAAAACTTTCTCCATCATAGTCATATATTGATAAGCTGCAATTTTTTACTACGTTTTTAAACCAAGTGCTACCATCCGGTTTTTCAAACATTTGGGCTATAATGCTTTTAATAGTTCCGCCGTGGGCCACTATTAAAATATCCTTGCCTTTGTATTTTTCTATAATTTCATTATAGCCTTCAGAAACCCTATTGTAAAACAGTTCTAAAGATTCTCCTTTTGGATATATATATTTAAATGGATTATTTCTTAGTTTTATTTTAGCATCAGGATTTTCTCTCCATATATCTTCAAATCTATTTCCTTCAAATTCACCGCAGTTTATTTCTTTTAATTTATCATTTAATTCTATATCAATATCTCTTTTTCCCCGTATTATTCGTGCCGTTTTATAAGCTCTCTCTAAAGGACTTGAAGCTATTAAATCAATATTAATATTAGCCAATCTTTTTTTTAGTTTTTTTGCACCATCCAGGCCTTTTTCAGTTAGTTCTGAGTCCAGATGTCCTTGGATTCTACCTTCTATGTTCCATTTAGTTTCACCATGCCTGGTTATATATATTTTCATAGTTCCTCCATTTAATCTTTATACAAAAAAAGGACTCATACAAGTCCTTTATCTGGTGCGGGTGAAGAGACTCGAACTCCCACGTCAAAGACACTAGATCCTAAGTCTAGCGCGTCTGCCAATTCCGCCACACCCGCTTAACCACAAAATTCATTATATATATTGTTGCGGTCAATGTCAATACTTTTTTTGAAATAATTTTATTTTCTTTAATTGAAATAGTAAACGCAAGTATATTTTGCATTTAGTATGTCAAAGAATATTTTTCTTTTATTCTTCACAAAACTTACTATACATCTCTTCTAAATCCAAAGAATTTATATACAATCCCGTTCCTAATTCAAATCCGCCAAATTTTCCTTTTCTTGGAATTACATGTATATGCCATTTGAAATTCGGGGATTTAATATCTTTAGGCAAAGAGTGTAGATATATATTAAAGGGTATAGGTCCATATACTTTTTTGATTTTTTTAAAAATCAAGTGTAGAGATTTTGCTAAATCAACAACTTCATTGTCATTGATATCATTAAATTTACCAGAATTTTTATTCCCAATAATCATTTCTCCTGAAAGATATGAATCTTCTAGTATGAAAATCTCAAAATTATCATTTTCAGAGATTACCATTTTTTCTATCCATAACTCATCATATTTTAAATTGTTTATCTCCCTCTTAATTTCAGGCGGGACAAAGGACATAGATAGTATCTGACTATGAGAATGTATCTTAGATGCGCCTGCGCTCTTTAAGTGGTTTTTATATATGATGGTGTACTCTACGTTTTCATCACTGTCAAGCTCTATAAAGCGATTTTTATACATTTTTATAATATTTTCGAACTCTTCTGTAGTGAAATCATAAAAATTTCTTAAATGCTCTCTGGTCTCTATTAATACTTCATGTTTACCATAATCACATTTATTTTTTTTATACCCTTCTATATCATTAATAAGAGCTGGATATTTATTGTCTATAGCCTTTACTTGCCATTCATTCCCTTTATTTATAGTAAAATTAGCTTTTTCTTCATTTTCTCCAGGACAAAACGGACACTTATTTTTATCTTTTTTATCGGAAAAGTCATTTTCTCTAGAATCTCTTAAGATATTTATCAGAACTTTTCGACCGGTATGGTTATTAGTAATTAGTTTCATTATTTTCATCCCTTTCTCTTGTAACGACTTTAATAAATTCTTCTTTTGAATTTATTTTATATGCTTTGTTTTTTATAATTAGTTCTCTATTTAATTCCATACCCTTATTTTTATTATTTATTCCAAGGCAAAATATTTTCTTGGAATATTTAAGAGCATAATTAGCTGTATGTACAGTACCACTTTTAGTACCACTTTGTATTATAAAAACACCTTCTGAAAGTCCAGCTTGCAACCTATCTCTTTGAATGTAGTCATGCTTTTTTGGCTTTTCAAAAGGAGTTTTTTCACTTATTAAGCATCCATTATTCTCTATTATCTTATTTCCTAGGTATGAATTTTGGACAGGATGTATATTCTTAATACCCGATGGTAATACAGCTAATGTTTTCCCAACATAGTTCCAATTTGATACAGAAATAGCACCTCTATGTCCAGCTGTATCACACCCTTTAGCTAAGCCACTTATAATATTTATTCCAAGTTTAACTGCATCTTTTGAATATTCAAATCCCCTTTTATAATTTTCCCTACTAACCTTTCTACTACCTATAACACCTAAATTATATCCACCAGTCATAATTTTATAATTACCTAAAGAATAAAATATAACTGGTTTATCATAGTTTATTTTATTAAATCTATCAGGGTAATTACAATCTAAGAAACTGTGAATTTTTATATCTTCTAAGTAACATTCTTCAAGAATCTTTTCAGATTTTAACATTGCTTTTTCTATTTCTATTTTAGAATATATTTTGCCTAATTTTTCTCTTAATATTGTTATATAATCCTGAAATTCTAAATTAATCAATCTTCTATTTTTGATGTGGTCATATATTCTCAATATAGTTTTATTTCCCACATTTTTTAATTGTAACAAAGTAATTAGGTCTATTTTTTCAATCATTAAACCACCTCATTATATTATATAATTTTACCAATATTTTATAAAGAAAAGATTTAAAAAGCTTGCAAATTAAAAACAAATATATAAAAAGGACTACAACCTTAAGGTTGTAATCCCTGTATTATTTTTATTAAAATGTTATCCAAAGAACATAAGAAGTACGCCTGCAGCAACTGCAGAACCAATAACTCCTGCTACATTTGGTCCCATGGCATGCATTAGTAAGAAGTTTGAAGGGTTGTACTTTCTTCCTTCTTTTTGTACTACTCTAGCTGCCATTGGTACAGCTGAAACTCCTGCTGCTCCAATAAGCGGGTTAATTTTACCTTTGCTTGTTTTGTACATAATCTTTCCAAGTAGTAGTCCTGTTGCTGTTCCTATTGAGAACGCTACTAATCCTAGAGCTATTATCTTAAGTGTTGCAGGTGTCAAGAAAAGTCTTGCTTCTGCTTTTGCTCCTACTGTCAATCCTAAGAATATTGTTACTATGTACATTAATGAGTTTTGTGATACTTCTGTTAATTTTGGTACAACACGCGATTCTTTTATTAAATTTCCAAACATCAACATTCCTATTAGTGGGGCTGAAGATGGTAGTAATAGTACCACAAATATAGTTACTATTATTGGAAAAATAATCTTTTCTTTCTGACTTACTGGTCTTAGTTGTTCCATTTTTACTTTTCTTTCTTCTTCTGTCGTTAGTAATTTCATTATTGGCGGTTGAATTATTGGTACTAAGGCCATATAAGAATAAGCTGCTATTGCTATCGGTCCTAATAAATCACTTGCTAAAATACTTGTTAAATATAGTGCTGTTGGTCCATCTGCTCCACCTATGATTCCTATAGAGGCTGCTTCTGGTCCTGTAAATCCTAATAGTATCGCTCCTACAAATGTAAAGAATATTCCAAATTGTGCTGCTGCTCCTAGTAGTATACTTCTTGGGTTTGCTATTAGGGGTCCAAAGTCAGTTCCGGCACCTACGCATAAAAATATTAGCGGCGGATACAGTCCTTTTTCTGTTCCTATATATATTAGTTTTAGTAATCCACTATCTTCCATTAATCCCGATAATGGTAGGTTTACTAAAAGCATACCAAATGCTATAGGAACAAGTAAGTACGGTTCGTATCCTTTTTTGATTGCCAGGTATAAAAATATGCATGCTATTGCTATCATGATTATTTCACCTGGTATTTTTACTACGTATGAACCTATCGGCATATCCATCCATTTACTAGGATCTATTAGTTGAGAAAATCCTGTGCTATTGTAAAATTCCTGTAGTATTTCTCCCATTATTTCTAATACCTCCTATTCTACTTCATACCTACTAGTGCATCTCCTGTGTTTACACTTGTTCCTTTTGGTGCATATATCTTAGATACTTGTCCATCTGCATCTGCTGTTATTTCATTTTCCATTTTCATAGCTTCCAGTATTAATACTACTTCTCCAGCTTTTACTTCTTGTCCTTCTTCTACCTTTAATTCTAGTACAGTACCTGGCATTGGAGCTGTTATATCTCCAGCCGATGCTGCTGGTGCTGATTGTTTTGGCTTAGACTTTGGAGCTGGTGGTGCTTTTGGTGCTGATGAAGGTTTAGGCGCCGACTGTGCTCTTGGTGCCGATGATACCTGTCCATTTCCATTTACTTCTTCTACTTCTACTTCGTAGGTTTTACCGTTTACAGTTATATTATACGTCTTCATTTTATTTTTTTTCCTCCTAGTTCATGTTTTCTATTCTTCCCGTTTGGGCCCAGGTTGGGTCGTTAATTTGTCTAATATTTCTAATTATCAATTTATCCCTTGATGTATTTAATGTCTCCATTAATGCAGCAGTTATAACTGCTACTAATTCTTCTTCATCTTCATTTAAATTCTCTTCAACGTCAGGCTCTTGTATTTCAGGTTTTTCTTTAGCTTTTTTTGCTTCATCTTTTTTTGCCTGTATTTTTTGATCTCTTCCATTTTGTACTTTAAATACGTCAAGTATTAAAGATATTGCAAATAATGTCAAAAAAACTAATGCCATACTAAATACTGTTACCGTGAGAGCCTCCATCCCTGTTACTTCATTTCCTATCATAATTTCATCTCCTCTATACTGGTAAGTTACCGTGCTTTTTCTTAGGGTTTTGTTCTCTTTTTCCTGCCAGCATTTCTAAAGCACTTATTATTCTCTTTCTTGTCTGAGATGGTTCTATTACGTCGTCTATGTAGCCTCTTGCTGCTGCTTTATATGGGTTTGCAACATTTTCAGTGTACTCGTCTATTTTTTCCTGACGTTTTTTCTCTGGATTATCTGCTGAGTTTATTTCTTTTCTAAATATTATGTTTGCTGCTCCCGATGGTCCCATTACTGCTATTTCTGCTGTAGGCCATCCAAGTACCATATCTGCACCCAAAGATTTATTACACATAGCTATGTATGCTCCACCGTAAGCTTTCCTAGTTATTACTGTTATCTTCGGTACAGTTGCTTCAGAATAAGCATATAGGAGTTTTGCTCCATGTCTTATTATTCCTCCAAATTCCTGACCAGTTCCCGGCAAGAATCCTGGCACATCAACTAAATTAACTAATGGTATGTTGAATGCGTCACATGTTCTTACAAAATGTGCTGCTTTGTCTGATGCATTAATATCTAAACACCCTGCTAATACTTTAGGTTGGTTTGCTATTATTCCTACACTTTTTCCATTTATTCTCGCATATCCTGTTATTATATTTTGTGCGTAGTGCTTCTGATATTCTAAGAATTCTCCATTATCAGATATAGTGCTTATGATTTCTTTCATGTCATATGCTTTATTTGGATTAAGCGGTACTATTTCGTTAAGTTTTTCATCAATTCTGTTTAAATCATCCGATGTTTCTAATTTCGGTGTCTTTTCCATATTATTTTGTGGTAAAAAACTTATCAACTGCTTAATATTGGCAAAGCAATCTTCTTCTGTTTCATCATAAAACTGAGCAACTCCACTTTTTTGATTGTGAGTCATTGCTCCACCTAGTTCTTCTGCACTTACTTCTTCTCCTGTTACTGTCTTAATTACTTGTGGTCCTGTGATAAACATTTTTGACGTATCTTTTACCATAAAGATAAAATCTGTTAGTGCTGGTGAGTATACTGCTCCTCCTGCACATGGTCCTAAAATTACTGATATCTGTGGGATTACTCCTGAGGCTTTTGTGTTGTTGAAGAATATATCTCCGTATCCCCTCAGAGCATCTACTCCTTCTTGGATTCTTGCTCCTCCTGAGTCGTTTATTCCTATAAGTGGTGCTCCTACTTTCATTGCCATCTGCTGAGCTTTTACTATTTTTGCTGCGTGCATTTCTCCCAAAGATCCTCCTATTACGGTAAAATCTTGAGCAAATAAATACACTAACCTTCCTTCTACTGTTCCATAGCCTGTTACTACTCCTTCTCCGGCAATCTTTTTCTTTTCCATTCCGAAGTTTTCGCATCTATGCTCTACAAATGTGTCTATTTCTACAAAGCTTCCTTCGTCTAACAGCTGTTCTATTCTTTCTCTTGCTGTTTTCTTCCCTTTGCTGTGCTGCTTTTCTATTGCTTTTTTTCCGCCACCGAGTTCAATTTTGGCTTTCTTTTCTTTTAGTTCTTGTAGTTTTTCGTTAGGCAATTTTTTCCCTCCTGTTCTTATCGATATTCTTTAATAAGATAACGTTTTTTTTTTATAAAGTCAAGGCATTTTGCTAAATTGCAAGGCTTTTAAAATATTATTCATTTTACAATGATTAGTTATAAAATTTACAGAAAAATTCAACTTTTTATAAAAAAATTGATGGGTAAATAATATTTCTTTCAATTTTTTTATTATTAGTTTTTATTGGCTTTTTATTTATTATATTAGGTCTTATGCCTTACTTGCAATTAATAATATTATATATTGCTTTCTGCCTTTATCATATAATTTTATTAAAAGATAACACAAGTGGTTATATTTGTCAATAATATTTATCTATCCACCTCCTAAACAAAAAAACACGGTCAACAGTTACATACCGTTGCCGTGTATTACTTACTTTATAATAAAGGTTTGCTTTATTATCATAAATAAATAGGCTTTTCAATTTATATATGGAATTTTATTATAAATTAATCTGAAAGTCAATCTATAATAAGACTATACCTCGCTTCTTACACTCCATTATCATATCTACAGGCCATATAGATGACTGCACCTCACCAATATGTGCTTTTCTTAAGAATT
>Ga0102926_1001617_pt1 | contig 13204 bp, 8 predicted proteins | sample SalPonR1_A_D2_MG_FD_78173 | JGI IMG/M metagenome (GOLD analysis project Ga0102926, IMG submission 78173) | Salt pond soil microbial communities from South San Francisco under conditions of wetland restoration - Salt Pond MetaG R1_A_D2_MG | ecosystem: Environmental > Aquatic > Marine > Intertidal...
TAAAAATTTTGGAACTCTGCACTCTATAATAAATTACTCTCATATGATATAATATATCCATTATTTCATAAGGGAGTTTTTTATGTACAAATTATCAGAACTAGATCAAATATGCTCAAAATGCAATAGGTGTAAATTACATAAAGATAGAAATAAGGTTGTTTTTGGAGAAGGAAATATAGAAACAGATCTTATGTTTGTAGGAGAAGCACCAGGATTTAATGAAGATAGGTTAGGAAAGCCTTTTGTAGGAAAGGCAGGGCATCTACTAGATAAAATGCTAAAATCTATTAGCTTAAATAGGGATCAAATATATATTACCAATATAGTAAAATGTAGGCCTCCCAGCAATAGAAACCCTGAAGAATCGGAAATAGAAAAATGTCTACCTTACCTAAGATGGCAGGTAAAAATCATCCAACCTAAGATTATCGTTTCTTTGGGATCTGTATCCGCCAAGATATTAATAGATGATAATATAAAGATTACAAAAGGAAGAGGAAAGATATACACTAAAGGTAAAATAAAATTTATACCTACATTACATCCAGCTTATCTCCTTAGAAATCCTAATGCAAAAAAAGACTCTTGGGAAGACTTTAAGCTTATAGCTAAAACATTAAAAGAAATAAGGAGTATCTGATGAAATTAATACCAGAAAATTATCACACCAGTTGGAAAGATTTTTTAAAAGAAAATAACAGATTAATACTTGAAATTGAAGATAAAATAGGAGATAATATAAATCCTGAGAAGGAAAATGTGTTAAGATTTTTAAATCAGGATTTAAATAAAATAAAAATAATTATATTAGGACAGGATCCATATCCAGAAAAGGGAAGAGCAACAGGAAGAGCATTTGAAGTAGGAGATTTAAACTCTTGGAACGAAAAATTCAGGCAGGTTTCTCTAAAAAATATTATTAGGGCAATACATAAGGTTTATAGAGGATATACAAGATATGAAGACATAAAGAAGTTCTCTGAGATACAAAACGAAATAAGAAAAGAAGAATTTGAAATTCTACCTCCAGATAAATTATTTAAGAGCTGGGAAAAACAAGGAGTATTACTGCTAAACACATATTTAAGTGTAGAAGTTGGGAAACCAGGTAGCCATAAAAAAAATTGGGAAAAATTTAATGAAAATCTTCTGAAATATATATCCGAAAATAACCAAGATATAAAATACTTCCTCTGGGGAAAACATGCAGAAAGCAGGAAAGAGTTTATAAAATCAGGAAAACTTTATATAAGCAGGCATCCGATGATGTGTTCGTCAAAATATAAAGAAGATTTTTTGAAAAATCCATGTTTTGAAGAAACTCAAAATTTAATAAACTGGATAGGATAAATAAAATATTTTTTGAGAATGTTATAACTATTGAAATAATGGGAATAGGCAAAATACAAAACTAAATCAAAAAAACTAAAATGTTGAAAAATCAAAGGCTTCAGACTTTATTAAGAATACTTTAAATATTTGACATTAATTAATATAGTGATACAATATATAGTGTCACTATTTTTGATTTACAGTGATTATACACAATATATAGGAGGTGCACAGTGGCGAAAATTATCAAAAGAACTGGAGATATTGTAGAATTTAGGGGTGAAAAAATAGAAAATGCTATTATAAAAGCTATGAAAGAAACGAAAGAAGGACCTAATGAGGAAATAGCAAAACAAATAGCAGAAGAAATACTTGACCTAGTATCACAGAAAGAAAGTCCGACGCCTGTAGAAGACATACAGGATATGGTAGAAGATAGACTTATGGCGAGTCCGAGAAAAGACGTAGCAAAAAGATATATCTTATACAGGTATGAAAGAGACAAGTCTAGAAATGCAAGGAAAAGAAGAGATGGAAAATTACTAACAGAAGAGTTTTTAAGTAAATACAAACATAGAGACACACCTATGAAGCAGCTTGGTAATTTTGTATATTATAGAACTTATTCAAGATGGCTTCCTGAAGAAAGAAGAAGAGAATACTGGTGGGAAACAGTAAAAAGAGCAGTAGAATACAATTGTAGTTTGGTTCCTACTACTAAAAGCGAAGCAGAGGAATTATACGATAATATTTTTAATCTAAGACAATTTTTATCAGGAAGAACTTTTTGGGTTGGTGGAACACCGGTAGCTAAAAATTATCCTATGGCAAATTATAACTGTGCTTTTACAGTGATAGATAAATTTAAATCCTTCAGAGACTTATTTTACCTACTAATGATAGGATCAGGAGTTGGAGTAAGAATACTCAAAGATGACGTAGCTCAATTACCAAAAATAAGAACTGACTATGAAATCATACACGAAGATTATACACCTGTAGAAATGAATGAAAGAGAGGATAACACAAGTATAGAATTCCAGTATAACAACACTGTAAAAATTATAGTAGGAGATAGTAAAGAAGGTTGGGTACAATCTTTGGGACATTTCTTAGATATATTACACAGCAATGAATATAGGAATATAAAAACTGTAGTAATAAACTACGATAATGTAAGACCTAAAGGGGAAAGATTAAAAACTTTCGGTGGAACTGCCAGTGGTCATACTAGTCTTAAGAATATGTTTATAAAAACAGATAAGGTTCTTAAGAAAAGAGGAGCTATTGAAGATAAAAAAAGAATCAGATTAAGACCAATAGATTGCCTTGATATTGCCAATATAATAGGTGAAAATGTTGTGGTTGGAGGAGTAAGAAGAACTGCTGAAATAGTACTTTTAGATGTAGACGATAAAGAAGCAATCGAAGCAAAAAATAAGCTTTACAAACAAATAGATGGTCAGTGGATAGTAGATAAAGAAATAGTTCACAGACAAATGAGTAATAACTCAATATATTATAAAAAGAAACCATCAAGAGAACAACTTCACTGGCAGATAGAACAGATGAGATATTCTGGAGAGCCGGGATGGGTAAATGAAGAAGCAGGTAAAAAACGCAGGGATAATATGAATGGTGTTAATCCTTGTGGCGAAATACTTTTAGATAAAAATGGTCTTTGCAATCTTACTACAATAAATGCATTTGCATTTGTTAAAGAAGATGGTAGCCTAGATTACGATGGCCTTGTAAATGCTCAAAGATTATCAGTAAGAGCAGCGTACAGAATGACTTCTGTAGAACTAGAGATTCCGGAATGGGATGCAGTACAGCAAAGAGATAAGTTAACAGGATGTTCTCTTACTGGATGGCAGGATATGGTTAATGCTGTGAACCTTAACCACAAAGAGCAGGCAAGAGTTCTAAGAAAGCTTAGAAAAGTAGGAAGAGAAGAAGGAGATAAATACGCTGAAGAACTTGGAGAAGGAAAACCCCTTCTTGTAACTACGGTGAAACCTGAAGGTACTCTGTCTCAATTACCAACAGTATCAAGCGGAGTACACTACTCTCATTCAGAGTATTACATTAGAAGAGTAAGAATTAACGCGAATGATCCACTTGTAAAAGTTTGTGAAGAACTTGAGTATCCTATACACCCAGAAGTAGGGCAGGATGAAAAGACTTGTACTACTAAGGTTATAGAATTTCCTGTTAAATCACCAAAAGGAAAAACAAAATATGATATTTCCGCTTTAGAACAGCTGGAAAATTATAAATTATTTATGGAAAACTATGTAGACCACAACTGTTCTATAACAGTCCATGTAAGAGATGACGAATGGGAACAAGTAGAAGAATGGGTTTGGAACAATTGGGATGAAGTTGTTGCCCTTTCATTCCTTTCCTTAGACGATAACTTCTATGACCTGCTACCTTACGAACAAATAGACAAAGAAGAATATGAAAAGAGAGTAAAAGAAATGAAACCTTTTATACCTTCTTTACTTAATAAATACGAAAAAGTTCAGACACAATTTGACATAGGAGATGAAAGCTGCGATAGCGGTATATGTCCTGTAAGATAAAAAAATACAATATATACTCAGATTCCTTGAATGAATTAAGGTTAAGTATTATAATAGTTCATAACAAGGATAAATAAAAAATCAGGCTCAAATATTTATCTAAAATATTTGAGCCTTTGTTTTTAAATTAATTATCTAGTTTTTTTCTACTGGCTTATTCATAATTTTAAAAACAAAACTCTTTTCCGAGTCAATCTCAAAATTTCTTTCTTTTAAATTAATTAAGGCTGCGTTTATTTCTCCCCCTAATATAATAACTATGCTGCTTATAAAGAGCCATACTAATAAAACGATTACTCCTCCTAAACTACCATAGGTAACTGAATATCTGCCGAAATTGGATACATAATATGAGAATATTAGTGATAGGATTATCCAACTTATAGATGCAAAAATAGCACCGGGAAATGTAGATTTTAAAGATAAGGAGTCTCCTTTTTGTATATTGGGGCTGTATTTATATATAAGAGCGAATATAAAAACCATAAATAGAAAGGATATCAATAGCCTCAAGTACCTCCAACCCATAAGAAATAAGACTTCTATGTTGAACAATTGAAACACTAATTTACCTATTTGCTCACTAAAGACCAGACTTATAAAAACCAAGGTAATTAAAAAAATGAGAATGATTGTAAATAGAATACTCAGACCTATCTTTTTTAAAACACTTCTGTTTTCTGTATATTTGTAAGCTCTATCTAAAGACCTTATTATTGCGCGAAAACCTGTAGATGCTGCTATTATACCACCAATTACTGCAATAGACAGTAGGCTTTCATTGCTTCCAAAATTCAAATCATTAACAAAGACTTCTATAATCCTCTGTATATCTTCAGGTGCATACCTTATTATATCTAAGATATATTGATTTTTTCTTAGTGAAATATAGTTTAAAATATTTAATAATGCTATTAAAAAAGGGAAAATAGATAGGAATAGGAAATAAGCTAGTTCAGCTGCGGAACCTATAAGGTTATGATCTTTAAACCTGAAAATTATTTGATCTATAAAAATAAAGGATTTTCTTTCTAATGCTCTATCCAATAGTTTTTCCATTAAAACTCCTTTTTAAAATACTTTTTAAATTTAGCTTGTTTTAAAATATGATTATACCTATATTATATTGTTTTATATAGAAAAGACAATGTTTTTGGTTTAAGAAAAGTCTAACTTCATAATTTTGATTTTAAAATATAATTATAATATAATTGTAGTCAGAAAAAGATTAAGGATGAATTCAATGAGAAATTTTATAAAAAACGAAATTCGAAATTTAAATAAAAAAACATTCGAGATATCGCTAATGGAAATAAAGGTAGAAAGAAAATTCAGAAACTATATCCATATTGGAGGATATGAGTATTTTTTTAGTATAATAAATAGTCTTGTTAAAGAAGGGTATATAGTTCCTGTTAAAAATTCTGGATATAACGGACGAGCTAAGCCATTATATAAAAGATATCGAAGAGTTGATAAAAAAGAGAATTTAGATTATTTGAAGGTTGACATATTATCCCTACATCCTTTAATAAATAACAATAGATATATAAATAATCTTGAAAAATTTAATAGAGACAAGGAATACATTAAAGAACTGGATAATTATTTGAAGAATAAAAACAACCTAAAATATAGATTTACAGCGAACGAAAGATCTTATGAAATATTTAATGACGAAAAATTTTTATTATCAAAACGGGGAGAGAATATTCTTAGGTATTTAAATATAGAATTAGAAGATTTAAATTGTTATAAGACTGATGAGTCCTTTTTTTATATTTTAGAAAAAAAAGATAAAACAACTGCCCTAATAATTGAGAATAAAGATACCTATACTACTTTATACAAATTATTTATAGAAAAAGAAGGATTAGACCTATTTAATTATAAGATAAATTTATTAATTTATGGAGAAGGGAAAAAAATAATAAACTCCTTTAAGTATGTGGAAGATATCGTAGAAACTAATTCTATAGAAATTGTTCTATACTTTGGAGATATAGACCCGGAAGGATTAAGGATATATGAAAAATTATATGAAAAATATTTGAATTATAGTATAATACCATTTGAAGAAATGTATGATTTATTAATAGAAAAATCAAAAGATTTAAAAAATATTAAGAATAGTCAAAGAACATATTTAGAGAGTATTTTCACAAAGAAATTATCAAATAAAACTGGAAATAAGATTATGGATATTGTTTTAAATAAAAAATATATCCCGCAAGAGGCTTTAAATAGTTTAATATTAAATAATTTGATAAGGCAAGGTAAAGATGAATAATTTTTTAGAAGGATTTAGTAGTAGAATTAAAAATTTATATCCATATGTGTTTTTAGCTAATAGTTTTTCTAATGCAAGCAAATATAAAGAATATGATATTTTATCTTTAGGATTTTCTTTAATGCTCTTTATATTGGATAATATGCTAATAGGAAAAGAAGAATGTGGTATGGATGATATGATAGAATTTATAAATAGGTTAATTAGGGAGAATTATGATGAATTTTTAAGTGATGAAGAAGGAAAGGATCTTACATATTATTTGAAAGATTTACTAAATAACTCTGGCCAGGTATATAAGGTTAAATACAGAAATCTTTCTAATGGAAAAGAAGAGACTACTCAGGTAAAATTAATAGAGCAGGTAAGTTATGAAATAAAGGGGAAAGTTAAATATAAGTTAACATCTCAGGGTCTCGATTTAATTTTTAAAACTAGAGAGGTATATACAGAATATAAAATAACAGTAGAACAACTCTATTTACAGCAGCAGATAAAAAACGGGATTTATTCTCAGGCGCTATCTACTGTAGAACAGCTTAACGCTAGTGTTAGAGAGTTAAGAGAGCAAATAGAAGAACTTTATTTGAAAATCAGAAGGAATATTCTGGGAGTTGAGGTGGAAGAACTTAAAACTATCTCGCAAAAAACGGAAGAACAGCTAGATAGAGAAACTAATATATTCGAGGATATAACGACTCTATTGAGAAATCAAAAAAGAAATTATGAAAATATAGAGGAAGATAATCTATCAATAAAAGACCTAGAACAAATAAATAATATCAATAGAATAGAAGAGCAATTAATAATAATAATAGAAGAGCATTCAAGTTTGTTAAATGATAAGCTTCAAATATATAGAGAATATGTAAGAGTCCTTGAAAATAGCATAACTTTTGGAATTAGAGAGTCAATAGATTTCGAAAAAGAAATATTCGATGATATCTTTTTAAAGAATAAAAAAGAAGGTAATGAAGTCTCTAATCAAGTGCTTAAACCTATATTGTTTAATAATTCAAAAATCAAAATATTCAACATATTAGGAATATTTGGTCAGCAAAACTTGAGAAAGGAAATAGAAGAAGAAATAAGCATAAACTACGAAAAAGAATTAGAAATTCAAGAAAAAAGGGAAAAAGAATTGTTGCTAATTAAAGAAAGTAAATTAATAGAATTCACAATATCATTGCTACAAGGAGTCTTAGATGGTAAAGAAACTTTAGGAGAGATTATAGATGGATTCTCTGAAGAACTAAAAAGAAAAATTTCATATGATTTTGATATAATTACTTATATTATTAAAATTCATCAGCAAAAAACTGTTAAATTAGATGAGATATTAAAATTCGAAGATAAATTTATTAACGAAGAATTAAAAGATATAAATATAGAATATTATCTATCTAAATCAGCTTTAAAGAATAGAAAGATAAGAAATATAAAAGAATTTTCTTTAATAGCTACGAAAGAGTATATTTATTTTAAGAATGGAAATAGAATAGAAAACTTTAGGGTTAGGAGAATTGTTCATGAATGAGTTTAATTCTACAAACATAAAAAAAGCTTTTGATTTATTTTATAGAATTCAAAAGAAAGGATACTTCAATAGAATAGATGATCCAGAAGATTTCAGAAGTATTAAAGAAGAAAATATATTTGAAATAGTAGAATTTTTTTGCGAAGAAGCTAATTTGTTATTAATTACAAAAACAGAGAATATATACCTTATACCTCTTGCCGGAAATGATACTCTTTCTTATACCAATGAAGAACTTAGAAATATTATGTCTTTAAAGAATAACACAGAGTTATATATGGTTTATATAATTATTATGGCAGTAATAATAAAATTCTATAATGGGGAAGAATATAATATTAAGTGTAGAGATGTATTAAATATAGTGGAACTGGAAACCTATATAACCCAAAAGATAAAATCTTTAAAAGATATTTCCGAAGAAGAAACTTTAGGCATAAATTTTCAGGATACGGGAGATCTGTGGTTATCTATGGAAGCTTATGATGAAAAAATTAAAAACTACCTAATAAGCAACAGTACAAGAATTGCTTTTATATTAAGAACTTTAAACTTCTTAAAAAAAGAAGGCTATGTAGGTATAAATGATGATAAAGAATTTTTCACAACGTCTAAATTTGATGACATAATTTTAAGCTATTACCCTGATAAGGACAGAAAAAAGGCGATATTGGATATTATTAAAGGAGGAGACAATGCCTAGTATAAATTCCTTTAGAATAGTTAATTTTGATTACGATAATGGAAAAAAGAAAATAGCTGATGAAATTTATGAATTAGAAGGAAACAATACACTAATTGCTTTGGAAAATGGTGGAGGTAAAAGTGTTATAATACATCTTTTATTAAACATTATTATGCCTGGAATAGACATGGGTAATAGAAAAATAGCTGATTATTTCAAAGGAAATACAACTAGTCATTTATTAATTGAATGGAGTTTAGATGGGGAAGGAAAAGATGAAAAGATACTGACGGGTATGTGTATAAAAGCCAGTGATAGGGGGATCAAATATTTTAATTATACAAATATTTATAATGAAAGAGGTCCAAATGATATAAAAAGCATTCCCATAATAGATAAGGCTGAAAAAAGAGTGAAAACTTATAGCCGATGGTTAAAAGAGATTAAAGAACTAAAAGGAAGTAGCAGAATTCAATATTTTCCTGACTATGAAAATAAAAGTAAATATAGAAATTTTTTAAAAGATTATAAAATATATCATAGCGAATTTCATGCTATTAAAACCATAAATGAAACAGAAGGTGGAATTGATAAATTTTTTGTTAAAGCTAAAAAATCAAAGGATATTATAGAATCTATAATAATACCCTCTATTTCAGATATAAATTATGAAAAAACTAACAAAAATAGTCTTAAAGAATCATTTAAAAATCATATACAACAGCTTAAAGACATACCGGATTTGGAAAAATCAATACATAGATATGAAATTTTTTTAGAAAAGGGCAAAATTATAAGTTTAAAATTACAAGAATATAAAGATTATACTGAAAGAAAATTGGCTTTAGAAGATAGAATTTTATCATACAAGATCTTTCTTAAAGCCCAAATAAAGGAAATAGAAATACAGATTTCAAACCTTCAAATTGAAATTGATAAAATAACTGTAGAAATTAATGATTTAAATTATAAAGAGAAAAGTCTAGTTGCATATGAAATGAAAAAAGAGATTTATAAACATGAAAAAGTTTTAAACAAATTACAAGGAGAATACAGTAGAAATAAGGAAGAGTTAAAAAGGCTAGACTACAGACTAAGGTTTTTGAAAAGTAGTATAGCATTTAAGGATATGAAAACTTATGAAGTGAAGATAGCTGATTTAGAACAAAGATTAAAAAAACTAACAGAAAGCAAGAGAAACCAAGAGTATATTTCATGTCTTTTAGAGTATAAAGAATTACTAAAAAAAGATATCAGAAAATCGGAAGCAGAAAAAATTAAATGTGAAAAAATTTATGAGGAAAAAGAAAAAGAAAATAAGAAAATCATCCAAAAATTAGAGATTATAGATGAAGATATAAATAAAGAGGAAAAAAATATAAATATCAATATGGGTAAGAAAAACCTAATTGATGAAGAAATGTCATATATAGAAAAAGAATTAGAAGAGAATTTGCTTTACTTTAGTGAAATTAATAAAAACTTAGAAAAAGAAAAATTCGAATTATCAAAAATTGAAAGTTTAATAAAAGAAAAACATTTTAAAGTAGAAAAACTAGAAAAATCTATAGAGAATACTAAAGATGAATTAAAGAATTTAGAAAAAGTAAAAAACAAAAAAGAAGAGATAAAAAAATCTGAAGAGAATGAAAAAGATTTATATGTTCAAATTGACCATCAGATAAAAGAAGATTTGAAACAAATTATCGGTGTAGAAATAAAGCTCTTTCAAGATAGTATGAATATTTTGCTAACTGAAAAAGAAAAAGAAAAGAATCTTGATATAATTGATTTAGAAATAGAGATAAGAGATTTAAAATCAAAAGATAACCTCTATGAAAAATCAAATTATTATCTTCCTTATAAAGAAATCTTGGAAACTAAAGGTGTGTTAGAAGAACAAAGCATAAGTTGTATCACGGGTGTTGAATATATAAAAAGACAACCGAAACCCAAAAAACTAATGGATAAATATCCTCTTTTAATTTATTCGCTAATAATCACAAAAAAAGATTTAGTTAAATTAAATAATATTTATGAGAACTTAAAATCTATAGAAAAACCTATGCTATTTTATACTGGAGATAGTATGGATTTAGAAGAAATAAAAAAAGAATCTGACTTAGATAACATCAAGGGTGAAAACAAAAACTTACATATTATGAAATCAGAAAATTTAAACCTAGTACTAGACGATAAAAAATTCAAAGAATATAAAGAATCAATAGTATACAAAATTAATCAAAAGGAAGAAAAACTTAGCAGAGATGAAAAATACTATAAAAAAATTCAGAAGATAATTCATAGTTATGAAGAATTTACAAATAGGTATGATAAAGATTATTTGGAAAATATATCTAAAAATATTCTTTTAATAGAAGAAAGTATTCAACTTATCAATACAAAAATAAAAAACAAGAACCAATTTATATTAAAGAGTATTAACAATATTAAAGATACTGAAATAGAAATTGAGGAATTGAAAAACAAAAGAGAAAATCAAGGTAGAAGAATAGAAAAAATCGGAAAATATATAGAAAAAAAAGAGGCTCTTCATAAAATAAGGTTGGATATAAGGGAGCATAAAAAATCAAAAGAAGAATTTGAAATTTACAAAGAAAAAGAAACTGAAAAAAGTACAAGCATTAAGGAAAGAATAAAAGAAATTTCAAATAAGCTTAACAATATTTTAACTAGTCTAGAAAAAGAGAAAAAAAAATTACAAGAAACAAATATCAAGTTAAATAATTATAAAACTATAGATTTTCAACCAGTAAAAATAGAGTATGAATTAAAAACTCAACTAATAGGGAAGATAGATGCCTTAGAAGCTAAAATTCAAGATTTTAATATTGAAGATATGCAAAATCATCTTCAGGAATGTTATGGGCAAAAAGTAAGACTCAAAGAAAGTATCGTAGAGAATGGGTTTAATCTAGAAAAAATAGAATTTGATGAAAAAATACAAAGATCTGATGTAAATCAAATAAATTTAAAGATATCTTCAAAAAATGATTCTATAGATAAAATAAGTGAATTAATAAGTAAAAAGAAAGAAAAAATTGATAAATCAAAAGGTAGACTGGAAGTAATTAAATCTAACATTATAAAGGAGTATGGCAAAGCGGAGTATGAATTTAAAGAAGATGATGAAAAAAACGCCAATTATTACAAAGAAAAATCACAGGATTTAACTGATAAGAAAACCCTGAAAATTAATGATAGAGATAATAAAAAGAAAGAAACAGAGAAATTAAATAACTACTACACAAATAGACTTCTAAGTTTTATAAAAGACAATATGATAGACTTAATTATAGATGAAAATAAAATTTTAGAGCATGTAGATAAAGAAACAATAGAAAAAGACATTAATTCATACAATAGTACTATAATTAATCTTAAAGAAATATTCGATGTGATAAGAGAAAAAACTTACAAACTAAAATCTGATAATACTTCTTCTGGAGTAATAAAAACTCTTGATAAGATTATGGAATTATTAAAGCCTGACATTGAGAGCTGTAAAAATGTAGAGGAAATTTTCAGTTTAAATGTTAAGAAGATAGAAAATACAGTAAAGGCAAAAAAAGAACAACTAAAAGAAGTAGATAAAAGTAAAAAAAGTATAGTAATAAATTGTGTTCAGAGGAGTAAAACTTTATATGAACAACTCAATGATGTTGATAAGTATTCTAAAATTAAGATAAATGATAAGTATCAAAAATTAATTAAATTTATTTTTCCAAAGGTATCTGATGAAGAGTGGGAAGACAGGATAGACACACACATATCTCTTTGGATAAATGAAATGAAAGCAAATGAGAGTATGCAAGATCCAATAAAAATAGATAAGGAAATAGAAGATTTTGTACGCCCTGAATCTTTACTTGACTCAGCTATTAACCTTGATGAATTTATAATTAAAATAAGTAAACCTAGAAGTAATGAGAATGATTTAGACTACTACCAGTGGGAAGAGGTAGTGAATTGGTCTGGTGGAGAAAAACTAAGCGCATTTTTTGCAATGTTTATCTCTATAATATCCTACCTGAGAAGGAAAAGAAGTGTTGAAACTCAAAACAAAAAGGTAATAATAATAGATAATCCTTTTGGACAAGCTAATGCAGAATTTCTACTAAACTATATTTTTAAACTTTCAGAAAAAAATGATACTCAAATGATTTGTTTTACGGGTATAACTGAAGAAAGTATATTTAAACAGTTTCCATTGATTATTAGCCTTGTTCATAGGGAAATAACAAAGGATAGGAGCTATTTAGTAGAGAATAATAGAATAGAAAATAGAAATTTAGAAAGTGCTAGATTTGAAATTAAATCCCACCAGGAAAGTTTGTTTTAGTAGTCTGAAAATCTAAGAGGGTACTCGATGAGCAAAAGCATATAAAGATGTATCAATGCATCTAAAAATGAAATAGCTAATATAAAATATAATCATAAAAACAAGCCGAGGTCAACATATTGTTGACGTGAACATAACCAATTAAATCTTGGCATTAGAATTGCATGCTATGTTAAGTGTATGCAATTTTTTTAATTAGTAAAAAAAGAGATTATACTTTATAGGAGGCGTAATAGTGAAAAAAGTATTAGTTACAGAACCAATACACGAAGAAGGAATGAAATTATTAGAACAAGAAGTAGAAGTAATAAGAGCTGAAAATACTGAAATAAAGACATTGTTAGAAAAAGCAGTGGGATGTGAAGGAATCTTAATACGTTCGGCTAAAATACCAAAAGAACTTATA
>Ga0102926_1001618_pt1 | contig 13193 bp, 7 predicted proteins | sample SalPonR1_A_D2_MG_FD_78173 | JGI IMG/M metagenome (GOLD analysis project Ga0102926, IMG submission 78173) | Salt pond soil microbial communities from South San Francisco under conditions of wetland restoration - Salt Pond MetaG R1_A_D2_MG | ecosystem: Environmental > Aquatic > Marine > Intertidal...
TAAAGGTAATGCTTATGAAGACGTATTTGATATGGATTTAGTTGGAGAGCAAGCACAGGAAAGTGTAGATTCTGTTGTTGAAGCTAGTCAGCCAGAGAGAACTTCTGCGGGAGATGCTATTGATTCAACTGATACAGATAATAAAAAAGTTAAAGTTGATGAAGTTGCAACTGTTGGATCTTTAAAAGGTGTTACTCCTCCTGATGATATTCCTGCCGATGATGTAAGTGATAAATCAGATCTCAATGATGGAGAAGTTGCTATAGTTGATAATAGTGTCCCAACACTCCCTAAACAAGATGATGATGAAAAAGCTAAATTAAAAAAATCAGTAGCTCAAGCTTTAGCTGGTGAAGGCGAGGATGATTTTGTTGAAGGTTTAGAAGAAGAAGCTGATGACGATCAAGTTTTTGCAGCACATAATACTAAAATAATAGTTAAAGGTGTTTTGGAAAAACTTAAAGATGCAATTAATAGCTCGAGTTTATCAGATGATATGAAAAATGTAATTATTAATTTTGTAGATAAATTACAATTTAATCTACCATCTAATCCTACAAAAGCAGATATTTTGAATGTGCAATTAGCAAATAATATTGCAAATAGTATGATTGATGTTTTAAATGCTATAGCAGGAGATGGTGATATTGCAGATTTGAGTGATAGTGATATAAATGCTAATGACGAAAGTGTTAAAGAAGCTTTGAGAAAATTAGCTAGTGATGCTGGTTTATTAATTAAAGTTAGTAAAGCTCAAGGATCTACTTCAGCATTAATTAATTCTATAGATATAAATGGACTTTTTGATGCATTTGATGATTCAGATAGAACAGCTAAAATCATTCAAGAAGGCTCTAGTGAGGTTATTCCTGCTGATACTATTGAAATGTTGAATAAATTTAAAAAAACTATAAATTTATTATTAAAAGACATTTTAGGTGTTGATATTGAATCAAATACACCAACTATGGACTATAATAAATTCTTAGCTGCAATTGATTCATATAAACTTCAAATAAGTGCATTTGAAACTTTTATTTCTGCCGCAAAAGTAGGTGAGTATGATTATGATGATGTAAATGCAGATGATAGAAGTGATTTTTGTGGTGTAACTGGTTCTCTAAATTATACAATTGCTACTGTATTAGTTAATTTAGAAGGAGCCTTTGATGAAATAGAATCACTTTTAAATGATTCAGCTTATTCTAGTGTTGAAGCGATTATTAATGAATTTTTAGATGTAAATAAAGCTTTGATTAACCCAGAAGAGGGCTATGAAAATGGCATGGAAGCAAAAGTGCCTGATGATTTTGCATCACTTGAAACTACTTTTGGCGATACAGATAACGTTTTAAATCAATTAGGTTTAGAAGATGTAGCAATAGAGTATGTAGAAAATATTAAATTATTAGCTGAGCTTGGAACCCCTGTTGGAGATGAAAATAAATTATTAGATATGTTTAATGAAATTGAACTTCCAACAAGTTCTAGTGAGGAATAAGGAGTAGATTATGAATAAAATAAGAAAAATATTAATTAGTTTAGCTATTTGTGTAACGATTATATCTACTTCTATTTTTGCTGCTGATTCTGCTCTTGTAGATGGAACAGCAACTTTAGAAACACGATCAAGCGCATATATGCCAACTAGTAGTCATAGAATGGCAATGGGAAGTGCAGGTTTAGGATTAGGTGGATTTTATGATAGTTATTTATATAATCCAGCAAATTTGCAAAGAGATGGATTAAAAATAGTATTACCCTCAATTAGTTTAACTGTTAATAATATTTATGATTTAATGGTAGTTGCTGAGGGAGAGGAAAATATTGTAGATATTGCTCAAAGAATTGAAAGTGATGAAAATGCTCCAATTGATTTAGCAACATTGTTTATAAAATCAATTCCATTTGGATATGGAGAAATTTTAACACTTGATACAAATGTAGGATTTAAAACAAGAGGATTTGGAGTTGATTTAGCAATACAAGAGAAATTAAGATCTTATAATGGTGGTGGCGATTACACAACAGCTTCATTAATTAATGAAACAAATGTAGTTGCAACAGCAGCATTAGGATTTAATATTGATTTTATTGAAGATATACTTTCACTCGATATAGGAGCTTCAGGAGCTTTTGCTTTTAAAACTTATTCAATTCCTATCGATGCAAATTCTGTTTTAAATTTAGTTTCTCAATTAGATAGTGGTGGAGATCCTGGTACAACTTTTTTGGAAAATATCCCATTTGCTAGTGGATATGCTATACCAATAACAGCTGGTGCAAATTTAAATTTACCACTAGGATTAAGTATAAGTGCTGTTGGAAGAAATTTTAATGGTAATTATAATATGGTAGGTTATGAGAATTTAAAGAGTTTAGTTAATAATGATGAAATAATTGTAGCTTTTGCAGGAGAGAATGTTTTGGGCGATGAAAATTCTACCACTCCTGTTGAGAGTGATGAGTTTGAAGTAGAAATCCCATGGTCTTTGGATGTTGGATTAGCATTTGCTCCATCAACATCTTTAGATGGTTTAATTAAAGCTCAATTAGCTTTTGATTTTATTGATTGTTATGGATTAATAAATGATTATATCAATGAAACAAGAACTCCAATTCAACTAAAGAGTGATGCACTTGCATCCTTAAATGTAGGAGCTCAAGTTAGACTCTTATCTCTTGTTGATATAAGAGCTGGTATATCTCAAGGATATAAGAGCGTTGGAGTTGGTTTTGATTTATTAGTTTTACACCTTGATGCTTCATATTATTGGAAAGAATATGGTGAGGTCTTAGGTCAAAGTTCTTCAGATTCATTAAGTGTTAAATTCTCTTTGATAAGTAAGTAGTAAAAAAATAACAAAGTATTATATATATGCTCTCTAGCTACTAGTTAGAGAGCATTTTTGGTATAAAAAGAGATGGCTTTTATAGTTAATTCTGTTATTATGGTAACATAATAGAATATAATTGAACATTTTTGTTAAAATAATATATACAATATCACAATTTCATGCTAATGTGTTATTTAGAAAAAAAGAGAGGTGGCAAATGGAAAATTTTGGCGCATGGGGGCTTATACCTCCAATATTAACAATTACATTAGCATTTATAACTAAAGACGTAATAATTGCTTTATTTTTAGGTATTTTATCTGGTTCATTGATTGTAGCAGGTGGAAACATATTTGTAGCTATATTAAGTTTAACTGACATGTTAGCGGGAAGCTTAAATGATGGATGGAATATTAGAATATTTTTATTCTGTGCATTATTAGGTGGTTTAGTTGGTATGCTAAGTAGAACCGGTAGTGCAAGAGCTTTTGGGCAATGGGCTGCAAAAAGATTGCATACTCAAAAATCTAGTTTATTTATGACTTGGATTTGTGGTGTTATTATTTTTATCGATGATTATTTTAATTCACTAGCTGTAGGTACAGTTATGAGACCAATTACAGATAAAAACAAAATTCCAAGAGCAAAGCTAGCATATATTTTAGACTCCACTGCAGCACCTGTTTGTATAATAGTTCCAATTTCTTCTTGGGTAATTACCGTTATGAGTTTAATAAAAGGCTCAGAAGGTTTTGATCAATTAAATATAAGTGAATTTTCATTCTTCATGAAGAGTGTACCTTTTAATGTTTATGCTTTATTAACATTAATAATGGTAGTTACTATTATCATTACATCACGTGATTTTGGTGCAATGAAAAAAAGTATTGAATATTCTAAAGAAACAGGTAAATTATTTAATGAAAGCTATGGCCCTGCACCTGGTGAAATTAAATTAGAAGGTGATGATAATGCAAATAAAGCTAAACCTTTTGATATGTTATTCCCTATTATAGTTTTAATTGTATCAGCAGTTGTTTTATTCCCTCTAACAACTTGGATTTCAAGTGTTGATGGTGAGACAATAATGAGCGTGCCTCATGCAATTTCTACTATTAGTGTTGGAGAAGCTTTTAATAATACAGATGCTTCAATGGCTTTATTTTATGCAGTTGTAATAACATTGTCTTTGACTTATGTTTTCTATTTAGTTAGAGGATTATTCTCAATAAAAAGTGCAAGTGATTCCTTAATTGAAGGTGTGAAAAGTATGGTTCCTGCATTAATTATTTTAACTATGGCTTGGACAATAGGTGGAATAATTAAATACTCACCAGCAGAGGGGGGACTTGGTCTAGCATCATATCTTTCAGATGTTGTAGTAGGTGGAGGCTTCCCTCTAATGTTAGTTCCAATGATTGTATTTGCATTATCTGCTTTAATTTCATTCGCTACTGGAACATCTTGGGGTACTTTTGCAATTATGATACCTATAGTAATGCCAATTATAGTAGGTTTAGGTCAATCAAAAGGAATAGATCAAGCAGCTTTAATTAATGCTTGTTTATTTGGTGTAAGTTCTGTATTAGGTGGAGCTGTATTTGGTGATCATGCTTCTCCAATTAGTGATACAACAATTCTTTCTTCAACAGGAGCATCTTGCCCTCACTTAGAACACGTTAGAACACAATTGCCATATGCACTAACAGTTGCATCTTGTGTATTTGTTGGATATTTAGTAGGTGGCTTATTTAATATGAGTATTCTTGTAACATGGATTGCTGCTTTATTAGCTTTTGCTTTATGCATGACATTTTTACCTAAGTTTTTGAGTGAAAAATAAATTTTAAATTTATGTGGAAATAATTTTTTAATAGAGCTTGTCTTATTTTTTGGCAATGCTCTATTTTCTATTGTTAATTAAGATTATATATAATATTATTATTAAAAAAATATGGGAAAAATAATATGAAAAAATATATAAAAATTAATGCAAAAGTTCTTGAATATGCTTGGGGGAATAAAGAATTTATTCCATCTTTAATTAATACTAAAATTGATGATAAGCCAAAGGCTGAGATGTGGATGGGGACTCACCCAAGCGCTCCTTCACTAATTGATAAAACTGATAAAACATTAGAATCTTTTTTAAAGGAAAATATTGATTTTTTTAGTGCAGATCATATTCATAATTTTAGTGATTCACTTCCTTTTCTTTTTAAAGTATTAGCAATTGAAAAACCATTATCTATTCAATGTCATCCTGATTATAGAGAAGCAAGAATAGGGTATATAAATGAAGAAGAATTTAGAAAAAATAATCCTAGATCGCTTTGGAATTATAAAGATGATAATAGAAAAGCAGAGGTAATCTTAGCTTTAACTCCAATAACAGCAATGTGTGGATTTTTATCTGATGAGAAAATAATAACTAATTTAAAAACTTATATTCCAAATGGTTTTAAATATTATATTCAATCAAAAATTGAAAAAAAAGATAATAAGGCAAAAATAATATTTGAGTATCTTTATAGAGTTGAGAAAGATATTTTAAAACAATTAATTCAAGAGTTATTAAAAAATGTTAAAAATAAAGAAAATATGGATGGAGATTTCTTTACGAAAGAAGGTATTATCAATAGAGCTTGTAAAGACTATCCTCTAGATAGTGGATTGTTTGCTCCTTTATTTTTAAATATTGTTCATCTTAATCCTAACCAAGCTTTATATCTAGAACCTAGATTATTACATGCTTATGTATATGGTAATGGTATTGAGCTAATGAGTGCTTCTGATAATGTATTAAGAGGTGGATTAACTAATAAAAAAATGGATGTTGATGAATTAATAAAAGTTATGTTAATAAAGCCTAAAAGGATCAATCTTTGTAAAACCTATATAGATGAAAATGAAAAGGTAGTAATAGATACTCCTTGTGATGAATTTATTTTAGCTTATTATGAAAAAGGTGATTATAATATTAAAACAGATAACCTTGAAATGCTTTTATTCCTTGATGATAGTGTATTAACTTTTAAAGATGAAGTTCTACACATAAAGAAAGGGGAAGTCTTTCTTATAAGTGCAAATACTAAATTTAGTATGAGCAATAAAGGCCAAGTTTTTGTAGCAACTTGCTAAGTATAAAATAATAAATAAATAAAAAATAAATGAGTAATCCTTAATTATAAAAGGATAGATAGTTTATGTGATTTTTTTATGATAAAGTTATAAAATATGCTTATATAATTAATAAAATAGGGTAATTATACCCTATTTTGTCAAAATAAGCATTATATGTTTTGATTAGGATCATGTTGTATAATTTACTACATTTCGACAATTTAAATTTCTAAAATTAAGGATTCCTTGTCTATAAATTTTTAAAAATTATATATTAAATTGATAAAAAAAGAGTTATTGCTTAGTCCTTGAAAATAGTTTTATTAAACATTTGTTTTGTAGTTTCTGACTTAATTCTTTTATACACAATAAATAACCTTTTTTTAATATTGAACTATATGATAATATTGATAATTAATATTGATGGATTGCTAAATATATTTATATAAAAGAATGAAAAACTAAATATTTTACTTGTTAATCAAGTATAACTATGGTATATTCAATTTATGGAAAATTTAAGATTTGTTGATTTATTAAATAAAGAGTTAGTTATAGCAATGGGATGTACTGAACCTGCTGCAAGTGCTCTTGCAGGAGCAAGGGCCAAAGAATTGTTAGAAGGTGAAGTTACTAAAATATCAGTAGAAACAAGTAGAGATATGGTTAAAAATGCAATGGGAGTAGGTATTCCCAATTGTGAGAATAAAGGTATTCAGGTTGCTGTTTCTTTAGGTGTTGCTATAGGTAATATTGAAAATGGATTAGGCATTTTATCTGATTTATCAGATGAAAATCTTCAAAAAGCTTTAACTTATAAGGTTGACCTTACTATGGTAGAAGAGGTTCCTCCTTTATATATAAAAGTTATATTAGAAAATGATAAGCACTCTAGTGTTGCTATTGTTAGTGGGAACCATTCATATTTTTCATATTTAAAACAAGATGATAATGTGTTGGTTGATGAACCATTAATAAATACAAATAATAAAAATAATGATTCAACCTTTATGGCTGATGTATCACTAGATGAAATAATAAGTTTTTCAAAAGAGTTACCGAAGGAAACTTCAGATCTTTTAATTAGTGCAGCTACTACAAATCTAGCAATTGCAAAGCATGCTTTAACAAAAGAATATGGCTTAGCTGTGGGAAAACACACTTATGAGAGATTAAATGATCCTCCAACTTCTTTAGATGAAGCTTTATCTCTTGGTGCAACTTTAGCAGCAAGTGCATCTGATGCAAGAATGGCAGGTTCATCATTTCCTGTCGTTATAAATAGTGGAAGTGGAAATCAAGGAATTACTATTACTCTTCCAATTTATACTTTAGCAAAATATCTAAAAAAATCAGATTCTGAATTAGCTAGTGCACTTTGTATCGGTGAATTAGTTGGTCTTTGCTTAACAGAAAAAAAAGATAGGTTATCTGCTCTTTGTGGAGCTTTTACTGCAGCAATTGGAACAGCTTGTGGAATGGTATCATTATTAGATGGTTCTATTGAAGAAATGAATAAAGCAATTAATATTATGATTGCTAATTTAACAGGAATTATTTGTGATGGAGCAAAAAATACTTGCTCTCTTAAGATTTATTCATGTGTTCAAAGTGCCGATTTAGCTCTTACTCTTGCAATGAAAGGTAATGCTCCTAGCGAAGAAAGTGGTATTGTTGGAATGGATTGTGTTCATAGTATTGATTATTTATCTAGAATTAGTCATGAAGGTATGCAACAAACAGATAAAACTATATTAAATATTATGATGGAAAAACAAAGAGAAAGAGAAGAAAAGTGTTAGCTTTTTTCTTTAATTAAGACTCCTATATATTGATTTGTATCTTTTTAGGCAATCCTTTTATAAGGGTTGCCTAAACTTTGTATTATAAACATTACGATATTTGTAAAAAATGTATATTTTTTTTTAAATATTGAGATATATGTGTAACTATTAATTATTTATTTTTGGAAAGTAAAATATATGATATACTAAATTATTAAAACATAAAGAGGTATTCATATGAAAAATGTTCCTTTAAAAAATAAAATATTATTTGGTATTGGAGATATGTATGCAGGAGGTGCATTTTTATTAGTTGGATTATTATATCTTAAATTTTTGACTGATATTGTAGGCTTAACTCCCGCTTTAGCTGGAAGTGTTTTTTTGATTGGTAAAATATGGGATGCAATCTCTGATCCAATGATGGGTGTGTTATCAGATCATACAAAATCAAGATTTGGAAGAAGAAGAATATATTTTTTATGTGGAATAATTCCAGTTTTTCTTACATTTTCAATGCTGTGGATGAAAATATCTAATAATAATCAAATAGCAATGTTTGTTTATTATTCAATAAGTTATATTTTATTTAATACAAGCTTTACTATGGTTCAAGTTCCCTATAATGCAGTGCTTGCTGATATGACAGATTCATACAAAGAAAGAGCTATAATGAGTGGTATTAGATTAACCTTTTCAGCTTTATCGGCTGTTATTGCCGGAACAATTCCTATGCTATTGATAAATTTAAAAGGTTATACTTTCATGGGGTTATGTTTTGGTATTTTTTATGCAATACCTTGGATATGTGTATTTTTTGGGACTTTTGAAAATAAAGAGCATATTGAAAGTGTAAAAAATAATAGTGTAAAAGATATTTTTAAAACACTGCCTAGCATTTTCACAAACAGAAGTTTTAGGCAACATGCAGGATTATTTATTACAAGTCAAAGTGCTGTTGATTTTTTGACAACTTTATTTATTTATTATTTAACATATGTATTAAAAAGGGAGAGTGAGTTTTCCCTTGTTATGGGATCTATGTTAGTTGTTCCAATAATAATGGTTCCAATTTATACAAAAATAGCAAGTAAATACTCTAAAACAACTCCTATGCATATAGGTCTTGTTGTTTGGATTATTGTATTATTTATTGCACTTTTTTTAAAAGAGGGGCAACCTAGCTGGTTAATTTATATTATTGCAATATTTAGTGGAGTTGGTTCAGCTAGTGCTTTATTTGTTCCTTGGTCTATATTAGCTGATATTAGTGATGTTGATGAATTAATATCTGCAGAGAGAAGAGAAGGCTTATATTCAGGAATGGCTACTCTGCTTAGAAAAATGGCACAAGCGGCAGCTATATTTATTGTTGGAATAGTCTTGGATGTTGTAAATTACGTGCCTAATGTAGAGCAAGCTCAGTCAGCAATATTTGGTATAAGGTTAATGTTTTCAATTATACCAATAATATTATTATCAGTTGCTTTGTATTTCTCTTATAAATATAATTTAACAAAAGAAAATCATGCAATAATTATTGATGAAATTGATCGACGAAAAAATAGAAAAGATGAAATTCCTTCAAAATCAACTATTAGAGTATGTGAGCTAGTTAGTGGGGTAAAATTTGAAGATTTAACTTTATAAGTTATTATTTAAATTAATATGTTACTTTAAATAAATAAGAAAACATACACAGTTAGATTGAAACTCCCCTTATAAAAGAGAAGATGGTGTATTTATTGTACCAATAACTTGCTTGAAGAATTAAATTAATTCAATTTCTTATATTTTAACTTACTAATATTCTTATCTTCAACATCAAAGTTTATACCAACAAGACATAAATCTCTCTTTGTATCATCAAGATATTTTTCATAGTATTTTCTATCTTCAATTTGTGCTAATGCTCCAGTTTCTGTAGCTTTAAATTCAAAGATATAATGATTATTAGCGGTTTTAACATATAGATCTAATCTACCATGATTTGTTGAAATCTCTCCTTCTATAAAGGCAGTTGTAGCTTTTAGATAAGCAAATAGAATAGAACTATAATAACCTTCATAGTCTGTAATTCTACTAATATCTCCCATTACAGGATTATATTGATGAGGAATGCTTGCAAAAAGAATTTTGATAGTATCTTCTAATAATTTAAAATCAGCTTTATTTAGAGCTTTTATTATAGATTTTTTTGTTTCAGATACCATCTTTGTAGAAATAAAACTACATAAAATATCATAGAAAGAAGATCTTACAGATATATTTGGAAAGTCTAATGTAAAATATATAGAACCCTCTAATGTTTCTTTGTTAGTAATTGATAGATATCCACTTTGATACAACAAAATAGGTAAATCTAAATCTTTAACACTATATGGCGCTAATAATTCGCTTCTTCCTTTTTCAATTGAATTTGAATTAAAGTCTATAATACTATAATTATTAGTTTCTATTAGCTTAACTAAATAAAAAGGGGTTCCTGAATTAAACCAATAATTATCATATATATAATCATTATCCAAAAACTCTAGAATATCTTGAGGAGCATATAATTTAGATCCATTAAAATCATAACCATTATATTATTCTTTTAATTTATCTCTATCAACATCAATTAATCTTTCTGTAAATATGGTATCTAAATCATCATTAGTATATCCACAGATATCACCAAATTTAGGCTTTAAAGATATATCAACTAAATTATTTAAACCAGAAAAAATTGAAACTTAATTAAATTTTGTTACACCTGTTAGAAATGCAAATTTTATATAACTATCTTTTTCATATCCAAGGAAATTTTTATAAGACATTTTAGCTTTGCCCTTTCATCAAATTGCTTCTCAGTATTTAAAGATATTATTGTTATTGAAGGAAAAGGCCTGTTATGATTTTCTACATTGGTAGATCAAATCTAATGCAATTACACATCAAAGGGGATTTCGGATGTATAAAAATTATTCTATAATAAAATCAACAAAGTTTTTGAATTCCCTAAGATATGTCCAAGTGCTGAGGATAATATAAATTTATTAGCATTGTTAATTTTTTAAGAAATAACTATTTTAAAAAGTGCGGATTTGGTGTATATTAGGTATATATAAAGTGCGGATTTGTTAAAAAATGCTTATTTGAAAAATGCGGATTTGCAATAATTATAGGTATTTTAAATAAAAAAAGGTTCAATATGTTTAAAAGAAAAATTTATGATAAATTATTAGCTTGGAAAAAAGAATCTAAAGGAAAAACAGCTCTTTTGATTGAAGGGGCAAGAAGAGTTGGAAAATCAACGATTGTACAGAGTTTTGCTGAAAATGAATACACAAGTTTTATAATGATTGATTTTTCATATGCATCGACAATAATTCAAGACTTATTTAAAGATTTATCTGATTTAGATTACTTTTTTTTACAGTTACAATTGCAATATGGCGTAACTTTAGTTGAGCGCAAGTCAATTATAATATTTGATGAAGTGCAATTTAATCCACTTGCAAGGCAAGCTATTAAACTTTTAGTAGCTGATGGTAGATATGATTATATTGAAACAGGTTCTTTAATTTCTATACGAAAAAATGTAAAAAATATATTAATTCCAAGTGAGGAGAGAAAACTTCAAATGCATCCTATGGATTTTGAAGAATTTTTATGGGCAACTGGAGATACAAATACTCCAAGTTTATTAAAGAAAATGTATGATGAGAAAATATCCATTGGAGATGGACAAAATAGAAACATGATGCGAAAATTTAGGCTATATATGTTGGTTGGTGGAATGCCACAAGCAGTAAAAGCTTATCTAGAAAGCAATAATTTAGAAATTGTTGATCAAGTAAAAAGGGATATAATTAATTTGCATGAAGATGATTTTTACAAAATTGATCAAAAAGGAAAAATCTCATCTTTGTATGATGCAATACCCTCCCAATTAAATAAGCATTCATCAAGCTATCAAATATCTAGTGTATTACCTAAAGATAGAAAATCAACTGTAGAAGAAGAAATATTAGAACTTAATTCATCAAAAACTGTCATAGGCTCCTATAATGTTTCTGATCCTAATATTGGTTTATCAAATGTGTATAATAAAGATAAATTTAGGCTCTATCTAGCAGATACGGGGTTACTTATTACCCTTATGTTTAAAGATAAAGATTTTACTGATAATATAATTTATTCAAAATTATTGAATAATAAATTACCTGTGAATTTGGGAATTGTTTATGAAAATGTTGTAGCTCAAATTCTTATAGCAAATGGAAATAAACTATATTATCATACTTTCTCTGATAAAATTCAAAAACGAAATTATGAAGTTGATTTTTTATTAGTTAAAAAAGATAAGATATGTCCAATAGAAGTAAAATCTTCTAGTTATAAAACACATAAATCACTAGATATTTTCTCTGAAAAATATTCTAGAAGAATTAAAGAAAAAATAGTAATATATACTAGAGATTTAATTAAACAAGACAATACTTTATATATTCCTATTTATTTGACAATGTTTTTGTAAAAATCTTTCGTTTTCAGTTTTAAAATTTGAAAATACTTCACCATCGATAATACTCCTATTTTCCTTCCAATATATAATATATTTATATATTGAAGTGTATTTTCAGAGTGGCCCAGATTTCAACTGAAAATTTTAAAAAAATGGGGTAGTTTTAAAGTACCATATACATCACACAAGAAAAGTGATTGACCCATTATTTTCGAGTTTTCCACATTGCCATAGGATGATTTTTTATAATATTCAAAATTATTGTATTTTCAAATAATAACTCAGGGCAATATTCCCTATTGCAAAATTTTCTAATAAAATCTATTTCTTTATCTGTTATATTCATTAACTCATTTACAAACGATCGTACTAATCCTAATGCATCTTTAAGTAGAAAGACCTCACTTTTTTTTAATACAGGAACTAATTCCCTCAAAATACTATGCTGATTCAATTTATCAGTTGCTTTTAAAGTAAAATCCCCATCAATTTTATCACTTGTTAAAACATGATAAAATATTACTGTTTTTCTCAACTGATCTTTCTTTTCAAAAAGCAATTTATTATTAATAAGTTTATACACATCATACAAATCTCTTACTGCTGCACGATTATTAAGAGCATTAATTTTACTGCCATATATTTCTAAACTGCTAAGAGAATTCACTCCCCCATCAACTTGAAACAAATCAGTTAAAACATTCCTTTTTATAGCTTTATATATATGGGCTCTCATAACATAATTAATATCAAATTTAATATTATCTTTATTACCACCTGAATTAATGTATGAGAAATAATACGAATCTAAAACAAACGACATCCTATCACTTTTCTTCCTCAAATACCCTTTTTGCTCCATAAATTTTAATATTCTAGCGCTTATTTCTTCTCGGTCTCTTTTCATTTGTTCGACATCAACATTATTCAAATAATCTA
>Ga0102926_1001624_pt1 | contig 13173 bp, 16 predicted proteins | sample SalPonR1_A_D2_MG_FD_78173 | JGI IMG/M metagenome (GOLD analysis project Ga0102926, IMG submission 78173) | Salt pond soil microbial communities from South San Francisco under conditions of wetland restoration - Salt Pond MetaG R1_A_D2_MG | ecosystem: Environmental > Aquatic > Marine > Intertidal...
CTTAGCATATAATCTACTTTAGCCTCAGCCGCCCAGTATACTAAGTGTTCTAATGTTTCTTCATCATCAGCAATAAATGGTAAAATTGGCATAAAGTGAAAACCAGTATAGGCATTGGTTTTAGCTATTTGAGCCAAAGCTTTGAAGCGAATTTCTGGTGAGCTTGCGCCAGGTTCTAGCTTACTTGCAAGCTTAGTATCTCTTGAAGTAATACTGAAAGCGATATTAACATACGTTTCTTTTGCTAAGGTATCAATTAAATCTAAATCTCTCAAAATCATATCGGATTTAGTGCTTATAATCACTGGATTCTTATGTTTGATCATTACTTTTAAGACTTCTCTCATAAGGTTACTACTTTTTTCAGCTTGTTGATAACTATCACATACACCACCGATATTAATAATATCTTTTTCCCAGCCCTTAGCACTTAGTTCTTGGTCCAAGACCTGAGCAATATTTGTTTTTACATAAATATCTTTTTCAAAGTCTTTATTCCCAAGATATTTATGACTATTTGTAGCGTAACAGTATTTGCAACCATTTGAACAACCTCTATAAATGTTCAAGTCATATTTATAGGGAAGCCCTCTTCTTTTTAACTGGTGTAAAGCGCTTTTAGATTCTATTTCAATTAGTTTCATTTTTACCATTCCTTATCAAATATGACTATCTATTAACCTTACCAAGAGCATAACCTACTAAAGGACCTAGTACTACTGCCATAAACATCATTGGAACAAAATCCTTAGGGTTAGTTGCTGAAACTGCTAAAGCCATTGGAATCATTAACAATATTGATAGAATTAAGCCATTTATAATAGTATTTCTTGAGACCTTTGTAATAGAAATAATATATGCGGCAACCAACCAAAATGCAATAATAGAAACCATATTGAATAATGGTGCATTTACAAATATCAATGGAATTAAATCAACTCCACCCGCAATTAATCCAATAAATAATACCTTCAAATATTTTTTCATTTTTCCTCCAATTTTCACGATTAAATTATTTTATTTACTTTGCTCCATTCTATCATATACCTATAGTTTTTAGATGAATAAAACATTAGAAATTGATTAATGTTTATTTAATAAACACTGGAGACTGTTTCAGAATTAAGAGTTAATTAGTTCAGCTGTGTTAAGAATTCGAACACCATGTTCATGAAGTCTTTTATTCCAATGATTGATTAATTCCTTAGGATTTTTATTAAAATTACTGTGCGCATCACCGATTAAAGTAATATTTAAACCTGAGTCTTTTCCTGATATACAAGCGGCTTGCACACAGCCTTGTGTCACTAAACCGACAATTACTAAATCCTTAATTCTCTCTTTTTCAAGATAGTTGATTAACTTATTTTCTTTAAATACATTGCTTTTATTTTTCCAGATTTTCATATCTTTTTCTTTGACTTTAATCTCTGGATGGATTTGCCAACTAATTGAATCTTTTTTTAACGAACCATTGTTACAGTGCTGAACAAAAATAATCTTTTCCTGTTCCTTACGAAATACATCAATGATACTATTTATATTTGATATAAGCTCAGTAGACTTATAAACTTCATTTTTCTTCTCGAATAAACCGCGTTGAACATCAATAATAATTAAAGCTCTTTTCCTCACTATAAACCACTTCCTAACTAAAATACATTATTTTTTTCTATATTTGTCATTAATGATTTGATAATTCTTATGATTAATCTGATCCCACTCGGTTTTTTGATATTTTATATATTTCAAAATTTCATTAATGAATTTAGGATCATATTCTCTAAAAGTCGTTTCTTTAAGCCACTCTTTCTTCTCTTCATGCTCTGGGTGTTTTTCATTATTATAGATTTCAAGAAATTCATAGAATCCATGTATACCACCTATATCTTCTGGCGGTGCCCTTTCAGCACCATCCAATAGCGTAGGAAATCCGAAATAATAAACATCTACAATGGCTTCTAACTTAATTGTAAAATGCCAATCATCGCCAAAATCATAAATATACTCGATGATTTTATGCTTCTGAAGATAGTCGTCAATTTTATAGTATTTTGGTTTTTCACGACCTTTTCTAAGTGCTGATGATTTATTCATGCAAATTTTGCCATTTCAGGTGGCATGTTTTTTAAGCGCTCTACACATTTATCTTTATTATTTATATAATGCTTATGAGCTTCATATGATTCTTCGTCATTTGTTACAGCCATATTATCTTCACTTAAATCAAATGCATATAATGATAGGCATCATAAGGGTAGCCACTTTGAAAGTTTGTTACATTTTGAATAGTATCGTGCAGTCGATTAAATGTTGCATCTGCTGGTAAAATGACTTTTCTCTAAATTAGAGGATTTGATCCTACTAACTCAATTTTAACAATATAAGCTTTCATTGATTCATCCTTTCATACAATGATCCAGTCCTTTGTAGTTTTCTGGGCTAATAATACTATTACCGAATCTTATCTAGTGAACCTCTACGATAGATAGCTTTCTACTATCTCCAAGATTTCGCCAATACATTTGATAATGCCCTTTAATATTTATTTTTTCATCATTTCTTCCTGTTGGGTTTAAAATTTCTCCGTGTATAGGCGTATCAGTTCTAAAATACTCATAGATACCTTCCTTGCTAACACCGGTAAGGAACTCTTCATCATCAATTAGCGTTATTTGATAACATTTAATGAAATCATGATCCATTAATTGCTCTAGTAATTTGAAATCCTTAATAATTTTGTACATTGTTAATGGTATTTGATTATTGATTGGAAATTTTATTGCTACACAATACTTGAAGTTTTTATTTGAATTAAAAATAACTAGGTCCATTTTGTTATTTATTGTTTCCCCAGCATTAACTCCAAAATCACTAAAACTTCTATCAAAATGAATCTTATAGTTTCTAGGTAACTTTTCTGATAGGTAATTACCTAATTCATGTTTTAAACTAAATGCATTGTATATATCTAATGAAGTACTCTTTATCAATTTTGCAAAATCCTCTATATGTTTTTCTAATGGTAAAATCTCTCTTTTTTTATCATGATTTATCTCATTGTTATTCATTGATTCATCATTTTTAATTTTTGATTGCTTCATTACCTGACTGCTTTTGTTCTCTTCAGAACTCACCATATCTTCTTTGGTCTTATTGTAATCTGATTCAATGGCAGAATAAGTTGTTTTTACCCACTCTATTAACTCACCTATTGTTAAATCACCCACTTCAGTTTCTACATAGTTATTTAATCGCATATTCATAGGCAGTTCTTTTTTACCTGCAAACTCTCCTTTTTGGGTTAGCCTTCTTAATGGGCCTTCTGCTTTTAAGTAGTTATAATTACTATTTTCATGATCACCATTATACCATTGACTAATACGTGGGCTATGAACTTTACCAATTGCAATGGCCTCAGCTCTTGGTAAAATGTTAGCTTGTCTAAAATAAAAATCTGATATTTCCGGTTTTCTTCTTTTAACGACTTCATGATATTTTTCGTAAGTCATTATGGCTACCGCTAACCAAACAGCTATTCTGACATCATACCTTTTCATCATAATCCTCCCATTTATTATTATGTACTTATTGAAACTTAATTACTAGAATACTCATCCCAAATAACATATAGTGAAAAGAAAAATGATCCATAAGTTAGTAAGGCAGATGGTATTCTATAGTTTTGAAAAACTTCTATCCCTTGATAGACTATATTTGCAATAATAACAAGTTTACCTGCCATTATAACATTGATTACATCATTCAATATGCTACCTTCTACTTCCTCTCCCATTAAAGCACTTGTTCTATAAATAGCTCTTCTAGTAGATAAGTATGTATATACTCTTATGATAAAAATAACATTCACAACTAAGATCAATATGCCTGCTGCAAGATACATGAGAAAAGGCATTTGCGGACCAATTGTATCACTTACAATTAAATACATATAATAACCACCTTCTGTTTTTCTACAATACTTTTTAATTATAGATTATCATATTTATAAATCAAAATGTACTGAAACTTATATTTTTTTTGATTAAACCATACAATAAAATCCTTCCAAGCTAACGATTTTATGCCATTAGCTGAAAGGATTCGAATTTTATCTATAAGTTTTAGACCAATTGTCTTGGATTTTTAAGACCATAGCCTATCTTTGTTTATAACTTGTATGCAATAATTCGTGAGACTTCTCACTTAAAGGATTAATAAGAAAAGCTTCATAAATATTTTGAATTGCTGGATTCTTATGTGATCGTCTAATGCTTCTTTTTTCATCAATTGAGTAAAGACCTTCCATACGTTTTTTTAAAACCTCTTGGTCTGTATGAAGGGGTTGTCCTCCGCCATTTAGGCATCCTCCTGGACAAGCCATAATTTCAATGAAATGATATTTTTCTTTATTCTTAAGCAATTGTTTAGCATTCTCTAAGCCACTAACAATGGCTACATTAATTTCTTGATCTAAAATCTTTATTGTTGCTTCTTTTGTCCCTGTTAAGCCTCTCACCATCTCAAAATCAATTGTATCAAGGGTTTCATCAGTTAATATCTCATAAGCTGTTCTCAAAGCTGCTTCCATTACGCCACCAGAAGTACCAAAGATTGCAGCAGCCCCTGTTGATATGCCAAATGGCGCATCAAAAGGAGTTATTTCTAAATTAAGAAAATCGATTGAGTAACTCTTAATTAACTTTGCTAACTCTCTTGTTGTTAAAACAAAGTCAACATCATCCTTCATCTCAGAACGTTTTGATTCAAACTTCTTTGCCGTGCAAGGCATAATAGAAACACTTACAATATTTTCTCTTTTAAGCTTTTCCTGTTCAGCATAATATGTTTTACTTAATGCACCAAACATTTGTTGAGGTGACTTACATGTGGAAATGTTTTTTAATAAATCCTGCTGTCTGAGTTCAGCATAATTAATCCAACCTGGAGAGCATGATGTAATTAAAGGTAAGTTTTCCCCTGTCTCAAGACGTTTAATGAACTCACTACCTTCTTCCATTATTGTTAAATCAGCTGTAAAATTAGTATCAAAGACTTTATCAAAACCAATTTTTTTTAATGCTGTCACCATTTGTCCTTCATAATTCATACCAGGTTTCTCTCCAAAGAGTTCGCCTATTGATACTCTTACAGCAGGTGCTATTTGAACCACAACATGCTTTTTAGGATTTCTTAGCTCATGAATTACTTGGTTTAAATGATAGACTTCATGAATTGCTCCTGTTGGACAAACTTTTATACATTGACCGCATTGGGTACAGTCTACATTTCCTAAACCTCTATCATAAAATGTACTTACTTTTGTTTGCGGTCCTCTATTGGCCATGGTTAATACACTAACAGTTTGTACCTCATTACAAACTCTGACACATCTACCACAAGAAATACATTTTGATTCCTCACGATAAACGCCCTTTGAGGTATCATCAATCTCAAAAGGTTGATCGATAAATTTATATCGTAAACTATCGACACCAATGGCTTCAGCAACTTTTTTAAGTTCACAACTAAATGCTTTTGAACAAGTCAGGCAATTAAGTTCACAGTCAAACTGATGGTTAGCAATTAACAGTTCAAAGATTGATTTTCTAGTATCCATAACTCTTTCGCTATTCGTAATTACTTCCATACCCTCACTGACTTCAGTACCACAGGCAATAGACAATGTTGGCTGGCCTTTAATTTGTACTGAACAGATTCTACAACTACCATATATACTTAAATCTTCTTGATAGCATAAGGATGGAATGTTATAGTTAAGCTTCTTTGCTGCTTCTAAAACTGTTGTACCTTCTTTAACTGATATTTCTTCCCCATTAATTTTTAAGTTAATCAATTGGATCACCGACCTTCATTTTTCTTAAAAATTGCTCCCTAAACTTCTCACTTGCACAGGTAATGAAGTTACCAGCACTTTGTCCTAAACCACACCTTGCCGTTATTGAAGTCGTATTTGAAATTTCTCGAATAAGATCTAAGTACTCAAATGTGCCTATACCTTTATCAATTTCAGATAATAAGTGATGAATCTGACGATTCCCCTCCTTACAGGGATAACACATGCCACAGGTTTCATTCATAAAGAAGTCAGAGACATTTCTTGCTACAGAAACAATATCCACTTGTTCATCTCCTACAATAACAGCACCGGATCCAAAGGAGGTTCCGATTTCTTTTAATGATTCATAATCAAGACTTACATCTAACTCTGTATCAGTTAATACACAAGTAGATATACCGCCAGGAATTACAAATGCAAATTTATTACCATTTTTAATACCTTTACCTAAATCAAAAATCAATTCTCGCATTGTTAAAGAACCAAACTCTATTTCATAGACCCCTGCTTTCTCTATACGACCACTTAAACAAACGAGTTTAGTACCAGTAGATTCACTTGTACCAATTTTAGCATAAGTTTCACCACCATCTCTAATAATTAATGGGACATTTGCTATGGTTTCAACATTATTAACTACTGTAGGATAACCGTACAAACCTTCTTCAGTTGGATAAGGTGGTTTGATTCTTGAGTTTGGACGTTTACCTTCAATTGAATTTATCAATGAAGTTTCGTCACCACAAACATAAGCGCCAGCGCCTTTGACTAGAGAAATATCGAATGAATAATTAAAAGTTTCTTTTATAGTATTTAAGTATTGAATCGCCTTCTCTAGTTTATGAATGGCTTCTTTATACTCGCCTCTAATATAGATATAAAGATTTTTTGCTTCTACTGCATAGGCTAAAATCAATAAACCTTCTAATAGGTGGTTTGGATTTTTTTCAATAATAAAGCGGTCTTTAAAAGTACCTGGTTCTCCTTCATCTGCATTTACTATGAAATGTACATTGTCTTTATCAAAAACATATTCAAGTTTTTTATAGGTTGGAAACCCAGCACCCCCTCGCCCTCTTAGTTTAGATTTTTTTATTTCATTAACGACATCCCTTCTAGAGGCATTTAATACTTTTTTAAACAATGGATAATCATATTTCTCTTTAAATTCTGACAAAATACTTTTTAAGTAAAGCTTCTCTTTCATTTCTATGCCTCCTTTCGGTAATCTTCCAAAATCTCTAAAAGTTTTTCTTTTGTTAACTCTCCATGGACTTCGTCATTTATTGTAATTACAGGCGCTTTATTGCACTGACCTAAACACTCTACATATTCTAGTGCAAATTTTCCATCTGCTGAAATATTGTTATCTATATTTAAGTATTTTATTAACTCTTTTGAGAGATCTAAACTGCCATTCATACTACACGTAATTGACTTGCAAACCCTAATAATATACTCTGGTTGAGGTTCTAAATAAAACCGACTATAAAAAGAAATAATTCCATACAGTTCAGTTGAAGAAATATCTTTTACTCTAGCAATCCTATGAATGTCCTCTTCAGGAATATAACCATTAGAATCTTGTACTTTTTGCAATTCATTTAGTAATATATTCATACATTCGCCTCCTCTCATCTAAATAGACTCACATGTGATGCACTTATATATATACCCACTTTGTTAAAATTTAAACATATCAATGAAATCTCTTTTATGCTAACAAAAAAGTACTAATTAGAATTTTTCATTCTAGAATTAGTACTTATACTAAAATTTAACTATTATCAGGTCTAAGGATTTAAAATGGCATATTATCCTTTCAATTTAACATCTTTGATCTGAAGCTCTTTAATATCTTATTGTGATTTATTCCCCACGCAAAATTTTATCCATTACTTTACCTTTTGCCAGTTCATCAACTAGTTTATCTAAATATCTTACCTTCTTAGTTAATGTGGTTTCTATTGCTTCTACTCGATAACCACAAATAACCCCCGTGATCATACTGGCATTTGGATTTAAACTTGCTTTTTCAAAGAACTCTTTGAATGTTACTTCTGAATTAATAAGCTCTTCAAGTTTTTTCTCATTATATCCTGTTAACCATTGAATTACCTGATGCAGTTCTTCTTTTGTTCTGTTTTTCTTTTCGATTTTCTTTACATAATGTGGATAAACTGAAGCAAATGTCAAGTTTGCTATTCGCTTGTCGTGTTCTGTTGTCGTAGTCATAAATGAATCTCCTTTTTTATTATAATTTTTTTCTATGTAAAAATTATAACAGTAACTATCACGGGAGTTATTACTAGAAATAAAAATAGTATAGCTAGTCGTCTTTCCCCTTTTACAAAAAATCGTATACTCGTTAGCAGAAGAATAAAAAGTACAAAACTAAACATTACTGGTAAATTATGTAATCTGATATCCAGAATCATGGCATCGATATACTCTGCAAAACTTTCACAACTTTTGGGGTTCTTCCAAGTGCCACATGGCCTGCCAAATATTGCATCTAGTATAGGAATAACCAAAGATAACAAATAAATTCTCCAGGATCCTAGAAACTTTTTCATAATTAAACCACCACCTTTTGATTAGAGCCCTTAGACATGTTATATATAATAGTTTTATCTAATAATACTTTTCTATTAAGAAACTTCAAAATCTGTTGATTGATTATTTGATTTCACGAGTAAATCCTTGGTTTTCAAAATTAATAAAAAAGCAATAAAATAAGAAATTGCAGTTATAGGAAAGGTTAAACTGAAACTTATCAAATCAACAAAAGTCCCAATAATGAGTGGACCTACGATGGCTGCTAAAGATGCGGAAAAAAAGTAAAAGCCAGTATATGTTCCAATATTTCCTTCTGACGCTCTTTCTATAAGCATAGGATAAGAGTTAATATTCGTAAGTGCCCAGAAAAAGCCACCCAAAAACATCATACCCATCATAACTACTTGGTTGAACTGAAAAATCGTGCCTAGCGTTCCAAGAAGAGCAAAGACAACTACATCTCCAACTAATCCAATTAATATTGTTCTTTTTTTTCCTAAGTAGCTGCCAATATAACCAGCAGGTATAGCCGAAATAATAAAAGATAATGCAAAAAAACTTAAAATAAAAGATGCATCGGAAACATCTAGACCTAAAAAATGAACACAATAATTACTAAAAGTAGCTTCTAAGCCTTGATAACCGATAAACCAAAAAAATATTGCAAATAAAATATAAGCTGTTGTTGAATCTTTATTTTTCTTAATCCTTTGAATAGATTTAAATAGTCTTACAGATACTTCTTCCCTTGCTTCAGCATCATTTGGTTCTTTTATAAATTTTACTAATAATAATAAAGAAAGAAATATAAGTGCTGCTGTTAAAACAAAAGGTAAATTTCTATTCATACGATATAAAAAAGAACCGCCCATTAGAACAAGAAACGTACCAAAACCACCCATAAAATTAATGATTCCATTTGCTTTACTTCTTAGTGCTACTGGTGTAACATCTGGCATGAGAGCAACTGTAGGGGCTCTGAAAATAGCCATTGATAAATTCAAGATAAATATAATGAACATTATATTTAAAAAGCTAGTATAATTTGGTAATAAAATAAGGGCTACGGCAGATAATGGCATACCAATCATCAAAAAAGGCATTCTTTTACCAAAACGGGTTTGTGTTCTATCACTTAAAGATGCTATAAATGGTATCATAAATACTGCTAATATATTATCTAACGTCATAATCGCATTAATTTGAAACTGACTATCTAAAAAATCTCTTAGAAAAATTGGTACATAAATATTATAGATTGGCCATACAAGAAAAATTGAAAATGTCCCCAAGCCTAACAGAAAAGTTTTTTTTACGTTAAGTTTCATGACAATCTCCTTTTTCAATTCAAATTTCTTAATTTCATTCGTTTAACTTCAATAATTAGCAACCGACTAAACACTATTTCAATAAAAATCATTACAGCACTTAGGACTGATGCTTGATACATATTTCCTATTATGAGAGCTATAATTGGTACAATAACTGACATGATTTTGTAACTTATTGATTGATACAACCATCCATAGGGTAATAGATGGGCTCCAAAAATCATTGCTAATATCATAACCATTTTTTCAGGTACAGCAGCGTAAATCCACATGGCTATTAACAAGTAAATCATTTGATTCATAGAAAATAGCATCCCTAGATTATTTAATGGATTTTCTTTATTACTAAATTCAACCTTAATTAATTTTGAAATAATAAATGCTATTGGTAATAATAATGCAGTTGCAAAAAATGTATATAGATTTTTTGTTAGTATTGGTATTGAAGTCATATGAATGAAAGTTATCATTGACCAAATGATTATTGACGTTAAGATGAAATGTAATCCTTTTTTTTGCTCTTCGGAGCAATTAAATCTTAACTCATCTAAATAGCATTTTTTATCCTTCATATTCATCAAATCTTTTAAAATATCTAATTGTTTCTTCTAAGTCTTCTTCATTTTCAAAAATATTCATTACTTTACCTATTTCAATTGCAAAATCTACATAACCACTAGCTTTAGCCGTGATAATATTTTTATCTACTACTACATTTTTATTTTTAAAGTATTCTTTTTCAAATAATTTATACTCATCAATTGGTAAAGTCGTCGTATAATTCTTCCCTTTTAACACACCAGATCTTGCTAAATGAATTGGAGCAGAACAAATTGCAGCAATCGGAATGGTCTTTTTATTCAAATCTTTTAGTAGTTTGTAAAATTTAGTGCATTTTAATTTTTTAGGGTTACCACCAGGAATAATAAAAACATCTACATCATTGATATCAATTTCATCGATAGTCATATGAGGTAATGTTATAAACTCCTCGAAGGATGAAACTTTTTCATTGGTAAGTCCAACTGTCACTATTTCGCCTTTCGTTTTCATAAAATAGCTAGCAATAATAACTTCAAATTGTACAAAATCATCGTAAATCAGTATATAGGTTTTCATAATTTTCTCTCCCTTAGCTCACTAAAACACATCACCTTCATGTACTTTACTAACTAATATTGTATCATCTAGTTTTCTATTTGAGAATACTATTTTACAATATCTAATTGATTCATTAGAATCGATAAGATTTTTTTATGAAAAACTTCCACTTCTTAACCTATCGATTCTAATCGAATCATTCTTATTCTAATTAATTTTTATACTTTTTGCACTAGATATTGCAAACATAACGGAAATAATAGATAAAATTAAGAGAATAAGTAAAGCTATAACAAAAAATATTTGTGAAGAAGTGCCACCAAGTAAAAATCTATTTGCTTCTAAAATATAAGTTACTGGATTCACCCAAGAAACCATGATAAGCCATTTAGCTTCTATTAACTCTCTAGGCAAAAAAGTCGTACTTAAAAATAAAAGCGGAAAAACTGCATTTGTTACAACTGAAGCACTTTGATGGTTCCCTGTACGTACTTGTATCCCTGCAGAAAAACCACATAAAGTGATCGACCAAAGTAAAGACAAGAGTAAAACGCCTAAAACTGATATTATCCCAAATTGGAAAGGTAAGCCAAAAATAGTGCCGATTATGATTAGAATCACAGTAAAAAATAACGATGATAAACTGTCAGCAATTATTGGTGCAAAAACAAGAATCCATCTTGGTGCTGGACTATAAAATAGTCGTTTAAAATATCCTGAAGACATATCTAAGCTCAGGGTTTGACCTGCACCAGAGGCTGAACCCATAGATAAAGATATAATTGTTATAGGAAAAATGAAGGCTAAGTATCCATTCTCTCCGAAAACTTCTAAATTACCTATTCCACCAATGCCAGCATTATAAACAAGCAGGAAAAACAAACTCATCATGAATCCCATTAATGGTGCCGCTGGTTCTTTAATTAACTTTTTAATTGCTCTACTAATTAATAATCTACTTGCTATTTTCATAGATATACGCCTCCTTAAGATTTAGCTGCTTAATGTAATCTAAATATTGTTCTTCTACAGAAATATTAGCTGAATCCTTTAGACTTTCTTTAAATGCCTCAACGCTTCCAGAATAATGAATTTCTCCATTAATGAGTAATGCCATTTCATTTGCATATTTATCAACTTCATCTAAATATTGAGTGGTTAAAAAAATCGTAATACCATCTTTCTGGTTTAGTTCAGTAATAATTTGCCAAAAATTTTCCCTAACTAGAGGATCCATACCTACAGTTGGTTCGTCAAGAAAAAGAATCTTAGGTTCATGTACTAATGCTAAAGCACAATGCAACCTACGCTTATTGCCCCCTGACAATTCATTAACTTTTTTATTCTTTTCTTTTACAAGTTTAAAGATTTTAATTAGTTCACTAGTTCGCTTTTCTGATGCTTCTTTAGATAAACTAAATAATCTCCCTTGAAATTTTAAATGATTTTCTAAGGTTTCTGTTGGATCTAATTGGTTTTCTTGAGATACTACACCAATATATTTGTGAATCTCAAAAAAATCGTTTTGATTATTCTTGTTACCAATAGTGAACTCCCCTGAATCTTTTGCTATAAGAGACGTTAGAATCCTTACTAGGGTTGTTTTTCCTGCCCCATTGGGTCCAATTAACGCAAAAAAATCTCCTTTCTTAATCATTAAATCTATACCCTTCAGTACCTTTTCTCCTTTAGGATAAGCTTTTACTAAACTACTTACTTTTACTTCCATATTCATATTTAAATCTCCTCCTTATAAATAATATGTCTCATAAATACAAATATAAATCCTCCTCTAAGAGGAGAGTCAAGAAAATTTTTCAAAAAATATTTTTACAATAAAAAATGATGCATTTTTTTAATTAATGCATCAAGTATACTTTATTTATCAACTTGTCTAAAGAAAACTCCATCAAAGCCACGCATTGGGTGGAGATGAATTTAGACGGTTTTTATTTACAAAACCTTTGTTCTCCGAACGAACTTGCGTTGCGATATTCTTAACAAGATAAAAATTTTAAAGTGTCTTCTCAAATAAAAGGAATCCACCTCTTGTTAAACGACAATTGAATATATGGCGTTTCAAACAGTAGTCTTTGTTTGAGCAAAATATTCAAAGCACTTACTTCTAAATGTATTCCGAAACCAACTATTTGGTGATGGACAAGGTGAATTGCGTAGCAAGAGAAAGTACCCTAGGGTATAATGGGTATGTGAACTACCCCTAGTGTATAAGGGTTGCCTATGTTTCTTAGGTGCAAAACTTAATTACCAAACTACACTTAAATCAAGCTAGTAATATACAGCTATAACGTATACGAAGTC
>Ga0102926_1001625_pt1 | contig 13173 bp, 26 predicted proteins | sample SalPonR1_A_D2_MG_FD_78173 | JGI IMG/M metagenome (GOLD analysis project Ga0102926, IMG submission 78173) | Salt pond soil microbial communities from South San Francisco under conditions of wetland restoration - Salt Pond MetaG R1_A_D2_MG | ecosystem: Environmental > Aquatic > Marine > Intertidal...
ACTCCTGATATGTCGGAACTTCCGGGTGCGTACAAGAACGCGAGCGCTGTTCAGCGTCAGATCAAGGACTTTGATCTCGCAAAGATCGTCGATCGTATTCAGCCTCTTGGATGTATGATGGCTGGTGAATTGCCTAAGCCATGGCTCAATAAAAAAGGAAAGAGGAGATGAGAGAAATGTATGCTATTAGTGGACATGATGTAGATGGAAACCCGGTTTTTCTAAACTATGATAATACTAGTGGTGGATATCCATATGCTTCTAAACATAGTTGGCACAGTTTCACGTCAGAATACAAAGCTTTTTGTGCGCTTTCTCATGCCTCAGAAGCGATGATGTCTGACAATCAAATCGTACAAGTTACATTTGAACCGATTGATATTCGAAAACTGCAAAAATTGGAAATGCAAAAAGCCCGTGTAGTCATTGCTCTTAATGGCCTTGACGACGATGAAATCGAAATACTAAAGGATATGATCTAATGAAAAGAATGATACGTGGCTTTAAAGAGATGTTCTCCGTTTTTGGTTTTATCGCTTTGTTCTTTATTGGAGTTGCGGTTGCGGTTTCGCCGACGATTATAGCGTCAACGACTGATAATTTTCTTTGGCTTTTCATTTATATTGCATATACTCCAGTAATAGCATATTGGATGGGTGATGATGATGAGTGAATTCTTAAAAAGAATTGGAAGAGGTCTTAAGGTAATTGGTGTCATATTTCTTGGATTTTGTGTATTTGTATTCATACCTCTTCCAGCAATTATTGCTGAAGACACACAAGATTTTTCGTGGCTTTTTCTCTATATCATTCATATTCTCGCTGTTTCATGGATTATTGGTAAATGAGCTCGAGAATGCACCTTAATTGCACCCAATGTGGTACCAAGCTAGTAGAGATTCTCTACTGGTTTGGTGCTGGACCAAATGACCCACAAAATGCTTATGCGTGGTTTTGTGGACCAATATGCTCAAATAAGTACCATAGGGAACATCATGAAAAATAAACACATGATAGGATGCTTCGTTGAATCTATCGACGGTGGTAAAACCTGGAGAATTTCTTGGCCAGATAATACTTTGGTAGAAGCTGGGTTCAAGACACAACGCGAAGCCGAAGAAGCTCTTTTTTATTATATCACGGAATCATAATGCACATTATCTACAAAACAGGCGACCTTCTCCAATGTGATGAGAATATTATCGCCCATGGATGTAATGCCCAGGGAGTAATGGGGGCTGGAGTTGCAAAAGCGATTAAGGAAAAATATCCAGGTTCCTATGAGTATTATCGATACATGTGGCACCATGGAATGCTTCGTCCGGGTTCTATTCTCACATATCAAGAATCTGACAAGATGATAGTACATATGATTACTCAACCGACATTTGGTCGTGGACCAGAGGTATATGTAAAATACGAGGCAGTCAAGTCTTGTATCGAAGAGCTTAATAGAACTTTTACCGGTCATTCGGTTGCCATGCCAAAAATCGGAGCTGGACTTGGTGGAGGAGATTGGGATGAAATCGCCCGAATCATAGAAAGAGAATCAACTCACTTTCAACCAGTGGTGTACACATTATGAAAATTTTGATATGCGGTGGGCGAACTTTCGGCGAAATCCGAAAAAGAAAGCAAGATCCCGATTACCTCAAAAGAGTGAAGCAACATGCCTGGGGTTTGAAGGAACTCGACAATAGATTCGGTGATCTGAAAGGGATTACCGTGATATGTGGAATGGCTGATGGTGGTGACACAATTGGTTACGACTGGGCCGAATCCTGGGCTCATCCGATGGATCAATATCCGCCAGATTGGAAAGTCCACGGAAAATCGGCTGGAGCTCTTCGAAATATTCAGATGCTCGAAGAAGGAAAGCCAGATCTGGTTGTCGCCTTTCCAGGCGGAAACGGAACTGAACACATGTGTAGAATAGCCCGAAAGAAGGGCGTAGACGTATTGAGGTTAAGATACTATGAATGAGATGACATTTGAAGAGAAAGAGCGTAGAGCTCGTCAGATGGGCGTAGAAGCGGCCAAGAAGGAACTCAAAGAAGGTGTCCGTGACGGAAATCCATTTGAGGCTTCAGCCCAAAACCATGATGACATTTCTGCCGGTAAACTTTGGCAGGCGTGGCAAGATGGTTATGATGACGCGATCATGAGGCTAACGCTTTTCTGAGATAAGAAAAGGGTCCGAAGACCCTTCCCTTAAAAGCGTTCAGTTTCAACTCCAGGGTAGTTGTCGTGAGCTACCTTCTCTGGATCTTTATCACTGTAGAAGATGTCGACAGTGATAAAATCTCCGCCCTGCATATATCCAATTTCAATGCGATACTGGATTCCCTGATCGCGATGGATATGTGCCCGCTGGGCCCAAATTGGTCTCGTCATATGGTTCCTTTCTTTCATCTTATAGTTCTATTATAACACACTTTTACTCAAATGTAAACCGTAAATTTTTTCATTTTGGTTGAAAATAGCAGTTTACTTTTGCTTCGGACTATGTTATAATAGAACTATAATGAAGGAAAGGACTTACAATTGAAGACCAAATCCTATCCCGTCACGCGGGAAGAAGAGAAAAAGGTCGAGAAGATGGTACGTCGCTGCCTCAAGCTCCTCAAGAAAAAGGAGTATGAGCTCGACCTTCCCAAGGACTATCTCGACCGTGCAGTCAAGGTTCTCCAGGTCAAGCGTACCGAGTATGGACGTTCCGAAGCTGGAGCCTATACCATCAAAATCGATCTTTGGGCCCAAGATATGCGGGCTCTTCATAAGGTCGGGATGAATGAGTACAAGTCGTACGCCGACCATCCTGCCATCGGTTCGCATAAGTGCACCGATTGGGATCTCATTCTACTTACGGTAGTCGCTCATGAAGTATCCCATCACGTACAGTATGCGTACGGATACCGGATCAAGCGCTTCAAGCACACCTATGAGAAGCCTCATGGTGATTGCTTCAAGGCGATCTATGCATATCTTCGCCGCGACCTCGTCAATCCCCTCATCAAAGAGCACATGAAGGAGCAACAGTGCGTAGCATAAGGGATCACCTTATCGATAGACACATGGATCTGGGCCTGCATAAGGCCTGGATCTCTGAGTCTGAGCGCTTGGCTGTGTTTCCCCTTTGGAATCTTTCCGGTCAGATGGTTGGATATCAACAATATCGCCCAGACGCCGGCAAAGAAAAAAGAAACCATCCAAAGGATGGACGGTACTTTACGTATAATCCTAAGAACGTAGCAACCGCGGTTTGGGGTCTCGAGTCATGGTATCTCTCAGACGAGCTCTATATTTGTGAAGGTATCTTTGATGCCTGTCGAATGACGGCAATCGGCTCTTCGGCAATAGCAACAATGTCAAATAACCCAAAGCATCTGAGATCATGGTTCTCGGCCCTTTCTCGCCCGATAGTGGCGATCTGTGATCCAGACAATGCGGGAAGACAGCTTGCAAAATATGGTGATGTCGCATACATCATGCCAGAAGGAAGTGATCTGGGTGATGCTGACGAGATGACTCCATATCAAATCAAAAAAAACGGTTTACGACTCATTCGAAATGTGATATAGTAAAACAAATGAAAGGAGACACTATGAAAGTAACTGTTAACAAAGATCAAGCGACCAAGGGAACTCCGTGGCTTCTAATTGCCACCTTCGTTCTGGCGATTCTCAAGCTTACTGGATCCATTACGATCAGTTGGTGGTGGGTATTCTCGCCGATTTGGCTCCCGTTTGCGATTATCCTGGGGCTCTTCGCCCTCTTCTTTGCCGGCTATATGATCTATAGCCTCTTCCAAAGAAAGTGAGAACATGAAACTATCAACACATCAGAAAAGTCTTCTTACACTAGTCGGGCTAATGCTTTTCATCTTTCTTATGGGAACTTTCCCGACACTGTTAGTTGTTTTCGTATTCATTCTATGTGTAGTTCTGCTGTATGCATTGATCTACATGATATTCGAAGTAGAAGAAAAAGAAAAAGAAAGGAAAAAATAATGCTCATTTACTCAGTCTTTATCATCACACTGGTTATCTACTTTTCCTGGTGGCTAGTGTTCAATGCAATCATCTCTTTGACCTTCGCTATTCCGTTGGTTTTCGGACTTTTGCTCGTCGGGCTTTGGCTAAACATCAAGAAAGGATCTTAATGTGTGGATACTAATGAATGACGCTATGTTCTCCATCGTTGAGAACATCAAGAACCCTAAGCAGCTTGCCGTGCGAGCTCGTTTCAAGGGCGACATCGAACGCGTCTTTCTTGTTCCAACTCGTAAAGTTGTCGTGGACGGCGGTACCGATTACAAGTATCGCATCATGCTTCCTCGAAAGAAGGTGATGAAAACCATTTCGAGCGAGATCGAAGATATCGACTACACCAACTTCAAGGACTCGGTAGTTGAAGATTGGAGAGCAAAACTCTATGGTCGGGTTTGGACGCTTTTCTTCGGAGAACAGGAAGCTCGTAATCCTCTTAAGGAGGCATGGTACAACTCGTACCGGGCACAGCGTGGGTACGAACAGTACGCGACCTATGCTGGACCAAAGTCGGCTATGGCTTCAGCTCAGGTATTCGAAGAAATCGAAGATGATGAAGAAGACGATGATGACTATCTTCGTATGAACGATTTCGAGTACGAAGTTCTCGAAGACGTCTATGGTCCAAATGAGCGAGATGCCCATGAGGAATTCCTTTCTCGTTATCGCGGTTTCTCAAGCGTAGATCTATAAATATAGGAAAATGCTAAACGGAATGTAACATGGATTTTGCAAATTTTAGATCTAAACAGGAGGTGCTCTCTGAGCGCCTCCTTGACCTTAATGAATCGCTTGACACACCACAAGAATTTTGGCTGACCGATGACACCAAAATCCCAAAGCGTGTCGCTGGTGCCTTTCACTATGATGGAACTGATTATGGGTTCATCATTGTCGAAACAAACTTCAACCGCGTTTACGAAATGCGGTTCCACAGATTTGGAAGCACCGGCAAACCTCGTCGTTGGGCATTCAAGAAGGCTAGCCATATCCGTCCGTGCCTTTCAACATTCTTTAAGTTCGCCGAAACCGTTATCCCACTCCTGAAGAGTAAGATGGATGGGATTATGATCCCTATCCCAGGCAAGATCGCTTCTCAGAAGTTCAACCGTTTAGCCGAGCGAATTGTGAAAAAGTCCTACATCGGTACATTTCGACATGTCCCAGTCATAAGCCCTGAAGGTGCACAATCATACAACCACATCTTCATTCTTCGAAAGGAGAAGACTCCAGCTTCCGTCTTTTCGGCAAAAGCATTCAAGATTTATGAGTTTCCGGGTCAGCCACCAAATACGGTTTCTTCTGAAGCGCTTGAAAAGGTGGAGCAAAAGGGTGTGGTGAAGCAAAAACTTACGATGGAACCCTCGTCGAAATATCAGGTCAAGGGATTTTCCGTCAAGTACAATAAAGAAATCGCCGATAAGCAACCTGAAATTTTCAAGCAAGCAATTTCTGGAAAGTCTAAGCTCAAGTCATATAAGAATCCTCAGGTAAACTTTTTCGAAAATGGCAAGATTCCAGAAGACGATGATCCCACAAAACCCGAGCCAAAGAAAAATACTGTTGTCAAGAAACCAAATTGGCTAGATAACGATCTGATGGCCCTTCTTCTTTTCTCGATGGTAGCCAAAAACAGCCAAGATATTATGTTAGAGAAGGGTTTTGACGAGTCCAAATTTAATGCCGACAATCTTAAGTATCAAATCAATAAAGCAACTTCAGCGAGTAATGCCGCTCTTCGATCAGCGATGTTAATGCAATGGAAAGCCGCAGAATTTATTACGGGCAATTGGGAAAACCAAGCATGGGATTGGACAAATTCCGGTATTCAAAAGGCAAAACAGCTTCTTTATCGAGCAATTGAACTCAAGAAAAATAATAAAGACTATATGCCACCACAAGATCTTGTCATGAAATATATGGATGCCCTTCAAGATTGGCAAAAGTATGAGAACGATCTAAAGGCAGCAATGGGTCAAGAAGAGATTAGCAAGAAAGATACCAGTTATGTCAAGGCAACCTATATCGACGAAAACACAGATTGGTCTGCACTATCTTCTCCAATTTCTGGCGCGGGTGAATATACCTTCGCGAAAATGGATAATTTTTATGGGATGGAGAAGAAAGAAAACCAATATGACAAAGAAAGCTATATTCAAACAACGCTTGGATATAAGTCCCTCACTGATAAGGGTCTAAGCTGGTCCCAAAAGATTGTTGTAGAAGATTACACCGGTGCTTTGGCATATGATATGAATGGCGCCATACGAAAGTATCTTGGAGAAGAAATCGGAAACAAAGGTAAATCTGGATCAGGTTCTCCGATGGACCTAAAAAGGGTCCATATACTTTATTCGGCATTTCAAGCAATCGATCCTCTTCCAGAACCAATTTGGGTATCTCGAGGAGCTACATTACCAAGTTGGTTTGATGAAGCCGATATTATGCCCGGAAACTTTTATGTTGATCCAGCATTTTTGTCGACATCAATTTATTCAGGAATGACTTTTGGGATGGGCAATCTCAAACTCAGAATTTATCTTCCAGCAGGAAGTAAAGTTATTCCTGCGATGGGTTCTAATTCCCAAAATTCAGGAGAAAGGGAAATCATTCTTCCAGCATCTTCTGCTCTGAAGATTATTCGAACAGACAAACTGGAAAGAGCATATTCGTCTGGTCATGTTTGGCATCTTACATGTATCTACACCGGTTCAGTCTTTGAAGAAGTGTGGAACAATTTTGTCGAAAAACAAGATCCAGACTCAGATATCGGTAAAAAAGTAAAACCAGTTAAGACAATTGAGGAACAAAAGAAAATGAAAGACGACAATAAATACGACCCACAAAAGAAATTTTCGGGGTCTCCAGACAAAGCACTTTCAAAGGCAGTCAAAAAGTCGGTAAGAACAGGAAAGTTCAAGCCAAAGCAACCTGGAAAATAATCTTGAGTCAATAAGAGGAATTAAAATGCGCGTAACTGTCAATAACAACGATTACCAGATCACCCGAAAATTACAGTCATCTTCCGAATTTGAGGAAGTTTTCAAATATTACACCAATTTGAACGAAACTGAGCATGAATTTCAAGTAACAGTTAAATCAGTTCCAGGAGAAATTGACATTCTAGGTGATGAGTTGAGTGATTTTCTAGAAACTGAATTGGTGGCTGAACTTAAACAGCTGACAGCTGGAAAATAAGTGTTTACATTTGGGTCTGGTATGATATACTAGAATCAACGAACAAAGTCGCCCCATCCTTTCATCCTTTCCTTTCTAGGGGCGCAGGAGAAAGAGGAAACGAAAGTTTCCTCTTTTTCTGTTTACAATGTCATTCCGATATGATATACTATTCTTACACGAGTTGGGCGGGGGCTTAACTAGTACTGTGAAAAGGAAACTAAAGAGTATGAAAAGTGTAATGTATGCGACAGCAGCCGTCGTTCTTATGGCTGCAACCCCGGTAAATGCTTTCAATTTTGGCGATACCACCAATAACTATGGTGGACAAGGTGGGGATGCTTCTGCTTCCGCTTCTGCTGGTGCAGTGGCTGGCGCTTCGGCGAATTCAACCAACCGAAACACCAACAAGAACTACAACACCAACACCAACGTGAATACCCAAGGACAACTTCAGGGCCAAGGCCAGGGACAAGTTCAAGGACAGAGCGTTGACATCAGCACGCCGCAGTTCACCTATGGTGTTCATGGCGTGATTGGATCTTCGAATAACTCTCCTTGTGGACGAGTTACTATCGCTGTTCCTAACTCTGGCCACAACTGTACTGCCCGTGAAGAAGCCAATCTTTGGATGGTTCTCGGCGGAATGTATCGTTCGCCTGATGCTCTCGTTCGTGAAGCTGCCCGTGCAGCGATCGTATCTTGGGCGATGAACGACACGACGGCTCGTAAGACCGCCCGAGCACTTGGTTACATCAAGTAATTCAGAAAAAGAAATTGGGCCTTCGGGCCCTTTTTCTGTTTACAAGTCCGATAGGGTGTATTATAATAGCTCCAAGATGAAAAAGGATAACAGTATGAATAGACTACTTCTAGCAACAGTTGCAATTTCAGTTTTAACTCTTGCAGCATGCACCGAACCGGAAACCTGTATCACGAGCTACAGTGTGAATGACAAAAATAGCGAACTCATTATCGACGATTGCTCTTCGACTGAAGCATTCTATGCTTATGTTCCTCCAATCGATGATGATGACCCAGATCGTCCCGACAGGCCGGATCATCCAGAAAAGCCCGATCGTCCCGATCGCCCTGAAAAGCCTGGTAAGCCAGATCGGCCCGAGAAGCCTGGTAAGCCGGATCATCCAGAAAAGCCCGATCGTCCCGATCGCCCTGAAAAGCCTGGTAAGCCAGATCGGCCCGAGAAGCCTGGTAAGCCAGATCGGCCCGAGAAGCCTGGTAAGCCAGATCGTGGATCTAAGGGAAATCCTGGTAACGATAAGAATGTAGGTCGTGCTGGTGAAAACCCAAATGGCAAAGGTACTATGCCAGAACGTGGTGATAAAGGAAATCGAGGAAATTCAAACTAAGAAATTGGGCCTACGGGCCCTTTTTCTGTTTACAACCCTAACCGGTGTGTTATAATATTTCCAAGATGAAAGAAAGGAAACAATATGAATTATTCACTCTTAGTTGCGGTAGGAATTACCCTCGTCACCCTCTCGCTGATCATTCCTCATGTTGAGGATGCACTCAATACTGAAGGAAATCCTGAGGTCGTACGAATGGACCGCAACAATCTTCCGGCGAATGAAGATCACCTCAATATCTTTCGTCTTATGAGAGGTGAATACTGAGAAGGGAATACCATGAGCAAATTCACCGCAATTTGTATATTGGTAGTTGGTATTGCCTGTTTGGCACTCTTAGCGTTCTATTTCTTTACGCAATATGAGATAGTCAGAAAAGATATTGTCTATGATTTCGGTTATGTGCTCATGGATATTACAGAAAAACGAGCCGGTGTTCCGTACTGGCTACAAGAAAGGTTTCTATTAGATCGATGAAAGTCAACATTGGAACATACAAAAGTCTTTCAATGGAACGGACACTCAGACCGTTCCTCGCCATTTTCGGCTATCATCAGTATCCGCCACTCGTGAATGGTGAATGGACTGATGAATGCGAAAGACAAAGAGACGAATTTGATGAAGCGGTAGAACGATTTGAGAACACTCTACTTGGTCGTCTTACTCTTCGTTATATTCGTTGGTACAATAACTCCGCACAACGGAAGATCAAAGTGAAAATGGATTCCTATGATTCTTGGGATCTGTATGTCACTCTTTCCCATATAATCCATCCTGCTCTCATCGATTTCAAAAAGAATCAGACCTATGGTATCTTCTGGGTTGAAGATGAAGATGTTCCAGAATCTCTTCGTATTGGTGCACCCACCAAAGATACTGATGGATATACCGAAGAGAAAATGCATTGGGTTCTTGATGAGATGATCTGGACCTTCAATGAACTCATTACTGAAGAAGAATATTCGGCATGTTTTAATCATCATGGTTCAGGACTTCAGTTTTCAGATCCAGATTCGGATGGTTATTGCCAAGTGACTTCAATGGGCGTTACGATGGATAAAGAACGTATCAAAGGTCGAAGAGCTCGAGTAGAAAACGGTCTTCGTCTCTTTGGAAAGTATTTCCAATCGCTATGGACTTGATGGTTTACAACATCTCACGGACTTGATATAATCCAAATATGAACAAGAAACAGCGACTCGCAAAAGCGAAGGCTGACAATGAAGCCTTCTATCGTTCACTCGGCTACACGGGCAAGTACCGTGGTAAGTCACCAAACAACATACCATCATACAAAGTTGAACGTTCGGGACCACCGACATCCGATCGAGTAGCAGCTCACGGATCGCGTAAGTCTTCGAATAGATATACCGGTACTGAGATTATGGGCATCGCGACCATGCACAAATCAAACATGGTTCCCGTCCGTAAGGACTCAGGCGAAAATGCAAAAGATCTTGCTCGTATGCGGAGGAACTAATGGACTTTCAGGTAAAAATCGTCACCGAGATGGAAGAATACGGTTTTATTGCTAAGATCTTCAATAAGACCGATGATGCTCCTCACCGCCTCACTGAGACACTCCTGACCAATACTCCGCGAGAAATGCAAGATTATCTTGAAGGTGTTGGGTATTTCAATTCAATTATTCAAAAAGCAATGGGAATATACTATGAATGAACTCGAAGCAAACGAAAAGCGGCTTGACATCACCGAAGATTTGAGAAGTTGGGTGTACGAGGTCAAGTACGAAAAGGCAAATGGAGATCTTCGTACTGCCACAGCAACCCTTCATGCTGATTTTCTTCCAGAGGTGTCGATGACATTTGAAGAGATTCAGAAGGAAATCGACGAAGGCAAGCGCCGTCGTCGTAAGCATAACCCATACGTGGTTCATTATTACGACCTCGAGGCCGAAGCATGGAGATCTTTCCGGGTCGATCGATTTGTCGGCATGTCTGCTGTTGAACAGTCGGTTTACGACACATTCAAGAAGTGATATAATGACCTTATCTGTTCAGAAAGGGACAATTCATGGCACGTAAAAAGAAACCAAAGGTATTTTCTCGTAGAGCGCAGACTACATATGCTGCTGCTCCGACCGATTCGTTCAAGAACTTCAAAGATTATGCTCGGAACGAAATCGACAAGAAAGAGACCGCCAAGATTATCAAGGAAGAAGTGAAGAAGCTTTTTCCGAAAAAGAAGGCATCGGAAATGATGAAGGCCCCCGAATGGCACTTCACATATCCATATTATATTGCTTCAACCATTCAATGGCAACGTCTTGGATTTGACCTTCCTTCGGTTTGGGCCGAGTCTATTGGTGATCGGATAAATACGTATTTCGCCGATCTTCATAAAGCCGGAAAGCGCCAAATGGTGATCGATAAGGAAGAGGCAAAGAAACCACAACCAAAAAAGAGATCGCCAGCTGATATCATCGCTGAACGGACTGAAGAGTTCATTGGTTGTGTCGAAGAAGTAATTGACGCCTATCATATTTCCGGATACTCCAAAGGTCAGCATGATCTTCATATGGATTATTCTGTATTCAATGAGCTCACCATCGCAAATGCTCCATACAATATGGCCAAAGCGGTGTACGACTATTATCTTCCCGTTCAAGAGGAGATTTCTGAGCTCGTCGAGAAGAATCCAAAGGATCTGGACGAGGCGTATTCTCATATGAACAAGACCCAGCGGAAGCGATATCTCGCCTTTCTTGGCCAAATCGTATCAGATGCTGAACGTTACATGTTCTCGAAGAAAGCGACTCGAAAGACGAAAGTCGCCAAACCAAAAACTGCCGACAAGCAAGTCAAGAATCTCAAGTATCTTGCAACTTCAGCAGAATACAAACTCACATCAGTGAACGCCGTAAATATCATTGGCTCTCATAAGTTGTGGGTATTCAATACCAAGAATCGTCATCTCTTTGAATATGTGTCATATGCTAATGGTCCTGGATTCGAGGTTTCGGGTTCGACCCTCAAGAACGTAGACCTTGACAATTCAAGAGAAACGACGCTTCGAAAGCCAGATGAGTTTCTTCCAATGGTTCTGAAGAAAACCCCTACCCAAATCCGAAAAGAATGGGATGCTCTTACGACCAAGACGAGTATTCCAAACGGTAGAATCAACAAGGATTGTATTATTCTAAGGGTTGAATGATGACTAAAAAGGTTACCGGATTTTTGAGCGTATTTGAAGATAAGCTCGAAAAACTTATCAACAAGATCAAGAAAGAATACGAAAAGCCCAAGGCTGAGCGAAATAAATCAGCCTTGAAGTCTTTTGCCAAAGAGGCAAAATCGCTGAAGAAAATCGTAAAAGAATTGAGAGAACAAACCAAACAGGAGTGTAAGTGTCCTGAATGCGGACACAAATTCAAAATATGAGCAATGACTTTATCACAAAAGCAAAATTTTCAAAGGATGTAGAGAATACCGTAAAAGATACCGGTCTCTCTTATATCGAAGCAGTTGTCCACGTCTGTGAAGAGAAAAATCTTGATCCTTCTGACGTGAAGAAGTTTCTTTCGAAGCTGATCAAAGAAAAGATCGAAGCTGAAGCCCAATCACTAAATTTTTTACCAAAAACGGGTCGGCTTCCAATCTGAGTGTATAAATAAGTGTGTCATTTCGATGACGCATATAAACACACAAACACACAAACACATACAGGTATACGAATATGTCATTTTCCAAACTAAAGAAGAATCGTCAAAAGGTTTCGGCACTTGCCGCAGAAGCAGAAAAAGTAAGCGGCGGAAAGAAGAACTTTAATGACGATCGATTCTGGTCCCCCACAGTAGATAAAGTAGGCAACGGTTACGCCGTAATTCGGTTCCTTCCAGCACCGGAAGGTAACGATGTGCCATGGATCCAGTATTGGGATCACGGTTTCCAAGGTCCGACCGGAATGTGGTACATTGAGAAGTCTCTTACATCAATCGGTAAGGAAGACCCAGTTGGCGAGTACAATTCCAAGCTTTGGAACGAGATCGGCACTGAAGACGCAAAAGACCAGGTCAGAAAGCAAAAGCGTCGTCTCCACTACGTCGCGAACATCTATGTCGTCGAAGATCCAGGTAATCCGGATAACGAAGGCAAAGTTTTCCTCTACAAATTCGGTAAGAAAATCTTCGATAAAATCAAGGATTCTATGCAGCCCGAATTCGATGATGAAGATCCAATCAACCCATTCGACTTCTGGGAAGGAGCAAACTTCAAGCTCAAGATCCGTAAAGTCGAAGGCTATCGCAACTACGACAAGTCGGAATTCTCTCCTCAGTCCGAGTTTCTCGGCGGAGACGATGACAAGCTCGAAGAAATCTACAACAAGACGTATGATCTTCAGGAATTCCTCGATCCAGCGAATTACAAGTCGTATGGTGAACTCAAGGCGAAGCTTGTTCGGGTCCTTCAACTCAACGAAGACAATTCTTCCTCGACTGATGATGAAGATGAAACTGAAGATCCTCGCGAGGAGAAATCGGAAGAGCCAAAGGATAGAAAGACCAAAGATCCGGTCGAATCCCTTGATGATGACGATGATGATGACAACCTATCGTA
>Ga0102926_1001628_pt1 | contig 13153 bp, 7 predicted proteins | sample SalPonR1_A_D2_MG_FD_78173 | JGI IMG/M metagenome (GOLD analysis project Ga0102926, IMG submission 78173) | Salt pond soil microbial communities from South San Francisco under conditions of wetland restoration - Salt Pond MetaG R1_A_D2_MG | ecosystem: Environmental > Aquatic > Marine > Intertidal...
ATGCCCTGGTGCTGGCAAAATCCTTCCTGTCGCGCTTTGCCGCCGAGCACGGCACCGGTGTGAAAGGCTTTGATGCATCCGCCACCGCCGCCATTGAAGCCTACGACTGGCCGGGCAACGTGCGCGAGCTGGAGAGCCGCATCAAGCGCGCGGTGATTATGGCCGAAGGCAGCCAGGTGAGCGCCGAGGACCTGGAGCTGGAAGACCTTGCAAACGACGGCGTAAAAGACCTGCCGCTGAACCTGCGCCAGGTACGCGAGACCGCCGAGCGGGAGACAATTCAGCGCGCCATGACCCATGCCGATGACAACGTGTCGGACGCGGCAAATTTACTGGGCATCACGCGGCCGACGCTCTACTCGATGCTGGATAAATATGGCATGAAAGGACGCAATGGCAACTAAGGGCATGACATCAGAGGGCGCGGTGTCGCACATGCCCCCGGCCGCCAACAGACTAAAGCTTCGCCACTAGCGCAGGCTGTTCAGTAATTCGCGCGCCTCTGCTTGCTGAGGGAAGGCCGCTCCTCCCACCAGACTTTCGAGCAGATGCAGCGCATCTGATGCTCGATCTGCGTCAAGCAAGATCAACGCCCGATGGTATTCAAGCTCGGGGCCCATCCGCTCACCGCTACCCAATATGCGCTCACTGAGCATAAGCGCCTCCTCAACGTTCCCGAGCGAGCGCTGAACCATGGCAAGGGTATCCAGCATCTGAATATCGCCCGATGAATGTTCGACGGCTTTCTGTGCATGCTCAAGGGCTTTTTCCGGCGCGGTTTCCCTGCTCAACCATGCTAGATTATTCAGTACCGCAGGATTTTCCGGGGCGACAGCAAGAAGCATTTCATAGTGCTTGCGAGCCGCGTCTTCGTTGCCAAGCACGAGTTCTCTTGCAGCCAACTCGTTTCGTATGACATTGTCATCCGGATTGTCCTGCAACCAGTTCTCCAGAGCTGCCTTTCCCTCCCTCTGTTCACCTTTCGCCCACTTGGCCGATGACAGTAGAAGCAGACTCGCTCTCCCGGGATTGTTGTCGAACAATCTCTGAAACAAGCGCTCCGCATCGGCCGGGCGACCCTGCGCCAGCGCGAGTCGCCCCTCAGTAGCCATTACCATGGGCTCCTCACGAACGGCCGTCGGGAGCTTCTGAAGTTCGCTGAGTGCTCTATCCAGCTCTTCTTCAGCCAGAAGGATCTCTACGAAAAGCTTACGCAGCGCCACGTTATCGGGCGCTGACACCAGGGCTTTTTCGGCCAGTTCTCCTGCCTTCTGCGGATGACCATTGAGTTGCTCGATGCGCGCGACCTGCGCCAGCGTAGCAGGGTCTTCTGGACGTAACCTGAGCATCTGCCTGCCGCTGGATGCGGCGGAGCGGGTTTCCTCCTGTGCCAGATAGCTTCTGGCGAGCAGCTGATGCAGATCAAACTCGTCAGCGTACTCCGCGCGAACGGCTTCCAGCAGCCGCGTTGCCTCCTGCGGCCGTTGCTGGCCCAACCGATAGCGAGCCAGTGCGAGACGCGGCTCAAGGGCTGAGTCATCCGCTGTCACTGCCTGTTCCAGCGCGGCAGCCATTGCGGCCATGTCCCCCGCCTGCTCCTCAAGAACCGCAAGATTCATCAGAGTTTTAGCGTCTCCAGGATGGGCCTTGAGCGCCGCGTTGAAATACGCCCGCCCCTCATCGAACCGCCCGGCACGTAATGCAAGGACCGCGAGCCCGCTATTTGCAGCAATATTTCCAGGATCACTTGCAGTGACCGCTTCAAAAAGCCCTCGCGCCTTCGCCTCATCGCCCAGCTGTAACGCCACGCCTGCAGCGAAAGCTCGTGACCGATCCTGATCTTCGGCAACAGTGAGATATTCAGCGACCGCATCGCGCGCAGACGTCCGATCACCCTGAGCGAGATACAGCTCGATAAGCCGTTCCCGCAGAGACATATTCCCGGGATCCATTGCCACCGCCTGCTTCAGGTCCTGGATTCCGACTTCAGCTTCCCCCGACATCAGCTGAGCCGCACCGAGCCCCGCACGATCCTGTGCGGAGTCTGGCAACAATGCTGCCACCTCCTGATATACCTGTGCACTCTCCGCATACTGGCCCTGAGAGGCCAGCGCCATCGCCAAAATACGCATTGCCGCTATATTCATATCATCCTCCTTGAGCACTTCGCGCGCCATCCGCTCAGCAGAGCGCGGGTCATCCTGACGCAGGTTGAGGCTGGCGAGTTGTAGGCGCGCAGGCACGTTGCCTGGCTGATCCCTCACAAGCTTCGTTAGCTGGCGCTGGCCTGTTGCAAGATTACCTTGTTGAATATTGGCGGTGGCCGCAATGTAGAGTGTAGCGGCGTGATTGGGCAGAACGCTCAGCACTTGAGACAAGGCCTGCAGTCCCTCCTCGTACCTACCCGCCTCGACAAGCATACGGCCTCGGGAAAAGTTTACGCCCGGATGGTCCGGCATCACCTTCTCAAGCTCGGCGAGCCTTTTGCTGGCTGCATCACTATCACCGAGCTCAATGAGAGAAAGGACTAAACGAAGCCGCTCCGTCATGCGGAATGGGTTAATGTCAGCAGCTTTCGCATACCACTGCGCAGCACTGGCAAAGTCTTTCTCGAAGCGCGCCACATCAGCCCGAAGGCTCCAGGCTTCATCATTCTCCGGAAACGCTTCGGTCACGCGCGCCAGAATTTCAGCGCCGTCGAAGGTGCCCGATCCCTCACGCAGCAGAAGCAATGCCTCAGTGACCTGCACGTAAGGATTATCGCCGTCTATGCTAAGCGCCCTATCCAGGGCCTCGCGCCCGGCGTCGAAATCCCCATTCAAAGAGTGGGCACGGGCCACCGCTGCCTGATAGCGTGCATCTTCTGATGCAGGAGGACTTTCTCCGGCCTGCGCCGCGAGCAGCGATCCGGTATCGCCCAGCTCCACTCGGGCCTGTGCGTAACGCACATGGCTTTCAATACCCCCCTGATTTTCGACAGCACGACGGAACTCAATGACGGCAGCTGCCGGATCGCGCTGGCGCATGTAGGCTTCTCCGAGCAGCAGCCTTGCCGGGGCGCTGTCCGGATTCTGCTGCAGCGCGGTTTTGATATCCACCGTCGCTGCATTGATATTGCCAGCCTGCAGTGCGGTGCTGGCACGGGCAAGAAGTTCCTGCTCGGTCTCAGGCGAAGAGCAGGCACCCAGAAATGCGACCATGAGGCAGGCGAGGAGAACGGCAGTAATGCGTGGGCGCATAGGGCTTCCTTCAGGGCGAGACTGTGTTAATGAAGTTAAATCATCCTACATTGCGTTCCAAAGCAATAATCACCCCAGCTGCCAGGACGTGAAGGCGGTCACGCGACGCGCGGAACGGTGCCCCGTGTGGAGCTGGAGCTAACGCGCTGCGACCCTGCTTCCGACCTCTGGCGGGCCATGGACCCATCGGGATACAGAACATCGATAAACTGGGCCTTAACCGCATGGTAGCAAAGCCCGAGGTCATCGGTGACATCCCGAACGAGGTCGTTTATGTTGGCGTAATATGGAGCGCGCACGCCGCGAAACTGAAAATCTTCCCCGACGCGTCGGAACTGAACGCCAATACGCCCGAGCATTTTTGGCAGGAACGGCTCCATAATGGCAAAGATGTGGGGCCGTGCCTGAATGTCGGCCACCGCCGCCGAGGCCAGGAACAGCGCGACAGCGATCAGCGGGAAGGTGCGGCGCTCTTCGTCGTTGAACAGAAAGGCATCGTGGGCGCCGAACTGGGTCGCGTCTTCCCCGCGACGACGCCGGAACGCCCCGTCCACTGCGAGCCGCGATATTTCGCAGATTTCATCGCGCTTGTGGTCGAAACGGTGCATGAATTCGGCATCGATCGCGCCCCCGCCGTGCAGCTCCATCGGCAGACGGTTGTCGCCCTCCACGAACACCAGACGCACACATCCGGCCGGCCTGCCTGTTTCCTTGTGCATGACAAGACAATGAATCGACTGGTCATCGAACTCATCCGTTTCCTGCCGGTCCAGGAACGCTTCTATCGGCTCGTAGCCGAATTCTTCGCAGTAGACGCGGTAGCGCACCGCATAGACGGCCTCTTTCTCAGCCGGCGTGAGCGCCAGGGACAGTTCGAAATAACGCGCAAACTCCATGAACAAGGAGGACGTTCCCGCCTGCTCGGTCTCGCTGCCCATAGCTACATACCTGTGCCAGTTTACGGTTTGCGGTAAACCCTCTATCACGCCAGAGCTTACTCCGGCTGTTCCGGTGAGTAAACCGGAGAGAGTCGTGGTCTGAATTCGTGTTTTCCGCGCCAGCGCCAGTTCGCGACATGCCATCAACTACGACAGGTTTAGGGGCCTATTCGAAGAATTTTTGTGCCAATTATGCATTGCGCTGCGTATTCAATCGCATAAACTGAGACACAGATCACATAATTTCAGCGCACAACGAGCACACGCATCTCACACCCTGAAATTAACCCCGGAGTGCCTGCCAGTGACGATGTCCTTGTCTGACGACATTTTCGATAACTTCTTTCATCAATTCAGCGTGGAGCCGGCTGTGTCGCGCGAGCAGATGCACGACGTTGGCCGCCTGCGCCACCTCGTCTATTGTGAGGAATTCGCTTACGAGCCGGCGCAGTCCAGCGGTATCGAGGCAGACCGGCATGACGGACACGCACTGCACTGCCTCGTCAGGCACAGGCGGAGCGGCATGCCCGCGGGCTGCGTAAGATTGATCTGTGCCTCTGGAGAACACACGCTCGCCCTGGAGGATTACTGCCTGCCGGCGTTGCACCTGGATTACATGGACGCACTCAGTGAGGGTAGAAGCGCACTGTGCGAGTTTTCCCGTCTTGCTGTGGCGCCCGATTTTCGCATCCGCAGACGCCTGGGCGACAACGCAGGACGGGGCGGGATTCCCGCGGCGTGCCTCGACGACAATCGCGCCTGCTATCCATTGGTCACCACGGCCACGTTTCTCGCCGCGTTTGCCACTGCAGATGTCTTTGCGCGCCCGAACGTGTTTGGCATGATGGAAGCGTCCCTGCCCCGCCTTCTGCGCCGCGCCGGTATCGCCGTGCAACCCGCAGGGGACTTCATGGACTACCACGGGCGTCGCGCGCCACACTTTGTCACCGTGGAACAGGCCGTTTCCGGAATGCGTCCAGAGGTGCGACAGCTGTATGACCGCATCCACGATACGCTATCCACGAGCCTGGTCATCTCCGGCACCGCCGCCGTCGCCTGAGCACCGCCAGAACGTGCGCACTCAGCGCACGTGGCCCTACCGCATACGGGTAAGCGGCGATATTCGCAATACGTCTTTACCTCCGTATACTCGGTGTTACACGGACAAAGGCGATTGAATCATGACCAGAGTGAAAAGCCGCCCTGCCCCTCAAACCGCGTGCCGCGGCGCGTGGACCCTTGTATTGGTCTGTTGTTTCTGCCTGCCAGTCGCTGCCGCTGACATCACCGGCGATGCCCTGGCCCGCGACGTGTACGAACGCGCCGACGGGCAGGATGCCGTAGTATCCGGCAGCATGACGCTTCAGGGCGCCCGGAGCCGCACACGGGTTCGCCGAACCTATACCTACGAGCTCGACGGTGACGACGGCGAAAACAAAAGCCTGATTCGTTTTACGGCACCCGCCAATATTGCCGAGACCGGGCTGCTCGTGCACAACCACCCCAACGGCGACAGCGACCAGTGGCTCTACCTGCCCGCGGCGAAGCAGGTCAGACGGGTCAGCAGTGACAACCGTGGCGGCAGCTTCGTTCAATCCGACCTGTATTTCGAGGACCTGCAGGATCGACAGCCGGAAGAGGACGAGCACGTTTATCTGGGCGAGCAGGATATGGCAGGCACATCAGTTTACCTGCTGGAAAGTACTCCCGTCGATCCTGCGAGCTCTGCCTACAGCCGCCGCCTGAGCTGGATACATCCCGAGACCCTGATTCCGGTGCGTATCGACTTTTTCCAGGGTGGCGACTCACCGATCAAACGTTTCGAGGTCCTCCGTATCGACAATGTGCAGGGTTACTGGACCGTCATGGCAAGCAAAATGACCACCTTAGCGTCCGGGCACGAGACCATCATGCAGGTCGATGCCATCACCTATAACCAGGGGCTGCCCGAGGATCTGTTCAGCACGCGCGCCCTGTCCGATGTTTTTTACGAACGCGAGTTCCGGGATTGATGCCGCCATGACCTTGCGACGCTGCATGACATCACTGCTGCCACTGAGCTTCGCTTTCGCAGCGGCCGCAGCACTGTCAGCCGGTACCGCGGTCACCCAGCTCACGCTCTCGGAAACGGACGGGCGCGTCGACTTCAGTTTCGTCGTGTCACGGGACACGCCTGTCAACACCTTCCTGCTGTCCGACCCGCTGCGCGCCGTGGTCGATCTGCCGGATGCGGCACTGGCAAGAGATGACCTGGCGGCTGCCGCGTTCAGCAAAGGACCCGTGAACCGTTTGCGGCACGGCCGCCAGCCCGACGGCTCATTGCGCCTTGTTCTGGACCTGGAGCAGCCCGCGGTGCTTGAGGGGGTGACGCGTCGGAATCTGGGTGGCGGCGCCCAGGCCGTGTCGTTTCGGGTCCGCCCACTGGAAAAGGCGCCGGATGAAATACCGGAAACAACAGTAGAGGAAGACTTACAGACAGAGACGGTAGACAACGATGATAGCGGGCCCAGCACACCGACAACCTTTGTCTTCGGCAATGCCGGGATAAGCGATGCCACCGACAGCGCCGCGGCAAATGACGCAGACGACAGGGGCGCATCACCCGACGACTGGAACCTTCGGCTGCATCGCGGCCTCGTAGAGAGCGGCGCACTGTATGATAGCGAGCGACCCGCGGACGCCCTCGCCAATCTGCAGTTCATTGCCAGTGTCACGAAGACCCTCGGGAACAGCGTCGAAATCCGCCTCGGCGCCCGCATTGATGGTCAGTACGAAACCGGTGGCCAGCGTACGCTTAAGCACCTGGAAGTTGAATATGACGAGAGCTGGCTGCGCTACCGCGCGGACGACTGGCGGTTTACCGTAGGCACCCAGAAAATTATCTGGGGCCGCAGCGACGAGATTGCCCCCACCGACCGATTGAGCACCCAGGACTTTACCCGACTGCTGCTCGATTCACGGGCGGACAGACGCCGGGCAAATCCGGCGCTGCGCCTTGAATGGTTTGGCGACAACTGGAACGCCGATCTGGTCTGGCTGCCGATATTCCGCGAGGGTGAGCTGCCCGAGCGGGATAGCCTGTGGTACCCGGTAGACAGCGATCCCGGCCGCATTCTTGGGCTGCCCGACGCGCCGGTGCTGTCAGACCTGGCCGGCAACGCGCAGTTTAACGAGGGTGCCTCCGGTGATGGCGGCGGTGGCATCCGCCTGAATCGCTTCGGCCGCGGCATCGATTATGCTTTCTCTGTTCAGCGGGTGCGCAATTCACAGCCCTACTTTCGCCTCGACGAGTCCCTGCGGCAGGCGCTGCTCTCGGGCACAGGCCCCCTGCCGGGCGGACCGCCACTGACCTTTGACGCGGTGCATCCGCGCTCCTGGGTGCTGGGCGCTGACGCCGGCCTCGCGGTGAAGGCCTGGACCCTGCGGATGGAGGCCGCCTGGTCCAGCGACATGCCAGTGACGCGGGAAAACCTCGCGCTCGATACCGTCTCTGCCTGGCACTGGCTGCTGGGTGCGGAAACCTTTCCGGGCGATGGCGACCTGCGCCTGACGGTGCAGCTGGCGGGCATGCAGATGCAGGATGCCTCCGACATCCTTGACCAGTCATCCACCCTGACAGTGCTTGGCGAAATCACCACGCCCTTTGCCAGTAATCGCTGGCGCGCCGGCATGCGCTACTGGGTTGGCATTGAGCAGGATGAGACCTACCTGAACCCGGAACTGGTGTGGACCGCCCTGGAGCCACACGAATTTTATCTGGGCGCACACCTCTTTGACGGCAAGAGCCGTACTATCGGCGGTTTTTATGAGGCTCGTGACATGATTGTATTTGGCTGGCGGGGACGCTTCTGATGGGCTGGCTACTGAACAGGCCCCGACTCGCGCTAGCTATACTCGCCCTGCTTGTTCTGCTGCCCGGGCCACTGTTGTTGAACGTGACGCTGGACAACGCACCGGAGGCCTATTTCCCGGAGGATGCGCCCGCCGTTCTCTTCGATCAGGAGCTGCGAGAGGCGTTCCCGCAGGACCAGGTGCTGGTTGCCCTGTTCCGGGGTGACGACCTGTACAGCGCTGCGTTTTTGCAGCCATTCGACCGACTGGTGCAGGGCCTGGAAACCCGACCGGGCATCGATCGGGTGCTGGCCGTTACCACCGTTGATCAGATACGCGGCACCGCCGATGGCTTTCGTGTCGAGCCTCTGATTGACCTCGAGGGCGGCCCCCTGCCTGCCCCGGATGTCCTGCGCGCGCGCGTACTGGCGGACCGCTTTGCACCGGGGCTGGTGGTGTCTGACGATGGCGACACGCTGGCATTGATCATTCGCCCACACCCCATGGAGACCAGCCTGCAGCGCCTGCAGCTGGAAACCCTGCTGCGCGACAGCGTTGCAGACGCGGGCCTTGAACCGCAGCTGGTGGCCGTGGCGGGCCATATTGCTCTCGATGTCGCCCAGCTGCGGGCCATGATCGAGGATCTGGCCACACTGATTCCCGGCACCCTGGGGATCAGTCTGCTGCTGCTCTGGTGGCTGTTTCGCCGCGCGCTCGTACTGGTGGTCGCTACCGCCACCATCAGCGCGGTGACCGGTCTTGCCATGGGCCTGCTGATTTTCCTGGGCAAGCCCTTCACGCTTATCTCGGCCATTATCCCTCCCCTGCTGACGGCCCTCACCGTGGCCATGCTGATGCACCTGTTCAACGCCATCCTGCACGCCGCCTACCGCGGCTACGAGGGCAGCGAGCGCATGCGCATTGCACTGGACGCTGTCGCCTACCCCATTTTCTTTACCGCGCTGACCACCGCGGCAGGACTGATTTCACTGATGGTGAGCCCCATCCGACCGATAGAGACCTTTGGCCTGGTCGCGGCGGTCGGTGTGCTGCTCGCGGCCGGCATTGTGGTGCTGATCCTGCCCGCCATTATCCTTCGCTGGGACAATAAGCCCTGGACAACACGCCAGCATGGCATGCGCTGGCTCGACCGCTTCACCTCGGCATCCACGCGTCTTGCGCTGCGTCAGCCACTGGCGGTGATCGCCGCGGCCGTGCTGCTGCTGGCGGCCGCCGTGCCGCAGATTCCACGGCTGCAGGTGGAGACCGACCTGTACAGCTTCTTTTCGGAAGATCACGAGATCACCCGCGCCACGCGCATGGTGGAGGACAGCCTGTCCGGCGTGATGGCGCTGGAAGTGGTGTTTGACGGCCCGGACTTTGACAGCCTGATGGACCCGCAGCGGCTGCGGGCCCTGGCGCAGGTTCAGGCCTGGCTGGATCAGCGCCCGGAGGTGGATTACAGCCTGTCCCTGCCCGACCTCATCAGTGAGATGCACTGGGCCTTCAATGGCGAGGATCCGGCGTTCCGCAGCGTGCCGGACAACGCTAACCTCATCGCGCAGTACCTTCTTATCTACGATGGTCGCGACCTGTACGAGCTGGTCAACCGGGACTTCACGCGCACGCGCCTGGTGCTGAACCTGAACGCCCACGGCGCCGGTGAACTGAATGCGCTCATGCAGGATCTCAACACGCATCTGGCCGCCAACCCGCCGGCGGACCTCACCTGGGACTACGCCGGCATGGGCCGGCTTTTCGCCGATCAGGAACGCCTGCTGATACAGGGGCAGATAGACAGCGTGAAAGTTGTGGTGGTGCTGGTGCTCGTGCTGATGCTCGTTATGTGGCGCTCAGTCAGCGTGGCGGTCGTCAGCATGGTCCCGAATCTGGCCCCCGTAGTGCTGATCTTCGCGCTGATGGCGGTTTTCGGTATCTGGCTGGACATGGCCACAGCCATGGTGGCGAGTGTTGCCGTGGGCATCGCGCTGGACGATACCATTCATATTCTGCACGGCTACATGGAACGGCGGCGAGCGGGCTGCTCCGATATCTGGGCCATTGCACGCACCCTGCGCCAGCGTGGTCGCGCGGTGATCGGCACTACCGTCATTCTGGTGGCGCAGTTCATGCTGCTGGCCGCTTCCGGCTTCCAGCCCACCAGCATCTTCGGCTGGCTCACTGCCTTTGGCCTGCTGGTGGCGCTGGTGTTCGACCTGCTCGTGCTGCCGGCCATTCTGCTCGCCGTCCGCAACTACCTGCCGGGCCGCACTAGCCCTGGCTCTGCTGCTTCTGCTTCCGCAGCATCCTCCTGACAATGTGGAACATGGCCCACTGCAGGGGGTTGCGGTTGCCCAGAGGCCGCCAGGTCTTGATCAGGCGATTGCGATAGGCATCAAAGTGCAGGCCTCGCGGCGCAGTCACCACGTCACCGCGATCCAGCATGACCTTCAGTGCATTGGCGCAGGCAACGCCGGCAGCAAGATCAATGCCCATGACAATGGAGGGAACTTTTCGGTTGTTGAAATCCACCGCTGAATCCGGCGTCAGGTAGTGCCGCTGCTGCATGGACGGGGACACACCGATCATGAACTTGATGAGTTGGTCTTCCTCGCCGCTGGCGTCCTCGAAACAGAAATACTCCTCGAAGCTCATGCCATCCGGCATGAATACCAGCATGGCCGTGCCCATGCCCATGGGCGCGGCAGTAATGGCCGGGATGCCCAGCTCATGACAGCGGGCAAATACCTTGCGCCGGATATCCAGCGCGAAGAAATCGAGGCTGTCCATGTACAGATCGACACCGTCGAGGAAGTCATCCAGGTTGTCCGCTGAAACCCCCTGGGGAAAAATCCGGACATCCGCCTCGGGGTTGATCGCCTGGCAGTAGTCGCGCATGACGTCGACCTTTTCCAGGCCAATCGTGGCGGTATTGGCGCCGTACTGCCTATTGAAGTTGGCCAGTTCAAAGCTGTCGAGGTCGGCGATGGTAAAGTTCCCGACCCCCGCCCGGGCCAGGGTCATCAGATGAGGTCCGCCGACGCCCCCCATGCCGGCTATCGCTACACGCTTGCCTCTGAGCTGCGACTGCTCGTCCCGACTTACCCAGCCAATGTTTCTGGAAAAGGCCTCGACGTAATCAAACGGTGTATCCATACCCACTGCACTCCTGTGATCCAGCGACGCCTGCATTGGACCACAGAAGCGCCGGGCATTGAACAGAAGGGCGCCGGGCAAGCAGGATCACAGGTTTGCCAGCAGCTCCTGAGCCTCCCCATGCTGGGGTGAGTCGGGGCTCGCCAGCAGGCGTTCGAGTACCGCTCGCGCCTCATCCGCACGGCCGGCGCTTGTCAGCACGAGAGCACGGTTGAGCAGCAATTCGGGCGCCTCCGGGGCTGCCGCCAGTGCCTTGGCGCTGAGTTCCAGAGCGGCCTCGTGGTTACCGCGGGCACGCTCGACCATGGCGTAGGTATCCAGGATGCTGATGCTGTCCGGCGCCAGCGCCAGTGCACGCTCGATATAGCCGAGGGCCAGGTCGGGGTTGTCCTCGCGCTCAAGCCAGGCCAGGTTGTTGAGCACCAGTGGATTGTCCGGCGCGGCGTCCACCAGACGGCGATATTCATTGCGCGCAGCGACGTCGTTACCCAGACTCAGGTGGTAGGCCGCCAGCTGATTGCGCAGCGCCAGATCATCGGGGTGATCGGCCAGCCAGGCCTGCAGACGGTCCATCACCTCTACCTGTCGTTCCTGGGCCCAAATGGCCCCGGTAAGGTAGCCCAGACTGACGCTGTCGGCCTGCGCGTCAAAGAGTGCCTGGAAACGTTCCTCGGCTTCGCTGTAACGCGCCTGCGCCATGGCAATCCGCCCCAGCAACAGCTGCGCTGCTGGCGCCATGCGCTCACCCTCGGGCAGTGCGTCAATCTGTCCACGCGCCGCCTCCAGCTTGTTCTGCTGCAGCAGGTTTTCCACCAGCAGCTTGCGCGCCGGCACATCCTCGCGCAGCGCGAGGGCCTTCTCCAGATGCGCCTCGGCCACCTCAAGGCGGCCATTGGCCTGCTCCGCCCGCGCTGCGAGGACCAGCGCAGCGGGCTGCTCTGGCTGCAGCTCCAGCGCGCGCCGGGCATTGTCCAGCGCAAACGCCGGTGATTCGTTGGCAAGGTGCGCGGTGGCCAGCGCGTGCTGCAGGGCAAACGACTCAGGGTTGTCGCGCTCAATGGGTGACAGCAAGCGGATAGCCGCCTCGGGGTTGCCCTGGCCAGTGCGGTAACGCGCCAGTGCCACCCGCGGTCGCAGCGCACTGTCGTTGGCGTCGATCGCCGCCAACAGGTAGCGCTCCATGCCGTCTCTGTCACCGGAGCGCTCCGTCAGAACGGCCAGATTCATGAGTGTGGACAGGTCGTCGGGATGCCCCGCCAGCGAGTCCTCAAAAAAGGATCGCGCGGCGGCGATATCACCGTTCACCAGCGCCAGCGCCGCAAGACCGCCGTTGGCGTCGCGATTGTGCGGTTCTTCGGCCAGAACGCTCTCAAACAGTTCTCGGGCCTCGTCAACCTGACCGGCCTGCAGCGCCGACCGGCCGGCGATGATGCGGGCCCGCAGGCTATCGCCACTGCGCTCGCGATAGGCCGCGACGTCCGCCTGCACCTCTTCAATGTTGCCCAGCGCCATCTCGGTGGCAATCAGCCGTTCGCGCAGCTCTCTGTTGTCGGGATCCGCTTCCAGCGCCGCTCGCAGCGCTGCCAGTCCGCCCTCGCTGTCACCGGACAGCAGCCGGGTGGTGCCGAGTCCAACCCGCGCGTCCATGGCATCGGGCTCGACATCGGCAAGGTCGGCGTAGACCTGCGCGCTTTCGGCGAACAGGCCCTGGGTGCCAAGCGCCGTCGCCAGCAGGCGCATGGCCGTCGTGTTCGCGGGATCTGCATCAAGCACCCGCCGCGCCACAGCTTCCGCCGCAGCGGCCTCGTTCATCTGCAGGTAGACATTGGCCAGTTCAAGCCGCGCCGGCAGATGCGCGGGCTGTGCCTCAAGAAACTGCGTGAGCTGGCTTTGCGCCGTTGCCAGATTGCCCTCACGGGCATTGGCGGCACCGGCGAGGTACAGACTGCCGGCGTGCTGCGGCATGCTACCGAGCACCCGCGATAGCTC
>Ga0102926_1001629_pt1 | contig 13153 bp, 9 predicted proteins | sample SalPonR1_A_D2_MG_FD_78173 | JGI IMG/M metagenome (GOLD analysis project Ga0102926, IMG submission 78173) | Salt pond soil microbial communities from South San Francisco under conditions of wetland restoration - Salt Pond MetaG R1_A_D2_MG | ecosystem: Environmental > Aquatic > Marine > Intertidal...
ACCCTCGCTGGCACGTTCTTCGGGTGATAATTCAAATAAATCTTTCCCTTGATAATCAATTTCTCCCTGAGTAACTTCAAACATCTCTTTTCCTGCCAGAACAGAAGCCAGGGTACTTTTTCCGGAACCATTGGGTCCCATGATTGCATGAATTTCTCCTTTTCTAACCTGAAGGCTTACTCCTTTTAATATTTCCTTTCCTTCTATTGATGCGTGTAAATTTTTTATATTTAACATGATATATTAAAATTATATTTTTTGATTTTGTTTTCTGTTTTTTTATAATCTATCCTCACTATTTAATCCATTCTGCTGGCAAAGGTTTGCTTTTTTTATATCTTTTTATAATTAACCAACACTGCCCTCCAAACTAATTTGCAGTAGCTTTTGCGCCTCGACAGCAAATTCCATAGGTAGTTTATTGAGTACTTCTTTGGCATAGCCATTAACAATCAAACCAATTGCATCTTCGGTTTTTATTCCCCGCTGATTACAATAAAAAATCTGGTCTTCGCCAATTTTGGACGTTGTTGCTTCGTGTTCAACAATCGAATCTTTATTATCTACTTCCAAATATGGAAAAGTATGTGCCCCGCATTTATCTCCCAACAATAAACTGTCACATTGAGAAAAATTACGTGCGTTGGTTGCATTTTTCACAACTTTTACCAATCCTCTATAACTGTTATTGCTAAGTCCTGCAGATATTCCTTTGGAAACAATCGTGCTCTTGGTGTTTTTACCAATATGAATCATTTTCGTTCCGGTATCAGCCTGCTGATGATTATTGGTAACAGCTACAGAATAAAATTCGCCAACCGAATTGTCTCCAATTAACAAACAACTTGGATATTTCCAGGTAATTGCCGAACCTGTTTCTACCTGTGTCCATGAAATTTTAGCGTTATCCCCGGCACATTTTCCACGCTTGGTTACAAAATTATAAATTCCACCTTTCCCATTCTTATCACCGGGATACCAGTTTTGAACGGTTGAATACTTCACCTCGGCATTTTTATGGGCAACAATTTCAACAATTGCAGCATGCAACTGATTCTCATCACGCATTGGTGCAGTACATCCTTCCAGATAACTCACATACGAATCATCCTCGGCTACAATTAATGTTCTCTCGAACTGCCCCGTATTAGCAGCATTTATTCTAAAATAGGTTGACAGCTCCATAGGGCATTTTACTCCTTTTGGAATGTAACAAAACGAGCCATCACTAAATACTGCAGAGTTTAAAGCGGCGAAATAATTGTCGGTATAAGGAACTACCGAACCCATATATTTTTTAACTAAATCGGGATGTTCCTGCACTGCTTCGCTAAAAGAACAAAATATAATCCCCAACTCAGCTAAATTTTCTTTAAAGGTTGTTTTTACCGAAACGCTGTCCATTACGGCATCTACGGCAACACCCGCTAATCTTTTTTGTTCGTCGAGCGGGATACCCAGCTTATCGAAAGTGGCTTTTAATTCAGGATCAACATCATCAAGGCTTTTAGGACCATCAGCTTTTCTTTTGGGTGCGGAATAATAAATAATGTCCTGATAGTTAATTTTCGGAATCATTAAATGGGCCCAATCAGGCATTTTCATTTTTTTCCAGTGTCTGAATGCTTTTAACCGAAACTCAAGCATAAACTCGGGTTCGTTTTTTTTCTGTGATATTAAACGGACAACATCCTCATTCAATCCTTTGGGAATCGACTCAGCTTCAACATCCGTAACAAAACCGTATTTATATTCTCCCTGCGTTACTTCATTTAATATTTTATCTTGATCTTTTTCCATAACTTTGCAAAATGTCTATCAAATATTAACAGATCTAATTTTATGTAGATTAATTCTAAATTGGGTACAAATATATTTAAAATCTAACAACTAATAAAACAACATTGTTTAATCTTTTTTTTAAATGATAAATATCAATTTAACATATGAATGGTAAAGGAAAAAAATTAACAGAGGTAGCTGAGTTAGGAGAGTTTGGATTAATCGATCAGATTACTAAAAAAGTAAAAATTAAACACAAAAACACCTTAAAAGGTATAGGCGATGATGCGGCTGTAATCGATTATGGGAAAAAATGCGCTGTAGTAACTACAGACTTACTTATTGAGGGTATCCATTTTAACTTAATTTACACCCCATTAAAACATTTAGGCTATAAAGCTGTGGTTGTTAACTTGTCTGACGTATATGCCATGAATGCCACCCCTAAACAAATAACCGTTTCACTGGCTATTTCTAAAAAATTTGCTGTTGATCATATCGAAGAGATTTATGAAGGAATAGAGCTCGCCTGTGAAGTTTATAATGTTGATTTAGTAGGCGGAGATACTTCGTCCTCTTTAACAGGACTTGCCATAAGCGTAACAGCGATTGGAGAAGCAAACAAAGAAGATATTGTCTACCGGAGCACAGCCCAAAACACGGACATCATTTGTGTTACAGGGAATCTCGGTGCTGCATACATGGGATTACAGCTATTAGAAAGGGAAAAAGAGGTTTTTACTGCTAACCCGGGGACACAGCCTAAACTAGAGGGTTATGATTATATTCTTCAACGACAACTAAAACCTGAAGCAAGAAAAGATATTGTTGATCTGTTGAACGAAATAAATGTAAAGCCAACAGCTATGATCGACATTTCAGATGGACTTTCTTCTGAGTTATTACATATTTGCAAAAACTCGAATGTGGGTTGCAAAATCTTTCAGAATAAAATTCCGATTGATTTAAATACAGAAAAGATGGCTGAAGAGTTTAAAATGGAACCCTTAATTTCAGCATTAAACGGTGGCGAAGATTATGAGCTTTTGTTTACCGTAAATGTTAATGATTTTGAAAAAATTAAAGATCATGCCCTTATTCATCCCATAGGCCATATAACGGACAAAAAAAGTGAAGCAGTATTAATTTCTGAAGCAGGACAGGCTATTCCACTGCAAGCACAAGGATGGAATCCTTTAAAAGATGAAAAGAAATAAAAAATAAAAAAATCCGAAGCCAAAAAACTTCGGATTTTACATTTACTATAATTAATTTATTTTTATTGACCATTGTATCCTCTTATGATTCCCCGTTGAGAGTTTTTGATAAACTCAAGCACATAATCTTTCTCCTCCGATTTACTCATTTCTTCAATGTTTTTTAGAGCCTGAGTAACATTTTGTTCTTTGATATAAATCTCGCGATAAATACTTTGAATTTGGTTAATCATCTCGGGAGAGAAACCTCTACGACGTAACCCAACTGAATTAATGCCAACATAAGATAAAGGTTCACGGGCTACGGTAATATAAGGGGGGATATCTTTTCTGACCAATGAACCTCCTGAAATCATAACATGACCGCCGATATGCACAAACTGATGAATTTGCACATTACCGCTAATTACCGCAAAGTCATCAATTACAATTTCCCCTGCAACATTGGTACTATTGGATATAATAATGTTATTGCCCAATGCGCAATCGTGTCCAATATGAACATAAGCCATTAAAAGGCAATTTTTTCCAACAACCGTTTTTCCTTTCGAAGCAGTTCCCCGGTTAACGGTAACACACTCACGGAGGGTTGTATTATCTCCAATTTCTGTTGTAGTTTCTTCGCCTTTAAATTTTAAATCTTGTGGGATAGCAGAAACAACTGCACCAGGAAAAATTTTACAGTTTTTCCCAATTCGTGCACCTTCCATGATGGTTGTATTCGGTCCAATCCATGTTCCATCACCAATTTTAACGTTTTTATCAATCCAGGCAAATGCTTCAATTTTTACATTTTTACCAATTTTCGCTTCAGGATGTATATATGCTAAATCTTGACTCATTCTTTATTTAATTTTTGAAACTTGTGCCATTAATTCACCTTCCATTACCAAATCATTACCAACAAATGCCTGTCCAAACATGTGAACCAGTCCTCTTCGGATAGGCATAAGTAATTCCAGTCTGAAAATAATCGTGTCTCCCGGAATTACTTTTCGTTTAAACCTAACCTTATCAATTTTTAAAAACAGGGTTTGGTAATTTTCCGGATCGTCGACCTGGCTTAGCGCCAGAATTCCTCCAATCTGAGCCATGGCTTCCACTTGCAACACACCAGGCATAATGGGTTCTTCAGGGAAGTGCCCCATAAAAAAGTATTCGTTCAGTGTGACATTTTTAATTCCAATGACTGATTTATCATCAAGCTCTGTTATTTTATCAATAAGTAAAAACGGATAGCGATGGGGCAACAACTTCTTTATCTGATTGATATCATATAAAGGTTCTTTGGCAGGGTCATATTTAGGAATAGCAACTCTTGATAACTCTTTTTTTATGGTTTCTTTAATAATTTTAGCAAACTGGGTATTTGAATAATGTCCCGGGCGAGATGCAACAATCTTACCCAAAACAGGTTGTCCTATAAGAGACAAATCGCCAAGCACATCAAGTAATTTATGTCTTGCCGGTTCGTTACTAAATCGCAAATCAACATTATTTAAAATGCCTTCTTTAACTTTTACGTGAGGTTTGTTAAACAAGTCGGCCATTCGGTCAAGCTCGTCCTGTGATACTTCATTTTCCATTATCACAATAGCGTTTTGCAAATCACCGCCTTTAATTAAATTATGTTTAAGTAACATTTCCAACTCATGGAAAAATACAAAAGTTCTTGAAGGAGCAATCTCTTTTTCAAAATCATGTGTTGGATGATAAGAAGCATATTGATGACCTAAGACCTTTGAGTTATAATCAACCATTACATCAACAGAAAAATGGTCATCAGGATAAGCAACAATTTCAATATCATTTTCTTCGTCGCGAAATACGATTCGTTCTTTTACAACATAGTAATTTTTTTCAGCGTCTTGTTCTTCGATACCCGCTTTTTTAAGGGCCTCGACATACATTTTTGCACTACCATCCAGAATAGGTGCTTCCGAACCGCTAAATTCCATTAAAATATTATCCAGTTCCAAACCCACCAACGATGCCAGTACATGCTCAATCGTATGAATTTCAACTCCTTTTTCAACTAACGTTGTCCCTCTTGAGGTGTCTGTAACATTATCAACCGAAGCTGAAATTATGGGTTTACCTTCTAAATCTATCCGTTGTAGTTTGTATCCGAAATCAACGGGTGCCGGCCGAAAAGTTATTTCAACATCATTACCGGTATGCAGGCCCTTCCCTTTTAATGAAACAGCTTTACGTATTGTTTTTTGTTTATGCGACATATCTGTAAAATATTTATTTCCATATTCAATAATAAAAAAATCGACGCAAGTTACAAAAAACTGCGTAAATTATAGTATTAATTGAATGATTAATTATTCATTTACCGTATCCAAAGCCCATTAATCAGAGCTTTTTAGCTTCTTCAACTCATTCTCGAGTTCTTTAACCCTACGGAATAAATCGGGGAGCTGTTTATATACGATAAACGATTTCTGGAAATCCCGGATATTAAAAGCAGGTGTTCCCATCACAACACTTTCCGGAACCTTTATCGTATTGGGTATCCCAGACTGTGGAGCTACCTTTACACCATCAGCGATTTGGATATGGGGTGCAACTCCTGATTGTCCGGCAAGCTGACAGTTTTTTCCGATTTTTGTAGAACCGGCTACCCCACTTTGTGCTGCAATTACTGTATTTTCTCCTACAACAACATTATGTCCTATTTGATTTAAGTTATCTAATTTGGCTCCTTTTTTAATCATTGTCGACCCCATAGTAGCTCTGTCAATCGTTGTATTGGAACCTACTTCAACATCATCTTCCAGGATAACATTTCCTAGTTGGGGGATTTTCCGGTATACATTATTTTCATCCGGAGCAAAACCAAAACCATCGGAGCCAATTACTGCACCTGCATGAATAATACAATTCTCTCCTACCTCACATTCCTGGTATACTTTTACTCCCGCATTCAGTTTTGTATTCTTTTTTATTGTTGCATTATCACCTATAAAAACATGTGGGTAGAGCTTAACATTATCTTCAATAACAACATGCTCACCTACATAAACAAAGGGAGCGATGTACACATTTTCACCAACCTGTGCCGATTCATCAATAAAAGCTAAGGAACTTATTCCGTTCTTTTCAGGTTTTGCCTCTTCAGCCAACTGCAGAAGGCGGGCAAAACTTTCATAAGCATTTTCAACTTTGATTAAAGTAGCACTTATATCTTTTTCTAAAACAAATTCCTTATTGATTAATACGATAGATGCATTCGTAGTATATAGATATTTATTATATTTTGGATTTGCTAAAAAAGCAAGTGTACCGGGCTGGGCTTCTTCGATCTTAGCTACATTATTAACCGTAACATCGGGATTACCAATAATTTCTCCCTGTAAAAAGTCTGCTATTGTTTTTGCTGTAAATTCCATTGTATTTATATTTTAAAAAATCATTCAAAATTAATACATAATTATTATTTCAAAGATATTTCTTTGGGATAACACAAAAAATATTTACGGACAGTCTTTGAAATCACCGAAACATTTAGCATGTCTGATGCTTCTGTAATATCGACCAATCTCCCGCCTTTATAAAGAATCTGGATTTTTTCATCAAATACGCTGTAAGCATTTTTACTGATAGAATCTGTAAAAACGAAATATTGTGTATCAGATTTTGATAAATTAAATCGTTTAGAAACCTTTAGCGTTAACTCATCAATCTTATCCTGATCAAAAGGGGTGTTCTGTATTTCAACGCGAAACAAATTACGGTAAAGCAACCGTTCGGAAAGCATCTTTAGGACCTTATCGTTCTCCAGGGTCCAGTTTTTAATACAGTGAATGATATCTGTATCATCGATCAGGGAAAAATACCGGAGTATCTCGGAGGGCTCCTTTTTTCCACTGTTTAAATAAAAATATTGTAAGCTTTCCGGAAGGTATACTGATTTATTTTGGGCAATAAGGCTTTTTACCCTTTTAAAAATTTTCAGTAAGAGCTCCTCTGCCGAAACCACGGTCTTATGCAAATACACCTGCCAGTACATCAACCACCGGGCAATTAAAAATTTCTCAATGGAGTAAATTCCTTTTGCTTCAACAACTAACTCATCATCCACAACATTTAACATCTTAATGATACGATCGGAACCGATCACTCCTTCGGAAACACCGGTATAAAAGCTATCTCGTCTTAAATAATCAAGCCGGTCTACATCCAGCTGGCTGGATATCAGTTGATGCAAAAATTTTTTGTGGTATTGATTCTGAAATATTTTAATGGCTAACCCTAACTCCCCACCAAAAACTTTATTCAACTCATGCATATAAAGAAGAGACAGCTCTTCGTGTCCATACTCAGGAATAATAATTTTTTCGAGTGTATGAGAAAAAGGACCATGTCCGATATCATGTAAAAGTATAGCTATGGTAACAGCCACCGCTTCATCATTAGTAATCTGATGTCCTTTTGAATCAATAACATCAGCAGCAGACTCCAATAAATGAACAGCTCCTAAGGTATGCTGCAATCGTCCACGAACAGCTCCCGGATAAACCAAATCGGTTAGTCCCAACTGTTTAATTCTGCGCAAACGTTGAAAATAAGGGTGTTCAATAATATCAAATAAAATCCCTGAAGGAATATTGATAAAACCATATACCGGGTCATTTAATATTTTACGTTTATTTAAAAGGTTGTTTCCCACAAAAAACAATTTAAATAGCAAAAATAAAGGATTTTAAATCAAAAAATGAATAATTATTTCTTTTAATTGAAATCTCTTCTTTATCCACCTTATAAAAAAAGGGTTAAAGATTCAAAATAGATTAATTTTCAGGCTAATAATTTTGACATTTGTCAGAATATTTATATTTTTGCGCCTGAAAGTATTTACTTTGGAATTGAGTAAGGGGACATAGTCCCCTATTTTGTTATCAAAATTATAAATGATTAGCAAAGAAAAGATAGAAACAATTATAGCTGGCGTTGTGCATGAAAAGAACGCTTACGTTGTTGATTTAAAAGTAGATCCATCAAACAAAATTATGCTTGAACTGGATAGTATAGATGGCTTTACTATTGATGATTGTGTTGAGGTTAGCCGCATAATCGAGCAAAATCTTGATAGAGATAAAGAAGATTTTGCCCTGGAAGTTTCAACTCCGGGCTTATCGAGTCCCTTTAAGGTTTGGCAACAATACAAAAAAAATATTGGGGAAGAAGTTGAATCGATTTTAACAGATGGGAAGAAGATAAAGGGAACATTAACTGATGTTGATGAAGAGAAAGTTATCGTTGAAGAAACAAAAAAAATGAAAGTTGAAGGCAAAAAGAAAAAACAAACCATAACTGAAAAACATCAATTACCCTTTGAAAATATAAAGTCAACAAAAATTGTAATAAAATTTAAGTAATAAGCAAAATACATTAAATACAATGGAAAATTTAAATTTGATCGACACTTTTTCAGAATTTAAAGAGTTAAAGAATATCGATCGAGTAACCATGATGACTGTTCTGGAAGATGTATTCCGCAATTTGTTACAAAAAAAATTCGGAACAGATGAAAACTTTGATATCATCATAAATATCGATAAGGGCGATTTTGAAATCTGGAGAAATCGGGAGGTAGTAGAAGAAAATGAGCTTGAAGACGAGAATCTTCAAATATCCTTATCGGAAGCTAAAAAGATTGACGAAGACTATGAAGTTGGCGAGGAAGTTACTGATGAAGTAAAATTGCTGGATTTCGGCAGAAGAGCTATTTTAGCATTACGCCAAAATCTCACCAACAGAATTTTAGACCTGGAGAAGAATAATATTTTTATTAAATATAAAGATAAAATTGGCGATGTTGTTACCGGTGAAGTTTACCAGGTTTGGAAAAAAGAAATACTTATTCTTGATGACGAAGGAAATGAACTCATTCTTCCTAAAACAGAGCAAATCCCTTCCGACTTTTTCAGAAAAGGAGATACAATACGTGCGGTTGTCGTTCGTGTAGAGATGAAAAATAACAATCCACTGATTATTTTATCACGAACATCACCAGTATTTTTGGAACGATTATTCGAACTTGAAGTACCGGAAATTTTTGACGGATTAATTACGATTAAAAAAATTGTCCGCATTCCAGGGGAGAGAGCTAAGGTTGCGGTAGAGTCATACGACGAACGAATTGACCCCGTAGGAGCTTGTGTTGGAATGAAGGGCTCAAGAATACACGGAATTGTCCGGGAGTTAAAAAATGAAAATATTGATGTAATTAATTTCACAAACAACACACAACTCTATATCCAGCGATCATTGAGTCCGGCAAAAATTATTTCGATAAAAATCAATGAAGAAGACAAAAGAGCCGATGTTTATCTTGAGCCTGAAGAGGTTTCACTAGCTATTGGAAAGGGCGGATTAAACATTAAATTAGCCAGTCAGCTAACCGGATATGAAATTGATGTGTATCGAGAAGCTGAAGAAGAGGATGAAGAAGATGTTAGCATTGATGAATTTTCTGATGAAATAGAAGATTGGATTTTAGATGCGTTAAAGGCTATTGGCTGTGATACAGCAAAAAGCGTTCTTGAATTAACCAGAGATGACTTAATTAAAAGAACGGATCTGGAAGAAGAAACAATTGATGAAATCATTCAAATTTTTAAAGCAGAATTTGAATAATTTAAATCTTTAATTATAAATTAGCAAATCTTTAAATTTTAGATATTTAAAATATAGGTTTTTAAATTTTATGGGAACAGGAAAAGCAACAAGACTTAGTAAGGTGGCTAGAGAGTTTAATGTAGGAATTGCTACAATAGTAGAATTTCTGCACAAAAAGGGTTTTAATATAGATTCAAACCCTAATACAAAAGTGTCACCGGAGCTTTATGATATTCTTGTAAAAGAATACAGCTCTGACATTAATGCCAAAAAAGAGTCGGAAAAACTAAGTCTGAATCAACTTCGAAATAAAAAAGAAGCTGTTTCAATTAATGATATTGATGAAGAACAAGAAGACCAAGAGGAAGAAACAGAAGACGACGATTCATTTACTTCGGATGAAGAAATTCTAATAAAAGATGTAAGTAGCCCTCAAAAACCTGTTGCTCCTAAAGAAGAAAAACCAGTTGAAGAAAGCAAGCCTCAGCAACCAGAAGAAAAAACAAAAGCTGAAAGTAAGGAAAAAGAAGAACCCAAAACAGAAACAACAAAGAAAGAAGAAAAACCTTCTGAAGAAAAAGAGGAAGAACAAAAAGAATCGGTTAAAGTTATTGGAAAAATTGATCTTTCATCACTAAATCAAAAGACACGTCCCGATAAGAAAACAAAAAAACAAAAAGAATCGGAGCGCAAACAAGTTGATCAAAAAGCAGAAGAAAAGAAAGAAAGCGAAACACAAAAACCAGAGACATCAGCTAAAGAAGATGATCAAACTGCTGAAGAGAAAAAGCCCGTTCAGGAGCAGGATTCTCAATTATATAAATCTAAAATTGAAAAACTTTCCGGTCCTACAGTTGTCGGAAAAATAAATTTGCCTACACCAGAAGATAAAAAGAAGAAACCGGTAGCGTCATCAAACGATCAAAAAAGCAAAAAGAAAAAACGCAAACGTATCCATAAAGAAAAAGTCGATCTCGAAGATAAAAAAGATACTAAAAAAACTCCTGATAAGAAGAAAGATAAAGAACACTTTAAATCGAAGAGGAAAAAGAAAAAACAACTACGCCCGGAAGTAAGCGAAGAAGATGTTCAAAAACAAATTAAAGAAACACTGGCTCGATTAACATCTAAAGGAAAATCAAAAGGTTCAAAACACCGACGAGAAAAACGAGATACGATAAGTCAGAAACAGCAGGAAGAGCTTAAAAAGCAGGAAGAAGATAAGAAAGTACTGAAAGTTACCGAGTTTGTTTCTGTTAATGAATTGGCCAATATGATGAATGTTTCGCCAACAGAAGTAATTTCTGTTTGTATGAATCTTGGCTTAATGGTATCGATAAATCAACGTCTTGATGCTGAAACCATGGCGCTTGTTGCCGATGAATTTAACTATACGGTTGAATTTATAAGTGTTGAGGTTCAGGAAGCGATTAATGAAGAGGAAGATCATGAAGAAGATCTTGTCCCAAGACCTCCTATCGTTACGGTAATGGGGCATGTCGATCATGGAAAAACTTCATTGCTCGACCATATTAGGAAAACAAATGTTATTGCCGGCGAGTCTGGTGGTATTACACAGCATATTGGCGCTTACAGTGTTGAAGTAGATGAAGGGAAAACTATTACTTTCCTGGATACTCCGGGACACGAAGCTTTTACTGCGATGCGAGCACGTGGAGCACAAATTACTGATGTTGCAATTATTGTAGTCGCTGCAGACGACAATGTTATGCCACAAACCGTTGAGGCGATAAATCACGCCAGTGCAGCAGGTGTGCCTATTATTTTTGCAGTTAATAAAATTGATAAACCCGGTGCCAATCCTGAAAGAATTAAGGAGGAACTGGCCAACATGAACTATCTTGTTGAAGAATGGGGTGGAAAATATCAATCGCAAGACATTTCTGCAAAAGAAGGGTTGAACTTAGATGCCCTGCTTGAAAAAGTATTGCTTGAAGCCGAACTCCTTGAACTAAAAGCTAATCCGGATAAAAATGCAATTGGTACGGTTATCGAATCCGAACTGGACAAAGGACGTGGATATATTTCTACTGTTTTAGTGGAAGCAGGAACATTACATATTGGCGATGTGATTTTAGCAGGGAGCTACTTTGGTCATGCGAAAGCAATGTATAACGAAAGAGGAAAGCGCATTGAAAAGGCCGGCCCTGCAACTCCTGTTCAGATTCTTGGGTTAAATGGAGCACCACAAGCCGGAGATAAATTTCATGTGATGGAAAGTGATAAAGAAGCACGTGACATTGCCAATAAACGGGAACAATTACAACGAGAACAGAGCCTGCGTACACAAAAACATATTACCCTCGACGAAATAGGACGACGAATTGCTATTGGTAACTTCCAGGAAATTAATATTGTGGTTAAAGGTGATGTGGATGGTTCTATCGAAGCATTATCCGACTCATTAATAAAACTTAGCACCGAAGAAATTCAGGTTAACATCATCCATAAAGGGGTAGGACAAATTTCCGAAACCGATGTAATGTTAGCGGTTGCTTCCAATGCTATTATTGTTGGTTTCCAGGTAAGACCTTCGATGAATGCTCGTAAACTGGCCGAAAAAGAAGAAATAGATATTCGGTTGTACTCTGTTATTTACGATGCTATTAACGAAGTAAGAGATGCAATGGAGGGAATGTTATCGCCGGAAATTAAAGAAGAGATTGTTGGTACAGCCGAAGTACGTGATACATTTAAGATTAAAAAAGTAGGAACAGTAGCTGGATGTATAGTTAAAGACGGAAAGCTTACCCGAAATACTAAAGTACGTGTAATACGTGATGGTATTGTAATTTATACCGGAGATCTTGGTTCGCTTAAACGATTTAAAGATGATGTAAAAGAAGTTACTTCCGGTTATGAATGTGGACTGAATGTAGAAAAATTCAATGATATCAAACCAGGAGATGTAATTGAAGGCTTTAAAGAAGTTGAAGTGAAAAAAACATTATAATAACGACAATACAAAAAAAAAAGGTGTTCAAAAATTTTTGAACACCTTTTTTATTTTTTTAACTGAGATATATTGTAGTCTACAAAATCAATTAAACCTCAATAATTATTGAATTTCTTTAATTAAAAAAGCATACACAGGAAAATGATCGCTATAACCGCCCATATATATTCCTGCAACATGGGTTCTAAATGGATAGCCTTTATATCTTCCCGAATCCCGTTTTAAAAAATCTTTATCAAACACCTTGGCTTGATATAATTTAAACGTTGATTTATCTTCACCTAATAAAGGATAAGAAACAATAATCTGGTCAAATAAGTTCCATTGATCCCGATAAGCTAACGTTCCATGTCCTTTTTGAAACATATCATAAAAAGGATTAAATAAATCACCGGGACGTGTTTTCCTTTCAGATTTTTTGGCATCAAGATGTTTAATCAGACTTTCATCTATGGGGTCATCATTAAAATCACCCATAATCATAATTTTTGCATCTTTATCCATAGATATGATAGAATCCGTTAACGATCGGGTTAAGTCTGCTGCA
>Ga0102926_1001632_pt1 | contig 13140 bp, 12 predicted proteins | sample SalPonR1_A_D2_MG_FD_78173 | JGI IMG/M metagenome (GOLD analysis project Ga0102926, IMG submission 78173) | Salt pond soil microbial communities from South San Francisco under conditions of wetland restoration - Salt Pond MetaG R1_A_D2_MG | ecosystem: Environmental > Aquatic > Marine > Intertidal...
ACCGAACAAATCGGCAAGCTGACACCCGGTGACAAAGTCCGCATCAAGGGGCCTTTCGGCACGATCTCGGATGAGGGGCCGGGGGTGTTCATTGCCGGTGGCGCCGGTGTCACGCCGATGATTGCAATCCTGCGCAACCGGCTTGACGAGAACGGCACACTTGACGGGTCGACCCTCGTGTTCGCGAACAAGACAGCCGATGACATCATCTGGCGCGACAAGTTCGAAGCGATGGATGGCCTGACCACGGCGTTTGTGGTGGACAGCCCCGGCGCCGACGTGCCGCAACAGCGTCTCACACGCGATTATCTTCGACAGTTCGTCGAGCCGGAGACTCGCTGCTACCTTTGTGGTCCGCCCCCGATGATGGAGGCGGTGCGCACCGCCCTTCAAGACATCGGTGTTGGATCTGATCAGATCGTCGAAGAGGATTTGGCCTGAGGCATAGAAGGAGCACAGCTTGCAGGCCGTCAATCCGCAACCCGTTCACAAAAGGAGAGATGCCATGACAGCCCAAGCCAAGGCCCACCCCAATGTCCCCGAAGTCGATCAGTCAGACCGGCTCGTTCCTGTCAATCTCCGACAGTCAGGACAAACCCCGGTTCAGATGCTTGTGTCCACGCGCGTGCGAAAATCCCCATTCTGGCACCTTGCCATCGAGGCGGGCTGCTGGCGCGCGACGGTTTACAACCGGATGTATCACCCGCGCGGCTATGTCCGCCCAGAAGAGGGCGGTGCCATGGCGGAATACAATGCGCTGGTGAACCGTGTAACGCTCTGGGACGTCTCGGTTGAACGGCAAATCCGCGTCACGGGCCCCGATGCCGAAGCGTTCGTCAATCACGTGATCACCCGTGATGCCACCCAGATTGCACCGATGCGCGGGAAATACGTGATCCTGTGCAACGAGGCGGGTGGCATTCTGAACGATCCGGTGCTCTTGCGCCCGGCGCAAGACGAATTCTGGTTCTCGCTTTCGGACAGCGATATCATGCTGTGGTTGCAAGGTGTGAACACGCCGCGTCGCTGGGATGTCGACATCGCCGAGATCGACGTTGCCCCGCTTCAGGTGCAAGGGCCCCGGTCCGAGGCACTGATGATCGAGCTGGTCGGTGATGCATTGGCCGATATTCCCTATTACGGCTTGATGGAAGCCAAGATCGGCGGCGCCTCCGTCCTGATCAGCCAAACCGGCTTTTCGGGCGAAAAAGGATACGAAGTCTATGTGCGCGACGCCAGCCTCAACGCCGAGCGTGTCTGGTATGCGATCCGCACCGCCGGGGCCCGCTATGGCCTTCGGGTCATTGCGCCGGGTCATCATCGGCGCATCGCCGCGGGCATCCTCAGTTGGGGTCAGGACATGGATGCCGAAACCTCGCCCTTGCAGGTCAACCTCGCCTATCAGGTGCCGCGCAAGAAAGAAGCGGACTATATCGGCCGCGCCGCGCTTGAGGATCAGCGTGCCCGGATCGAAGCCGGTGAGGAACCCTTCGCCCTGCGCCTTGTCGGGATGAAGCTTGGGGGCGCACCGATCACCGATTATGCGTCTGATTTCTGGCTTGTATCTGATTCCGATGGGGCACGATGCGGCTATGTGACCTCGCCTTGGTGGTCGCCTGAACTCGGGACGAACATCGCGTTGGGTTATGTGCCATGGCGGATGAGCGAGCTGGGCACGCCCCTCTTGGTCGAATTGCCTGTGCCCTATGTTGATGATCCGTCGCGTCGCGTCGCGGCCGAAGTCGTAGACGTGCCGTTCAAGGCGTCCAAGCACCCAAGTGCGCGTGAAAAAGCCGGACAGCGTGGCACCGACAGTGCCGACTGACGGCTGTCGTCAGAACCATTGCCCCGGCTCCATGAGGCCAAGGTCAAGCAGCTGCCGTGAATGCCACTCGAACGGCGCGGAGTTGTGCCACTTGAAGGTGTCGATGTCGAAAGTGGACCCGGGGTTCAGCTTGAGCGCCTTGGCGGTGCGGAAAGATACGATGGCGGCGGTCAGGTTGTTGTGCCACGGACAGGCGTAGGTGTTGTATTCCTCGTCCGAAAACGTGTGATCCTCGCGAAGCTCAAGCCCTTCCTTCGCGAGGAAAAGCGCGATGCGGTCGATCTTGCGGCGCGGTGCCGGGATGTGTTCCTCATACCGCCAGCGCAAGCCGCCAAAGAAATCAAGCTGTCGCTCCTTTGGGTAGTTGTGGTTTGCCGGGTCGGACCGCGCCAGCGCATAATACCCGGTCCGGTCAAGGTGCGCCTCCTCGATCGACACGGCGTCGGGATAGCGATCCAGATCCCCCGCATAAAGATCGACCACGTAGGTCAGCATCGCGTCGCGCCGTTCCTCTGCGTGAAAGCTCAGCATCTCGCCGATGGTGCGGGTCTCGCAGAATGGAAAGAACAGGTATTCCGCGTTGAAACAATAATACAGCCACTGACCGGGGGCGGCGGCGATAAGGCGGTTCACGGCGTCCACGAAACTGTCGCCGCCCGCGCGATCGAAACCGATCCTGTGAACCGCAACCGCAACATCCTCGGCCAGTGCGAAAGTGTCGGGCATGAAAGCAAGCACTTCGCGGAAGCCGGCATCAAGATGGTGCCGCAGGGTCGAATCCACCTCGACCGGATCTTCGGCAAAGATCATCGCGATCGGCCCCTTGGCAAGAAGGCTCGAGTGGCTGGACAGGAATGCGGTAAGGTCTGCGTGCTGCATCTGTGTGATTTGCCCGATCTTTTTGAGCGCAGGGTGTGCCAAAAGCGCGTCCATTGCAAGTGAGGCGCTATCTGGTATAGCAGGCGCCCGAACCCGTGGCCCGGAGAAATGTATCATGTCCGACCCCAAGAAGCTCTACATCAAGACATATGGATGTCAGATGAACGTCTATGACAGTGAGCGCATGGCCGAAGCGCTGGGCGGTCAGGGGTATGTGGAAACGCAAACCCCCGATGACGCCGACATGATCCTGCTCAACACCTGTCACATCCGTGAGAAGGCCGCCGAGAAGGTCTACTCCGAACTTGGCCGGTTCAAGGGTCTCAAGGCCGCCAAACCCGACCTCAAGATCGGCGTTGCGGGCTGTGTGGCACAGGCCGAAGGACAAGAGATCATGCGCCGGCAGCCGCTGGTCGATCTGGTGGTCGGACCCTCAAGCTATCATCACCTTCCCGAGATGGAGGCCAAGACCCGCAAAGGCGAAAAGGCGCTGGTCACGGATTTCCCCGAAGAGGACAAGTTTGCCAAACTCAAAGGTCGGCCCAAGGCCGCGCGCGGACCGACCGCCTTTCTCAGCGTTCAGGAAGGGTGTGACAAGTTTTGTGCCTTTTGCGTGGTGCCCTACACACGCGGAGCCGAATATAGCCGCCCGGTCGAAACCGTGCTCTCGGAGGCGCGCGACCTTGTCGAGCGCGGCGTGCGCGAGATCACCCTTCTGGGGCAAAACGTCAACGCCTATCACGGCGCGGGCCCCGATGGCGATGAGTGGAGCCTTGCCCGACTGATTTGGGCGCTTGATGGTGTCGATGGGCTTGAGCGGATCAGGTTCACGACGTCGCATCCCAACGATATGGATGATGACCTGATCGAGGCGCACGGCACGTGCGATAAACTCATGCCCTATCTGCACCTGCCCGTGCAATCCGGCAGCGACCGGATTCTCAAGCGGATGAATCGCAGCCATACCGCCGAAAGCTATCTCCGCCTAATCGAACGCATTCGCGAGGCGCGCCCTGATATTTTGCTTTCGGGTGATTTCATCGTCGGGTTCCCTGAAGAGACCGAGGAGGATTTTCAGGCAACGATGGATCTGGTTGCTGAGGTCAATTACGGCTACGCCTATTCCTTCAAGTATTCGACCCGTCCCGGCACCCCCGCGGCCGAGCGCGCTCAGGTCGACGAGGACGTGAAATCCGAGCGGCTTTACCGCCTGCAAGACTTGATCACCCAACAGCAACGCGCCATTCAGGATGCGATGGTCGGACGCGAGGTGGGGGTGCTATTTGAAAAGCCCGGTCGCCTTGACGGTCAGATGGCTGGCAAGTCCGATCACCTGCACGCCGTGCATGTGCGCGACGCGAGCCTTTCCGTGGGTGAACTCAGGCGTGTGCGCATCACCGAAAGCGGAACAAATTCGCTTGCCGGAGAGCTTGCCTGACGCACTGAACGCGCTCCACAGTTGTGTTCTCAGCAGGCCGGTTCTTACCGAATCGGCTTCGTCTCGAACGCGTCTTTGCCCCACGATGTTGTTGTCGTGACCCCGCTCAGCGCCATCCATGGTTCCGATCTGGTCATCCTGCCTCTATTTTCCCTTCACAAGTCGGGCAAAGCTGCTAGGGTTGCAGGATAAATTGCTGGGCTACCCGTATTTCAACAATGGGAGCCCGTGGGGGAACAGAAAAAGGATAGAGGCTGTGACGCGGAGAATTTTGACGTCAATTCGCAGCACCATGAGCGGCATAGCTGCCGTCGCTCTGAGTGTTGCTGTCCTCGCGACAGGGGGGCCGGTTGCGGCTCAACAAGTCACGGTGGTGGGCAAGGATTACACGCCGACGATCTGGGTTGACCCGGACGGGTGCGAACACTGGGTTATGGATGACGGGTGGGAGGGCTACATGTCGCCCCACACCAACCGTCAGGGCATTCCGGTCTGCCGCCGGGGCAATGTCTGTGGTGTGATGAACACGGATCAGCTTTTCGCGACGGACAGCGCCCGGATAAGCTCATCGGGTCGTCAGCATCTGGCCAATTTCTTTCGTCAGGCGAACGCGGTCTCCTACATCATTACGGGACACACGGACAGCCGGGCATCGGATCAATACAACATGAACCTGTCGCTGCGCCGGGCCAACTCGGTCGCCCGGGTCGCTGCCTCGACCGGTGCGCGCATCGCTGATGTGCGCGGCTATGGAGAGCGTATGCCCAAGGCTCCGAACAACACTGCCGCCGGCATGCAGGCGAATCGCCGTGTTGAAATCATCTGCATCCGCTGAGGGGAAGATTATGAAAATTGCAAAACTCACGCTCACCCTCGCGGCGGCCATTGCTGTTTCGGGATGCGTCGATGACAAGCGCGACAAAACCGTGGATCGCTTTGTCGACAGCAAACACCTGAGTCAGCTCAAGGCCGGTATCTGGGTCGATCCCAACGGCTGCGACCACTGGATCATCGATGACGGTATCGAAGGCTATCTGTCGCAGCGGCTCGACAAATACGGCAAGCCCGTATGCTCGGGCGTGGCGCCGCCAAACACCGCGGTCGGCCCGTTCAACAAGGGCACGCCGATTGCCGATCCGATCTGATGTTCGTGGATCGACTGGCAGGATTGAAACCGCAGGCCCAAGGGTCTGCGGTTTTTTCATGCCGGTATCGGCGCCGGACGTCGTGCCGCACTTGCACAGCCCGACCGGAGTTGGCACGATAGGGTGTAACCCTCTTTGCAGGAGCTGTGATTGGCCACGACCACGCTGACGCCCGACCCCGACCAAGCCGCCATGGGCGAAGTGGTCGTCGAATTTCCTGACAATTTCCTGCTCATCGACCTGTGTGGCGAGCATGACCGCAACTTGGCCGAGGTCGAACGTGCCACCGGGGTGCAAATTCTGCGCCGCGGCAATCAGCTTGCGGTTTTCGGAGAGGAGGCGCCGCGCACCGAGGCGGTCGAGGTGCTGCGCGCGCTCTATGCCCGGCTTGAAGGCGGCAAAAGCCTTGAGCGCGGTGATATAGATCGAGAGTTGCGCATGGGGGCGTCCGGCCCGGCACCCGGACCCGGCAAGTCGGGGGACCAGCTTGAAATGTTCAAGGGCGGCCCCGTCGAGATCAAGACCCGCAAGAAGCTTGTCGAGCCGCGCACCGACGCGCAAAAGGCCTATGTTCTCTCGCTTTTCAACAATGAAATGGCCTTCGGCATCGGCCCGGCCGGCACCGGCAAGACCTATCTTGCGGTGGCTGTCGGGGTGAGCATGTTCATTCAGGGGCATGTGGACCGGATCATCCTAAGCCGTCCGGCGGTGGAGGCGGGCGAGAAGCTCGGTTATCTGCCCGGCGACATGAAGGACAAGATCGATCCCTACATGCAGCCGCTTTACGACGCGCTGAACGATTTCCTGCCGGGCAAGCAACTTGCCAAGCTGATCGAGGAAAAGAAAATCGAGATCGCACCATTGGCGTTCATGCGGGGCCGCACGCTGGCCAATGCGTTCGTCGTTCTTGACGAGGCGCAGAACGCCACCTCGATGCAGATGAAGATGTTCCTGACGCGTCTGGGCGAAGGCTCGCGCATGGTGATCACCGGCGACCGCAGTCAGGTCGACCTGCCGCGCGGGGTGACCAGCGGACTACGTGATGCCGAGCGCCTGCTCGAGGGAATAAACGGCATAAGCTTCAACTACTTCACCGCCAAGGACGTGGTGCGCCACCCCCTCGTCGCGGCGATCATCGAGGCTTACGACGCCGATCAGCCGGCATGACACCAAAGCCCTTGCCCGATGGCCCCCGCGCGGTAACGCGCGGCTGGCTCAAGGCGGTGCTGGGCCGGTCCGTGGGCGAGGTTTCGCTGACGCGGATCGGTGCGGCGCAAGGGTTCACGGGCGGGCGGCTCTATCGTGCGGCTTTGTCGGCGGGGGGGAGTGTCGTGCTCAAGTTTGCGCCCGAAGACGCCGCACAGCGTCTACGCTTTGCCACGGCCAATGCGCGCGAGGTTGCGATTTATCGGGACCAAGGGGCGTCACTGCCGGGTCCGGCCTGTTATTTCGCGGATGCGGACGCCGAAACGGGGGACAGTCTTCTCGTTCTTGAGGATCTTGCTTCCGCCGACGCCGTGCCGTTCGTCAAGGGGCTGCCCAAGGCGCGGGCCGTGTCTGCGCTTCTTGCGCTTGCACAGGTGCATGCGGCGCATTGGGCGCGCGACGACCTTGCCGCACAGGTTGCGCCCGGTGATTTCGCCCGGTGCTGGCAGGAATATCCTGCCCGTCTGGCCGACATCCTTCCCGGCCTTCATCTCAGCCCCGCACTTCGCCGGATGGGCGATGCCCTCGCCTCTGGTGAGACGCCCCCGGACAGACCCGCTACGCTTTGCCATGGTGATGCGCAGGCCGACAATATCCGTTTCTCGGACGGGCGCGCGCTACTTTTCGACTGGCAGTTCGCAGGGCGTGGATGTGGCGCCGGCGATGTCGCCTATCTGCTTGCCGGATCGCTCGATCCGGCAAACCGGCGAAGACACGAACGGGCGTTGCTGAACAGCTATCTGACGGCCCTGCATGCGGGCGGTGTGCGGGGGTATGACCGGGATGATCTTATCGCGGATTATCAGCGTGGAGCCATGGCCAAGCTACGGATGAGCGTGCTGGCCACGGTGCTGATGGACAATACAGGCCCCGCAAAGCGCGCGTGGCGTCAAGCCGATCTTGCACGGCTTGAGGCGTTTGTCGACGATCACGCCATGGCAGGGGTCTAAAGATGGGCGTGGACGTGATCTCTGAAGATTCCCGTTGGAACACGGCGGGGCTTGAGCCGCTGGCCGAGCGGGCCGCCGCGGCGACACTCGCGTATCTGGAGCTTGATCCCGAGCTGTGGGACATCAGCCTGCTGGGCTGCGATGACGCGCGTATCGCGGCGCTCAATGCCGAGTTTCGGACCAAGCCGGTTCCCACGAACGTCTTGAGTTGGCCCAGCGAAGACCGCGCAGCGGCCAGCCCCGGCGTGCAACCTGCCGCTCCCCGTCCTGGGTTGGATGCCGAACTGGGGGACATCGCCATCTCCTATGACACCTGCGCGCGCGAAGCCCAAGAGGCGCAAAAGCCGTTCGGTGACCATGTGACGCACCTTGTCGTTCATGCGATGTTGCATCTTCTCGGCTATGATCACGAAACCGGGCAAGATGCCGCCTTGATGGAAGGTATCGAGGTTGCGATACTGGCCACATTGGGGATATCAGACCCCTATCACAGCTGAGGCGGGCAAGGGGCCCGCGCATTTGGAAAGATGGAAATGGACGACAGCACAGACGGGTCTTCTATTGCAGCGCGTGGCGCGCAGACCGAAGGGTCAGAGGACGAAGATGAACGGGGCGGATTCTTTTCGCGGATATTCAGTTCGTTCGGGCCCGGTGACGAAGACGAAAACGACAAGGAAGACTCTCCCACGCCACATGCCTCAGATGTGCCGGGCATGGTCAATCTCAGCCGCAAGAAAGTCGAGGATGTGGCCATTCCCAAGGCCGACATCGTGAGCGTCCCCTCGACCATCACCAAGGATGAATTGGTTCAGGTCTTCCGCGAGAGCGGGCTGTCGCGACTGCCGGTCTACAAGGGCACGCTGGATACGCCGCTTGGCATGGTCCACCTCAAGGATTTCGCGCTCAAGCACGGCTTTAATGGGTCCGGCGGGCGCTTTTCGCTCAAGCGGATGTTGCGCCCGATGTTCTATGTCCCGCCCTCCATGCCGATCGGTGTGCTCATGGCCAAGATGCAGAGCGAGCGGCGGCATATGGCGCTTGTCATTGACGAATATGGTGGCGTTGATGGTCTTGTCACCATCGAAGACCTGATCGAGCAGGTGGTCGGCGAGATCGAGGACGAGCACGACATCGACGACGAGAATTACTGGACCGAGGAAAAGCCGGGCTGCTACATCGCATTGGCCAAGACACCTCTTGAGGACTTCGCGACGGAGACGGGATTTTCCCTGACCGAGATGGACGACGTGGACGAGGAAGAGATCGACACGTTGGGCGGGCTTGTCTTCATGATGCTGGGCCGCGTGCCCGTGCGCGGCGAAGTGATCGAACATCCGACAGGGGCCGTGATCGAGGTGGTCGAAGCAGATCCCCGCCGGGTGAAGCGGCTGCGCGTGCGGTTGATGGAACCCGCTGGTGACTGAGTGGCGCCTGCGTTGGCTGGCGCTGTTTTGCGGCATTGTGATGGGGGCGGGACAGGCGCCGCTTTCGCTCTGGTGGCTTGCGCTTGCCGGACTTGTCGGCCTGTTATGGGTGCTTGGCCGCGATGCTATTCGCACGCGCGTAGCGTTCTGGCGGGGCTGGTTCGGCGGGGTCGGGTATTTCGCGGCGACACATTTCTGGATTGTTGATCCGTTTTTCGTGGATGCGGTCCGCCATGGCTGGATGGCGCCCTTCGCCATCATCGGCTTGGCGGCGGGCATGGCCCTGATCTGGGGCGCGGCCACAGCCCTTGCTAAGTGGTTTGGCGGCGTGTCGCGCGCATGGCTTCTGTTGCTGGTTCCCACCCTCACGCTGGGAGAGCTTTTCCGCGCTTATGCGCTGACCGGATTTCCGTGGGCCCCGATCGGGTCGGTCTGGCTTGAAACGCCTCTGGCACAGCTTGCTTCGGTCGTCGGGGTTCACGGTCTCACATTGCTGTCTCTGGCCCTGATCGCAGGACCACTCGCATGCACTGGCCGTGTGCGGGCCGGGGCGTCTGTGCTGGCTCTGGCCGTGGTCGGCGGGCTCTGGGTCTGGGGCGCGGGCCGCGTCGCCGACACCCCCGCGCCGACGGACCGGATCGTGCGCATCGTACAGCCCAACGCACCGCAGCACCTCAAATGGCACCCCGACTACATGCCCGTCTTTTTCAATCGGGCGCTTGATTTCACGGCGGCCGCGGCCAAGGGCACGAAACAGCCTGACATGATTGTCTGGCCCGAAACCTCGGTGCCGTCCCTTCTTGGTCACGCCGATAAGCTGCTCACCGCGATGGATGAGGCCGCCGGCGGTGTGCCGTTGGTTTTCGGCGTGCAGCGCAATATTGGACCGCTTTACTATAACTCGCTGGCGGCAAAGACAGAAACCGGCTTGCAGGTCTATGACAAGCGTCACCTCGTGCCGTTCGGTGAATACGTGCCCTATGGCGACGTCCTCAGCGAGCTTGGCATCACGCATCTCGCCTCGGCGCAGGGGTATGGCTACGCGCCAGGCCCTGAGGATCAGCCGCTCATCGACCTTGGCCCCTTGGGAAAGGGGCTTCCGCTCATCTGTTACGAGGGGATTTTCCCGCATGACCTGCGCGGTTTCGAGGGGCGGGCCGACTGGATCGTGTTGGTCACCAATGACGCGTGGTTCGGCAAGCTGACGATGCCTTATATGCATCTTGATCACGGTCGCATGCGCGCCATCGAAACCGGCCTGCCCATGATCCGCGCGGCCAATACTGGCATTTCGGCCATGATTGATGCGCGCGGGCAGGTCACTGCGCGGATCGGGCTGGGTGAAACGGGGTTTCTGGATACGCCACTGCCAGCCACGCTGCCCCGAACGGTCTATGCGAAAAACGGCGATTGGCCGGTGCTCACTGTGGCTCTTTTGAGTCTATTGACCGGGTTATTCATCAGTATGTCCTATCAGAGGCGGCTTCGCGATTGACCATTCCGCGCTCCCGGCGTAACGGAGATGCAACTGTCACAACGGCTTCCTGGCGTGACGGGGTAACTCATAATGGAGCGTTCCCATGACAAGAAAGAATTACACCTTCACCTCCGAGTCCGTGTCGGAGGGGCATCCCGACAAGGTGTGTGACCGGATTTCCGACGCAATTCTCGATGCACTCCTGAGCGAGGAAGCCGAGGCGCGTGTCGCAGCCGAAACATTTGCCACAACCAACCGCGTCGTGATCGGCGGTGAGGTGGGTCTGCGCGATCAGGCGAAGCTGGCCGAATACATGGACAGCATCGAAGATATTGCGCGCGCCTGCATCAAGGATATCGGCTATGAGCAGGACAAATTTCACTGGCAAACCTGCGAGATTACCAAGCTTCTTCATGAACAATCCGCGCATATCGCCCAGGGCGTGAATGCAGCGGCTGACAAGGAAGAGGGCGCAGGTGATCAGGGCATCATGTTCGGTTTTGCCACCAATGAAACCGATGCGATGATGCCGGCGCCGATCCAATTCAGCCACAGGATTTTGCGCCGTCTTGCCGAAGTGCGCAAAAACGGCACCGAGCCGGTGCTCGGCCCGGATGCCAAAAGTCAGCTTTCGGTATTGTATGAGAACGGCAAGCCGGTGTCGGTCAGCTCTCTTGTGCTGTCGACACAGCACATGGACGAAAGCCTGACCAGCGCCGACATCCGCCAGATCGTTGAGCCCTACATCCGCGAGGTGCTTCCCGATGGCTGGCTCACCGAAGAGACGGAATGGCACGTCAACCCGACGGGCAAATTCGTCATTGGCGGACCTGACGGTGACGCGGGCCTGACCGGTCGCAAAATCATCGTTGATACTTACGGTGGAGCGGCCCCACATGGCGGCGGTGCCTTCTCGGGCAAGGACCCGACCAAGGTGGACCGCTCGGCGGCCTATGCCGCGCGCTATCTGGCCAAGAATGTCGTGGCCGCAGGCATGGCCGAGCGTGTGACGATTCAGCTAAGCTATGCGATCGGCGTGTCGAACCCACTGTCGATTTATGCGGATACCCATGGCACCGGCGAAGTCGATCCCGCCGATATCGAAAAGGCGATCCGCAAGTCCATGGACCTAACGCCGCGTGGTATCCGGGAGAAACTTCAGCTCAACAAGCCGATCTATGAGCGCACGGCGGCCTATGGCCATTTCGGGCGCGAGCCCGAGGCCGATGGCGGGTTCAGCTGGGAAAAGACCGATCTGGCCGAAGTTCTGAAAAAGGCGATCTGAAACACGATCAGACACCAAGAAAACGGCGGGGCGGGGCTCCGCCGTTTTTGTTTTGTCGTCGTGGAAGACGACAGCATTTCCCCGGAATGAAGAGGCACAGCTCCTGGAACTCGCTTGCACCGGGTGTTGTCAAAGCGGACTGACAAGCGTTACGCTATCGCCATTGAAAGCAACCGTTTGGATTTCGAATGAGATTTATCGCCTGTCTCGCTTTCGTTCTGATTACCGGCTGTGCGCAGTTCACCGTCAAATCGCCCGAGGGCGCACGTGTGCCCGTTAACCCGACCTGCAAAGCCGGTGCCAACTGTCACTTTGTCAACAGCCCGGTCAAAGTGGACCGGTCCAGACTGCTTGTTATTCCCAGCCGCGATGTGCCCTTCTATCCCACCACCGAACAGGTCGATTTCGTGGATGGCACAGGGTCGCGTTGGGTCGCGCATGAGGGGATCGTGACCGATGGCGCGTCGATCCCGCCGGTCTTTGTGTCGATCGTGGGCGACCCGACGTCACCCGAATTCATCAATGCCGCGGCGGTTCATGACGCGTATTGCGGCATCGGAAACGAAGAGGGGCCAAACTATCACACGGCCCCGTGGCACGATGTGCATGTCATGTTCTATGACGCGCTGCGCGTGGGCGGCGTGCCTGAAATCAAGGCCAAGGTGATGTTCGCCGCGGTCTGGCTGGGCGGGCCACGCTGGACCGGGGGGCGGCCAGAAACAGGTGGGGCGCTGGCCTTTGCCGCACCGGCGGCGGTGGCGGGCACACCATCCTTTGAACCGGCCGAACAGGATCCGGTCCAGATGCGGGCCGCGATGCGCCGCACCAAGGCGTTTGTCGAAGCGAACAACCCGAGCATTCCCGCCCTCGTCGGTTTCATAACCGGGCAGGAGCGCGGGATTGCGGCCACGGCGGCGGCTGGCGGGGCGCCGGGCGGCGGTGGGCAAGCGGGCGGTCATGGCGGCGGCGGAACTGCTCTCTGAGAGGAATTGCGCACCGCCGCATTGCAACCCCGATCTGCGGAGGCTACATCGCCGCCCCATGACAAACGATGATCAGAACGCTCATGCCTCGGGTGCGCCTTGGCGAAACTTCTATGGCCGGTTAAAGGGCAAGGCGCTCAAACCAAGCCAGAAGCGGTATCTTGACGAAGATCTCACCGCGCTTTCGCCCGGCCCCGTTGGTTGGGAGGAAAACCCCGACCGCACGCCTCTTGATCTTGAGGCGCGTTTCGGTGCGCGCCCCGTCTGGCTTGAAATCGGGTTTGGCGGGGGTGAGCATCTCGTGCATCAGGCGGCGGAAAACCCCGACGTCGCGATCATCGGGGCCGAGCCGTTCATTAACGGCGTGGCGATGCTTCTGGGTAAGATACGGCGCGCGGGTGTTGCCAATCTGGCAGTGCATCCGGGTGACGCGCGCGATCTTTTCGACGTCCTGCCCGATGCCAGCATTGCGCGCGCCTTCCTGCTATATAACGATCCTTGGCCCAAGAAACGCCATCATCGCAGGCG
>Ga0102926_1001633_pt1 | contig 13136 bp, 11 predicted proteins | sample SalPonR1_A_D2_MG_FD_78173 | JGI IMG/M metagenome (GOLD analysis project Ga0102926, IMG submission 78173) | Salt pond soil microbial communities from South San Francisco under conditions of wetland restoration - Salt Pond MetaG R1_A_D2_MG | ecosystem: Environmental > Aquatic > Marine > Intertidal...
ACTCCACCTATAGAACTGAATCCGTATTTCCCCATATATTCACCAGCTAATTGATTTAGCTTTTCACCTACTAATTCATATACTGGTTTTCCTTGAGAATTTTTTATATATTGAAAATCATTAGCCCCTTTATTAGAAGTTCTAACCAGTACAAATACACCCTTGTCTTTGTTCTCTATATAGGGTAAAAAAGGTTCTATAGAATCATTAAGTCCCATGTATGAATTTACTGTAATATAGTCAGTTTCAAAATCTCCTTGAAAATGACCTTGAGCATACATCTCTGCTGTTTTAAATATATCTCCTCTTTTTACATCTGAAATTACCAATGTGTTTTTTTTCTTTATATAGTCTAAAGTTTTTTTATAAGCCTTCATTCCTTCCAGTCCTAAAGCTTCATAATATGCAATTTGAACTTTAAAGCAAGCTACCGAATCGTAGGTTTTATCTATGATTTCTTTATTAAAGTTATAAACAGCTTCACCTTTACTGTTAAAACTTTCTGCAAACCAATTTGGTATGTAACTGTAGTCTGTATCAAGCCCTAAACATACATGTCCTTTTTCTTCTACTCTTTCATATAATTTATCTACTATCATTATATTCCCTCTCTATACATTATTTTTCCTTTTCTAATGGTACATAAAATCTTCCCGAATATTTTCTCTCCCTTAAAAGGATTATTTTTACCTTTTGAGATGAAAGTCTCCGGGTCTAATATTTTTTCTTCAGCTTCATCTATTAATACTAAATCTCCCTGGTATCCTACTTCTAATCTGCCTATTTTTATGCCTAACAAATCTGCTGTATTTTTTGACATGATTTGAGATAGCTTTTCCAAAGGAATTTTTTCTTCCTTTATTAGTTTTGTATATAAGAGCTGAAATGCTACTTCAATTCCTGATATGCCGGGAGAACCATTTATTTTATCTTCTTTACTGTGAGGTGCATGGTCCGTACCTATACAGTCCACTTCACCATTTTTAATACATTCTATAAGATAGTCCCTATCTTCTTTTTTTCTTAAAGGTGGATTTACTCTATAATCAACCTTGTCATAGGAAAATATATGATGAGGCGTTACTTCAAAAGTTATATTTTTATATTTCTTTTTTTCCTTAATAATCCTTTCCGCTGCTTCTTTAGTGCTCACATGGGCAAAATGAAGTCTACCACCAGATATTTTAGCAAGTTCTATATCTCTAAAGGTCATTATATTCTCTGCCAATCTCATATCTGTATCTGTAAAGGATGGATCTTCAGCGTGTGACATTACCATAAGATTGTTTTTCTTAGCATATTCTAAGGCATCATACATAACCTTGCTACTTAGTACGCCCTTACCATCATCTGTAATTACATTAACCAAATCTTTAATATCTTCTAAATGTTCTAAAGAACTTCCTTCAAGATTTTCTGTGATTGTTCCAGCTTGATTTATATCTATTAAATCCAGTTCTTTTCCCTTGTTTAGAATATATTCTATTACCTTTCTACTGCTGGCAGTTGGCTTTGTGTTTCCCATAAGAAGAGCTGCGGTATATCCGCCCTTTAAAGCAGCTTTACTGCCGGTTTTTATATCTTCCTTGTATTCGTATCCCGGTTCTCTAAAGTGAGTGTGAGTATCTACAAATGAAGGCATTAAGGTTTTCCCTTTACCATCAATAGTCGTAATATTTTCTATTTCTATATTTTTTTCTATTCTACTTATGATACCATTTTCAATTAAAATATCTCCGAATTTATTTAATTTATAATCAACTAGTTTAACCTTTTTAATAAGTATATTCATAGACTTAATCCTTCTTGTATATATGGTCACAGTATATGCACTTATAAACTGCTTTTTCTTTATCAATTAATATAAAAATATGGTCTATCTCCTGCTCTATAGTGGTTATGCAGCGAGGATTTTTACACTGCATCACATTTTTAACAGTCTCCGGTGGATCTAGTTTTAATTTTTTAATTATTTTATCATTTTCAATTACGTTTATTGTTATATTTGGATCTATATAACCTAAAATGTTTAAATTTAGATCTATATTATTTTCTATTTTGATTATATCTTTTTTATACATTTTTTTGGATGATACATTTTTTATTATAGCGACTGTATAATCAGCCTTGTCAAGATTTAGATAGTTATAAATTTCCATTGATTTTCCAGCTTTTATATGATCTATAACTATACCTTTTTTTAAACTATCTACATTTAACATAATTCATCCACCCCCAACAATTTAATAATCAGCGCCATTCTTACATACATACCATACTGAACTTGTTGAAAATATTTTGCTCTAGCATCATTATCCACTTCTACTGATATTTCATTGACCCTAGGTAATGGATGAAGAATTGTCATATCCTCTTTAGCCATTTTTAATTTTTTATTGTCTAGTATATAGCTGTTTTTAAGTCTGATATAGTCAGCTTCATTAAAAAACCTCTCTTTTTGAACCCTAGTCATATACAATATGTCAAGATTTTCTAAAGATGACTCAAATTTCTTGGTTTCTTCAAATTTTAAATTGTTTTTAATTAATACTTCATTTTTAATATAATCTGGAATTTTTAATTCTTCAGGTGAGATAAGTACAAATTTTATATTTTCATATCTTGATAGAGCTTTAATAAGGGAATGAACTGTTCTTCCGAATTTTAAATCTCCACATATTCCTACCGTTAAATTTTTTATACTGCCTCTTACCGACCTAATGGTCATTAGGTCAGTTAATGTTTGGGTTGGATGTTGATGACCACCATCTCCTGCATTTATTACAGGTATTTTTGATTTTATAGACGCAGCTTTAGGTGCACCTTCTTTTGGATGTCTCATTGCACATATATCTGCATAGCATCCTACTGTTCTTACTGTGTCTGAAACACTTTCTCCCTTTGATACTGATGATGAACTTGCTGAAGAAAAACCTATAACTTCTCCTCCAAGTCTTAACATAGCAGATTCAAAGGATAATCTTGTCCTTGTACTTGGTTCATAGAATAAATTTGCTAATATTTTCCCCTTGCATTTTTCTCTGTAATTTCCAGGGTTTTTCACTATTTTATCGCATAAGTCAAAAATTTCCTCAAGTTCTTCTTTTGAAAAATCCTTTGGTTCAATTAAATGTCTACCTTTTAACATATTTCCTCCTTTATAGTATCACTGTACTAGTTTAAAGTATCAAAAAAGCCTTCCTGCTTATATAGCAGAAAGGCATAGATTTTCCCCGTTATTGTTACCTTTTTAGCCTCTCGTGCTATTATTAAAGGTTTTATTTGTTTAAATTTACTATAATTTACCCATAATGTCAATAGTTTTGAAGAATTTGATTGAACTTTATTGACTTTCTTCAAAAAACTTTTCTACATGATTTAGATGAGATATATAAAGCTTTTGAGCCTTTTCAACATCTTTGTTTTTAATTGATTTAATAATATCTTCAAATACCTTTATAGTTTTCTCTCTTGTCTCAACTCCTGCAGCCATAAAATGAGTTTTTTCTCTTATAATCCTATCTTTGATAATCTTCATCAATTCAATTATAACTGTATTGTGGGTGGTCTCCCCTAATATATAATGAAATTCTAAGTCACCATAAAAGAACTCTCCTATGTTATTTTCAGAATTTTTCATTTTTTCTAAAGCTTTTTTCATTTTTTCTATATCTTCTGATTCTGCTCTTTTTACAGCTAAGGGAATAAAGTTATTTTCAAGAATTATCCTTACTTCCATAAGATCAAAAATAGGAGCCTTATTAAAAAAGTTTTTTAGTTCCAAATTTTCACTTTTATCTCTTTTGTAGTTTTCGGAAAGAAAGGTTCCTTTCCTTTCGAAAGTCTCCAAATATCCAATAGTTATGAGGGCCTTTATAGCTTCTCTAACTGAAGTTCTACTGACATTAAGCATTTTTGAAAGTTCTCTTTCTGAGGGTAATTTGCTACCGGGATGTAACCTGTCCTCTTTTATTTCATTTTTAATGTAATTTTCTACTAAATTCGAAACTTTTTCATCTCTCTTTCTCATTTGATCACTCTTTTCTTTTTACGATCCTATTATCCTAAATCCTTCATTTAGAGGGTCTTTTGGGTCTAATACAAGTTGGTTGAATCCCATAATATATGCTGTGCCGGAAACTTCTGTTACAAGGGCATCATATTCTCCAACCTTTGTTTTTTCTATTATTCTTCCTTCCATAACTGTATCTATTATACTTTTATTTGAGAGTGTATCTTCTTCCAGCATTTCTCCTTTAAAATAGTGAAGTGCTACTCTGCCACCTGTACCTGTTCCCGTAGGTGATCTATCTACCTGTCCGTCTGCAAAAATACAAACATTTTTAGTATCTATCATATCTTGATTTTTTTCAGGTTTTTTATAGAAAATTGTGCCATAAAGCCAATTTACTCCTGATGTAGGATGGTTAAACTCCATCATATCCATTACCTTGTGTTTGATTTCCATCCCAACTTTAACAAGTTTTTCTGTATTTTCTGGACTTATTTGAAGATTTACTTTATCTGAATCTAAGTATACATAGAAGGCACCACAGTAAACTACATCTCCAACTACCTTACCTATTCCATCTACTTCAACTTCAACATCCTCTTTATAAATAAAACAAGGTACGTTTTGAAATCTTACTCTTTCTACTTCACCATCCACTACATCTGCATAAGCTGTAACTCTTCCTGCTGGAGAATCTATTTTAACTATATTTTCTCCTTCTTTAGCTTCTATCATTCCGGTCTCTATTGCTACTTTAGTTACTCCTATGATTCCATGACCGCACATAGAACTTAAGCCTTCGTTGTGAGTAAAAAGCACTCCAAAATCTCCATCTTCCGTAACAGCTTCTACTAATATACACCCATACATACCGCTGTGTCCTCTAGGTTCAAGCATCATTAGCTTTCTTAAATCATCGTAATTTTCAAGCATATAGTCTCTTTTTTCTAAAATAGTATCCCCTTTTATTGGTGGTAATCCTGAAGTCACTATTCTTAATGGTTCTCCTCCAGTATGGGCGTCTATGCAGTCAATTCTATTTTTAAAATGCATCATTTCTATTTCCTCCTATAGTTCTTTATTTATATGATTCTATTTTTTACAAAGGTATCTTAGTACCTTTTTTTAGTTCTAATGCCTTGCTAAATATTCCTTCTGCTACAACTACGTCTAAAAGAGCCATCCCTACACACTTAAATAATGTAGTTTTTCCAGTTATATCAGCCTCTCTAGACATAATCTCACTTAGGGTTTTAATTTGATTTTTATTTATTAGTCCCTTTTCTAAGGGTTGGATAATATCCCCTGATTCCTCTACAGCCAACTCTGTATCTACATATACTTCATCCAGTAAATCATAAAGAGCATCGGGAATTTCCCTCATTTTATACTTGTATGAACCTATTGCTATTATATGTTTACCCTTAAGTAATTCTTTATCATTTGGTATAACCGGGCTTTCTGATGGTGTAGCTGTAATTATGATATCAGAATTTCTAACTAACTTTTCTATATTATCCTCAACTTTTATACTTATATTTGGTAATTTCTTTTTAAGTTTTACTTTAAATTCATCTACCTTATCTTTATTTTTATCGAAAATATACATATTCTTTATATTTCTAACTTTAGCAGCAAAAAGCAACTGGTGAAATCCTTGAACTCCAGCTCCTATAAGTCCTATGCTTTTAGAGTCTTTTTTTGTTGTATATTTAATTCCCGTTGATCCTAAAGCACCTGTTCTAAAGGCAGTTATAGAACTACCGTTAAGGATTGCCTTTGGTAATCCTGTATCAATATCATTTAAAAGCATTATACCGCTTATTACTGGTAGATTTTTATCCTTGTTTTGAGGAAACAAGGATAATATCTTTGTCCCAATTATGTCTTTCGTAATGCATGGCATATATAAAACCGTATCCTCACCTTTATCTAGGTGGATTCTGTCTGGCATTTGGTAAGATTTCTCTCCGTACATTTTGAATCCTTTTTCTACAATCTCAATTAAATCGATATTTTCTACAATCTCTTCAATATCTTTACTATTTAAATAAAGCATAAATCCTCCTTTTGGTTGTACCACTTGGTCTAACCAGATATTATAATAATATGGACCAATTGTCAACCATATCTACCCTATTAACTATATATTTATTTTATTTAAACATAATAAAAGACCGGCGTACCAGTCCTTTATTCATGTAATATTTTATTTACAAAGATTTCTACTAGTTTAGGATCAAACCAAGTTCCAGCTTTTTCTCTTAAATCTCTGCAAGCTTCTTTATCTGTAGGGCTTTTCTTTCCAGTCTTACTTCTAATAAAATTATCATAGTAATTAGCTATTCCTATAATCCTTGATTTTATAGGTATGTCTTCTCCCTTTAATCCTTTAGGATATCCAGTACCATCCCAGTTTTCGTGGTGAAAAAGTACATATTCAGATACATTATATAGGTTTTTATATGAATTTAATATCCTATAACCTATTTCTGGATGTTTTTTTACTTTATTTTCATCTTCTTTTTCTAAATACTGGTTCTTTTCTACAAAAATATTTTTAAGACTTATTTTACCAATATCATGAAGAAGGCCTGACAATCTAACTTCTTCCAAGTCTTTTTCAGAAAAATTTAGTTCTCTTCCTATTATTTTACAATACTGGGAAACTTTTTCAGAATGTTTTCTCTCCCATTCATTTGAATCGTAAAGCATATTCAATATCTTGTCTATGGTCTTGTTTTTCATATGTGGACTTTCAACAAATTTATTTCTATACATAACATCTTCAGCTTCCCTAAGTTTTTCTCTAACATCTTCTTTTTCTTTTTCCTTTGTACTGTATCCAAAAGAAGCAGAAATTCCAATTTTATTAATAGTCTTATTTTCAAGACTTTCTTTTATTCTATCTATTATCCCCTGAAGATATTCTTTTTTCATCTGTGGAATAAGAATTATAAATTCATCTCCACCGACCCTGGATACTATATCCTCTTTTCTGCTTACTTCCTTAAGTATACTGCTAAACTCCCTAAGCAACCTATCACCAGCGTCATGTCCAAAGGAATCGTTTATCAACTTAAGTCCATTAACATCTGTCATAACAATGGAAAGAGGGAGCATTCTTTTGGTATCTAGTCTTTTTACTTCTTCTTCAAAAAATCTCCTGTTGTATAAACCAGTAAGCTGGTCGTGAAAACTCAAATATTGTATTTGTTTTTTATTAATTTCTTCTTTTGTTATATCCCTAGATATTGCTAATACCTCATTGTCTCGAAGTTTTACCATCCTCATTTCAAATACTTCTTCATTACCTTTAGAAAAACCTTCCAAATCATTATATGGTTTAAACATTTTCTCTTCAATACTTGTCTTATATTTGAAAATTTCTATAATATCTTTATTAATTGTTTCTTCAATTTTATCATAAACTATCTTAGACAGGTTTTCTGATAGTATGCTTTCAATTCTTAATCCTTTAAAAGTATTCTTTTCAATTAATAAATTTTCTTCATCCTCTAATGTATCTTTTATAATACCATCCTTAGTGAAAACAAAAATTAAGTCAGGAATAGCATTTATTATAGCCTTGTTTTTCTCTTCACTATTTAGTAGTTCTTTGTTTGATTTAGATAATTCTTCAGTTCTTTTTTTTATTATGACTCTTAAAACAATTATAGTAACCAGCAAAAATAAGGTAATAAATAAAATACTGATAATTATCCAGAAATTTTCCCTGATAAATCCCCTATAAGAATTTTCTTCATAAACTCCCAACCATTTATCATATATTTCATCATATTTTCCTGAGGATTTTATTATAGAAAGACCTCCATTTACAATATATATTAAATTTTCATTGTCTTTTACAGTAGCAAATGAATAATCCTTAAAGCTAAATTGTATGTTTTGTGGATAAACTTCATCTATATTTACATAATTTTTAATGTATGAACCGGGAATCTTTACCAGACCAGCATATTGATATTCACCCTTTTCTAATAATTCAAAAGCTTTGTAAATAGTATCTACAGGTACAAATTCTATGTTTAAATTTTTCTCTTTATTTTCTTTTTTTAAATATTCATGAATTATATCGTCTTTCTGTACTACTACCTGTTTATTTTTTAAATCTTCTATTTTTTTAATTGAATTTTTTTCTGTAGAAAATATTTCTCCTCCAGTTATCGCCGTTCTAATTGAAAAAGTAAAAGTCTCAGATCTTTCTTCAGATTTAAACATACCTGATATTAGGTCTATCTCACCATTTTCCAGGGCTTTTAAAGTATTTGTCCATGTATCCAGTTTTATCTCAACATTATATCCCATAGCATTTGCTACAGCTGTTATTAACTCTAAATTAAATCCAGAAGGGTTTCCATTTTCATCAATAAAACTGTAGGGTGGATAAGCTATATCATCACCTACAACTATAGTTGGTCTTCCTTCTATATAGGATTCTTTTTCAATTAAAGTATTTATTCCTGTTTCTTCATCTTTTAGAATATTGTTGTATAAGGCAAATATCCCAACTATTAGGATAACCACTATAATAATTATAGAAATATATATTAAATATTTTTTATCCATAAATAACCTCTCTATTTTATATCGGTATATATTTTATAAAATGAAGTCATATTTAAATTTTATATTAGTATTTTAATTATATAATATAACCCTAGTCTTGTAAATTTTTGAATTCTTAATTTAGGATATTTGTCATATCTTTATATAGTTTTTATGTTATAATTATTTTATTACATTTTAGGAGATAGTTATGATAAAGAAAATTAAGGAATATTTTATAGCTAAAGACGAATATTTTTATAAAACAATGTTCATAATTGCACTTCCCGTTGTTATACAACACATCATAAGTATCGGTCTTAACTTGGTAGATACAGTAATGATAGGTAGGTTAGGAGAAGATTTTTTAGCAGCTGTAGGTATTGCTAACAGGATATATTTTTTATTTACAATATTTTGCTTTGGTTTATACAGTGGTGCTTCAGTTTTTGTTTCCCAGTATTGGGGAGTTAAGGATATTAAAAATATAAGAAAGGTTTTCGGAATAGAATTAACCTTTGGTATTTTAATAGCCTTAGTTACTTCCCTACTAGTTCAGCTTTTTCCTCATCAAATAATGAGTATCTTTATTGATGAAGAATATGTTATTTCTCTAGGCATTCAGTATTTAAGGATAATTTCTTTTAGTTACATTGTTACTGCAGTATCCTTTGCCATAAGCTTTAATTCAAGATCTGTTCATTTACTTAAGAAGCCTACTATAATCAATGCTGCAGCAATAAGTCTAAATACCTTCTTAAACTATGTTCTTATATACGGGAAATTCGGATTTCCTTCTTTAGGTGTAGAAGGGGCTGCCTACGCTACTTTAATAGCCAGAAGCATAGAATTTATATTAATGGTATCAGTTATTTACTTTGATAAAACCCATCCCTTTTCCGCCAATTTCAAAGAACTCACCAACTGGGGATTACCAATGGTCAAAAGAGTGTTTCGTACTTCCCTTCCAGTTGTAGGTAATGAAGCAGCCTGGGGAATAGGAACCACTATTTATTATATAGCCTACGGAATGATAGGCCCTGAAGCTATAGCTGTAGTACAGGTTGCCTTTGTGATTTCAGACTTTTTTCAATCTGTATTTTTTGGGATAGGTAATGCATCAGCAGTTATGGTAGGAAATGAAATCGGAAGAGAAAAATTTGATAAAGCCTATGATTATTCAAAAAGATTTATAGTAATCACATTCAGTGTAGCAATAATAATGTCTATCATATACTTCTTTTCAAGGAACATAATAATTGCTTTTTATGGTTTCAATGCTGTCACTAGCACAATTTTAAATAAAACAATAATTGTATCTGCAATATTTTTAACACCTAAAATGCTTACCTATCTCATTATAGTAGGGATTTTAAGAAGTGGTGGAGACACGAAGTTTTGCTTAATACTTGAGTTTATATGTGTATGGGCTATAGGTATACCCCTTTCCTTCTTTTCAGTATTAGTACTTAACCTACCTATACATTTAGTATTAGCATTAGTTTTTTCTGAAGAACTAGTGCGTTTAGCAGTTGTACTTAAAAGATTTGAAAGCAAAAAATGGATAAACAATTTAATTACTTAATTGTTTATCCTTAAGTTTTTATTTGTAATTACACTATTTAGGTTTTTATCTTTAAAATGCATAATCATATTTTTATCATCTACTGTATATGTATTAATTTTAAATCCTTCATTATGAGCTTCATCTATAAAGTCATCTGTTACTGACAAAAATTGAGGATGAATATATTCAGCCTTTATCTTTCTAAGATAATCCCAGGGCTTATAAAGTGAAGCTTCTACCAGGGCTCCCGTTTTTATATTCGAGTCAATTTCCTTACATTTTAATATAGAATAGTGGTCAAAAGAAGAAATTATAATATTTTCTTTTTTATAATATTTACCTATCTTACCTATAACTTTTTCTTCAATATCTTTATAAAATCTATATCCAGCTTTTATTTCTATATTTATTTCAAAATTTTTATCTTTAAAATATTCCAAGACTTCTTTTAAAGTAGGAATTTTTTCAGAATAAAACTTTTTATCAAATCTGTTTCCGTCCCGTAATTTTTTAAAGTCTTTATAGTTATAATCTCTAACGAATCCAATACCATCAGTAGTTCTATCTAGTGTATAGTCGTGAATTACAACAATTTCTCCATCTTTAGTCCTATGGACATCAAGCTCTATACCATCCATACCTGCTTCATATGCTTTTTTGTAGGCTATCATGGTATTCTCTGGGTATATGCTGCTTAAACCTCTGTGACCGTATATTTTAGTCATTTTATCATCCCCATTTTATTATACTTAGTATCATTAAATCTAAGTATTTTATTTATTTTTCATTATGTTATTAATAATTTCCTTCATTTCTTCAATTGGAGCTTTTTCCCCAGTCCATATTTCGAAAGCTTCTGCTCCTTGATTAACTAGCATTCCTAATCCATTTTGAATACTACACCCTTTTTTTTCTCCTTCTAATAATAACCTGGTTTTTATAGGATTATATACTATATCTATTACCAAATGTTTCTTTAATAAGAAATTTTTATCTAGTGGACATTCTTCTGTATTAGGATACATACCTACACTTGTGGTATTAATAATGACGTCTACTTTTTTTGTTATTTCTTTCATTTTTACCATATCATTATTATCTACATAGGAACAACAACTTCTCACCTTATCGTTTGTTTCATTTGATAACTCTTCTGCCTTTTCAATGGTTCTATTTGATATGAATATTTTCTTAGCTCCTCTATCTGCTAAAGTCATTGCAATAGACCTGCTTGCACCTCCAGCTCCCAACAACAAAAATTTACTACTACTTACATTAATTTTACTGTAATTTACTAGAGATTTAACAAACCCCTTCCCATCTGTATTAAATCCAATTAATTTACCTTGAGAAATTTTAACAGTATTAACAGAGCCTATTTTTTTTGCTAATGGATCAATTTCATCTAGAAATTTCATTATCTTTAATTTATAAGGAATAGTTACATTAAATCCTATAAATTTCATATGTTTAATTCCTTTTAAAACATCTTCAATATTATCTTCTTCTATTTCTAAAGGCAAATACAAATAGTTCAGATTGGTTTTTTCATATGCTTTATTATGCATTTCTGGTGAAAAACTGTGTTCAAGTGGGTTTCCTAAAAGCCCTAATAATTGTGTTTCTGTATTTATCATAAAACCCTCCCCTAAATACTATTCATTAATTTTAATATCTTTCTTACTTTATCAACAGGAATTTGACCCGGAGCAGAAACACTTTTTCCAACTGCAAAAGTCATATCTACTCCAAAATATTCTCCAAATACTCTAGTAATTTTACCGTAGTCCCCCATTGACATGGTAATTATAGGAATATCCACTTCTTTAGACTTTGCTCTATAAGTAGCATTAAATAATTTTAGTACATCTTCATATGAATTAGCCATAACTGCCAATTTTGTAATGTCAGCTCCTAGCCTTTCACCTTCTATTATTTTATTTAATATGAATTCTTCATCTGGCGTTTCATTAAAGTTATGATGAGATAAAATAAGGTGTTTTTTATACTTTACCACAAGGTTTTTAATTTCTTCAATAAATTCTTTATCGTTAATCATTTCTACATCTAATATATCAGCTAGTCCTGATTCTAGGGATTTCCTAATAATTTTTATTCTATCATCCTGGCTAATCTTTTTATGACCACCTTCATCAAAATGCCTGCAGGTAAATATTACAGGTATATCCTTTGTGATTTTTTCAAGGGATTTCATAGACTTAAATAATTCGCTGTGATTACCGTAATCTAAATTCCCAAAATAATCTACCCTCCACTCAATAACATCTGGGTTTAGTCTGATAATTTCATTAGCTTCTACCAATAAATCCTTTTCATTATTACTTACAAGAGGTAAACATATTAAAAATTTTTCACCACCAAAAATCCTACCTTTTACTTTAACTTTTTTTCTACTTAGTTCTCTCACTCTTATCCCCCTGTTTTCTTATAAAGTCATATTTTACTACCTTTTTATCATTATATATAATATATTGATTTTTTTAAATACAAAGTTTCTAGTATATAGTTTTTCTGCAATTTAATTTAATATACTAACATAATAAATATATTTTAATACAAGTTGTTTAATTTTATGATTTATGGATAAATATATACTAAAGGAGGTTTTCATAATGGATGACATAAAAGAATATTTATACTCTGTTTATCATCTTTGGTTAAAAGAATTAGATGATAGTAAATTCATAATAGGAATAACTGATTATATAACAGAAGAAATGGGAGATATAAACAAAATTAACCTAACCCGTATTGGCGCTAAACTCAAGGAAGGAGATATCTTTGGCACAGTAGAAAACAACGAAGAAGTCTACGATCTAGCTATGCCTTTAGACGGAGAAATAATAGATGTTAATCCTAAAATAGAAAAAGAACTATCCAAAATAATAGATAATCCTTTAAACACCTGGCTTATAAAAATTAAATTAGCTAAGGAAGATCAGATTTATGATTTGCTAAATGAAATAG
>Ga0102926_1001639_pt1 | contig 13122 bp, 6 predicted proteins | sample SalPonR1_A_D2_MG_FD_78173 | JGI IMG/M metagenome (GOLD analysis project Ga0102926, IMG submission 78173) | Salt pond soil microbial communities from South San Francisco under conditions of wetland restoration - Salt Pond MetaG R1_A_D2_MG | ecosystem: Environmental > Aquatic > Marine > Intertidal...
TAAAGTAATAAAGGAAAGAGTATTGGCAAAAAATGAAGAAGGAAAAAGAGAATTAGAGAGATTTTATGATAATAATAACGGAGCTTTATCCTCAATATCAAATCTTGAAGGAAAATTTGATACGCAAATCAAATCGAAAGAAGAATTTATAGAATACTATCCATTCTATAATTATCAAATGAGACTACTTAAAAACTTCCTCTATTCAGTGTTCCAACAAGCCCAATCCGGAGGCTCGGAAAGAGGAATGTTAGTTACTGTTGATCGATTATTGAAGAATGAAGATATTTATGGACTTGATGTTGGACATTTTGTATCAGGACATCAATTATGTGATTATGGATTTCCAATGCCTCAGTCAGAATTAGAAGAAAAATATAGCAAAGCTAAAGAAGATCTTGGAAATGAATTTAATATGATTGACGGATCTAAATTGTTAAAAACAATATTCTTTTTAGAAAAATCGGAGGACTTAAAAAGAAATGATGATAATATTGCAAAATTATACAACAATAAATTAACTTATATTGGAGATATAAGAGATAATTTCACTAATGCATTAGAATTGCTAGAGAGTAAAAACCATATTCTCAAAGAGAATGGACAATACAAGATAACAAACGATATAGAGGAAACTCTTATGAGAGAAATGAATCTAATAGAAGAAAATTGGGAAAAAAGAGTTGAAATAGTAAGAGATAAAATCAAAGATTTATCTTTTATTACAAATTTCTCGACATATAGATTAGATCATAAAACCTATAATATATCTATTCTAGATGAAGACAAGGTACTTTTATCAAGGAAAAAAGGTGAGGTAAAACTTATAATTTACAATGTATTACATTTAGATGATGATATAGAAAATGAATTAGATAAACTTAAAGATAAGTATATTGACTTAGATACAGCAGTATTAGTGCCAGAAATTAGATTTAAAAAAGAAATAAATGAACGTGCAAGAAAAATATACAAGTATGAAGAAATTATTTCAAGAAATAGAAATACTACAGATGAGGATAAAAAGAAAGTAATAGATTCTTTTGAAACTATAAGCGCCAATCTTATGAGAGAATTAGAAACATACATACAAGATAGTTATAATAATAGCTATTTAATTTATGATTTCAACGAAAAAACCCTTAATAAAAATATCATGATTCAAGAAGTTAATGAAGTTCTAGGTAAAATGATAGACAAGACTTATTCTAAAAGATTAAAAGATACTTTATCTTCGAATGCTGCAAATAAGTTTTTAACAGTAAATAATAGAGATTTAAGTAATTATTGTACAGAGAATCAATTCAACTTTTTTGATAATGAAGGTACTTTTATAGGAAATGATCTTTTAGTTGTAAAAGAAATAGACAGAGAGTGTAGCTCTAAAGATGGTAGAAGAGGAGATGGTTTATTAGACACATTTACCTCCAAACCTTATGGATGGGAAACAGAAAATATCATAGCTACCTTAGCTGCTTTAATGAGAGCTGGAAATCTAAAAATAAGATCTGAGGGAGCTAATTATAGGATTTACACCGATAGTAAGGTTAGAAGCATATTTAGTAATACAAATGATTTTAAGACTTCTAAATTTTATACTATTATAGGTGGAGGAATATCTTCAAGTAAAAAACAAAGAATTGTTGAAAACCTATTAGAGATAGATATAAATGAAAAACTAGAAAATAACGATTTTAATTTAAATGATTTTCAAGTAGTTGAAAATATTAGTATTTTGGCAGATAAATATAATAGAGAGTACGAAAACCTAAAAAGTAAAGTTGATAAAAATATAATAGGAAGTGAAAGTGAAGACATTTCTATACTTAAAGATTTTGCTAGCCGTGAAGTAGATGATAATAATATAGTAGAAATTGCTGATGAATTTTTGGAAAAGAAAGATGAATTCAAATCAATAGTTAGATATATAGACAATTTAGAGAAGTTTATAGATAGAGAGTACGATATATATAAAAAGAAATCTAAATTTATTAAAGATGTAAAAGAACAATTAGAAGAAGATTCTAGCGAAACAAAGAAAAAAATACTTGAAATCATTGAAGAATTTGAGAAAAGAGAAAGTGATAATGTTATAGATAATTTAGGTGATCTTAATGATAAATTTATTAGAATAAGACAGAAATTTAACACGTTATTTTCAACCTACTTTAAAAGCTTAAAAGAAACTTCTAATAAATTAATAAAAGTTGCAGCAGAGAAAAAATTAGAAATAGAAAAAATTTCTATTAAAGCAAATTCAGAATACTATAGAAAATTAGATAGATACATAGAAGAAAATGAAAAAATTAAAGAAAAAGAATTTATTTTAAGTGAAACAGAAGCTAAGGATCTATCTACTGGTTATAATTTAAGAGAGGTAAAACTTAATAGAAAAATTAAAGAATTAACATTATCGGAAGTTGAAGAATTTGTACCGGAACCTGAGATAATCATTGAGCCAGGTGATGAAAAAAAAGAAAAGATATACGAAGCAAAAATAAAAAAAGAGACTAGTAATATTTCATATATAAAAGGGAAACTTAAAAAAATTCTAGATGAATTAGATAATGAAGAGTATGACAAGGTGAAAATAACACTTCTTTAAAGGAGGAGCTATGAACTTAGAAGAAAATGTTTCAAGAATTAAAACTAAAATTTTCGAATCATACCATAAAAGATTAACTAGACTAGGAGTAGGTAAAGAAAGATTAGTAGAAAGAGATCCTGAAGATAATGATTACAAAAAAGCAAAAGCAACCATTGAAGCTCTTATTGAAGACAAAGGTAATTATCAAGATGCTAGGAATGAATATTTAGAAGAAATATCCTTTACCTTATTTAATAGAGTTGCAGGACTTAAAGTTATGGAATCAAAGAATAGAAAATTAATTCCAGAAGCTATAAAAACAAGATCAAAATATGGAGAAAAATCCTTTTCTCATAATGCTTGGCTTGAAGAAAATACAAATTATAGCCAAGAAGATCTTGAAGGGATAGAAATTTTTATAAGATATAAGTTCGATGAACTAAGCAGAGAAATTCCACTTTATTCATCAGATAATCTTTTTGATTTATTACCAGAAAAACATGATTTGGTTGATATACTCAATATGTTTAACGTAGAAATCAAAGATGGTGAATGGGAACAAGACGATATATTAGGATGGCTTTATGAATCATATAACAAGAAGGAATACAAAGGATTTAAAGAATCAGGAGATAAAATCGAATGGGATAAGGTATCTTTATCATCACAAATGTATACACCTAGATGGGTGGTGGAATTTCTAGCAAATAACTCCCTAGGTAAATACTGGCTTGAAATTAATCCCAATAGTAAAATCAAATTAACCCATGATATAGCAAACCCTCCAGAACAACCAATAAACGATAAGAGTATTGAAGAAATAAAAATAATCGATCCTGCTGCTGGTAGTGGCAATTTTCTTCTGTATTCTTTTGATTTGCTTTGCGAAATATATGAAGAAGAAGGTTATAGTAAAGAAGATATACCAAAATTAATATTAGAAAACAATTTATATGGACTAGATTTAGACGAAAGAGCTATTCAAATAGCAAGATTACAGTTATACATTAAAGCTAAAACATATAATAGAAGTTTAAAAATAAATAATATGAATATTGTTTCTGCTAATTTTCATTTACCTGAGTTTAATGATATAAAAGAACAGTTCAATCTTAATATTGACTTTAATGATGATGAAAGGAAATTTTTATCTAAACTTTGGACAGAATTAAAAGGTGCTCATAAGTTTGGCTCACTATTAAAACTAGATGAAGTCGTGGATAACTATAAAAGTATATTAAAGAATAATGAAGCAAACTATCCACTTATGAATGAATTTAAAAGCGAAGAAACTTTAGAAATAGATGTAATAGAAAAACTTAAAAATGTATTAAGTAAGATAGAAGATAAGAATTATTCTTTGGGTTTTTTAAAGAATCAATCCTTAGATGCTTTAAAATTTACAGAAATAATCTTAGGAGTAAAAAAAGAAGATAAAGACTATTTAGTAAACAAGTACGATATAGCTCTAGCTAACCCTCCTTATACAGATAGTGCTGACTACGGTGAAGAACTAAAGAAATTTGTAGAAAATAACTATAAAGAGCCTATGTCTTTTTATAAAAATCTTTATGCATCTTTTTTAAAGAAAAATTCAGATTTAATAAATGATAAGGGTAAAATTGCAATGATAAACCCAGATACCTTTATGTTCATAAATAGCTTTAAAGGGACTAGAAATTTTATTTTAGATAACTTTCATTTAAAAATTTTAGTACATTATCCTACATCTGGAATTTTCAATATAGGTGTAATTTATCCGGCTTTATACATTATTGAGAAAAATTATTTTAATAAGAAAAGCTATTTCATAGATTTAAGAGATAAAAGAAGAGATTTAAAATCAGAGAAAGATACGTTACAAATCAAATTGAATAAAATAATAAAAGGTATTTCAGATAACCAAATCAAAACATTAAATCAAAACGAGTTAAAACATATTGATGGAAAACCTTTTATTTATTGGATTTCTAATAGCTTTAGAGAGAAATTTAAATCTATAAAATTAGGCGAAGTTTTAGATGTAAAACAAGGTTTAGGAACAAGTGATAATTTGCGCTTCTTAAGGTTTCATTGGGAAGTTGATAATAAAGATATCTCTAAAGACTATTGTAAAGATAAGAAGAAATGGGTTCCATACCAAAAAGGTGGAAAGTATAAAAAATGGTACGGTAATAATTGGCTATTAATTAACTGGGAAAAAGAAGGTAAAGAGTTAAAAAAATTTAAAAGATCGACAATAAGAAATCAAAATTATTATTTTAAAGAAGGTATAACTTATACTTTAGCTGGAACAACAGGAATATCTATGAGACTGATGAGATATAATAATATATTTGATGTAGGAGGTTCAGCTATATTTTTAGATCAAAGGTATGAAAACTTATATTATATATTAGGGTTATTAAATTCAAGAATAATAAATTATATAATAGGATGTTTAAATCCTTCTATAAACTCACAAGTTGGTGATTTGGTTAGAATTCCTTTTGTGAAACCTGAGAAAGAAGTAGAGTTAAAAATAGAAAATCTTGCAAATGAAAATATTAAAGAAAAAGAAAGACAGTATAAGTATGAAATTACGGAGAGAGAGTTCGATCAAAATCCTTTAGATTTAATGTGGGATAAAAACTATACAAATATAGAATCAAGAGTAAAAAACTATAGAGACTTCAAATTTAATTCTGATTGTAAGATATTATTGAATGAAGCTATAATTGATGAACTAGTTTTTAAAGTATATGATTTAACAAAAGAAGATATAGAAATGGTTAATAAAAAAGAAGGAATCCCAGTTGGTTCACTTCCTATTCTTGAAAAGGATAAAGAAGATTATATAGTTTTAAATACTGAAAGTTTGAATGCTAAGAAACTAGATTTTATAAAAAACTTACAATTAGAAAAAAATAGAAATAGAAAAAATTTAAAAAATGATATAAAAAAATTATACTTAAATTATAAATCATTAGATTATATAGCAAGAGAATTAAATCTAAACCCAATATCAGTGACTCAAATAATAAAAGAAATAAAAGAATTTCCCCAAAAATTGACATATAAACTTTCTCACGAATTAATTCTAGATAATACTAGACAAATTTTAATGGATGATGAAGATGGGATAGCTATCATAAATGAATATGCAGATGAGAAACCTCTTGACATCAGATTGAAAGACACATTAACTAATAAAAACTTTAAAGTTAATGACTTAAATATTATACAGTCATATATAAATAATGACTTTAAGAATTATTTATATAACAAGTTTTTCCAAGATGAATGTAACACATTAAATCTATTTATGTTTCAACCTAAAACCCCATACATTTGGCATCTATCAAGTGGCGAAGAACATGGTTTTGATGCTTTTATAATTATATATAAGTGGAATAGAGATAAAGTATTTAAATTAAAATCATTTTATTTAGACAAGAGAAAAACTGGTTTAAAAAACAGAATGAATAACCTTTCAGGAGATAATTCAGCAAATGCTGAAAAAGAAAAGGATAAAATCAGAAAACAACTACTAGAAATAGATAAATTCGAAGAAAAATTAGATGAGCTTTTAAAATCAGGATATGATCCAAAACTTGATGACGGAGTTGGGAAAAACATAGCTCCTTTACAAAACCTAGGATTATTATCTTATGATGTCCTCACAAAGGGGCAATTAAAGAAATTTTTAAATGCTGATTGGTAAATAGAACAGGAGGTGAAAATATGCTTTATAATTGGTTTAAGAATGATATTAAAGAATTGTTTAAAGAATCAGAAAGACTTGTTTTAATTGATAAAGAAAGAGAGTATGATTTTTTAGTAAATGAACTAAAAAAAGAACAAGATATTAAGATATTATCAGTAGATGATTTTGTGTCAGACTTATCAGCTAAATACAATATAGAGAAGGAAATGGCAGGCAAGAAAGTATTAATTCATTCCTATATCCAACCTAATCATAAGGATGAAAGACAGTATATGATACAAGAATATGTTGCTACTGGAGAATTCTTTGATCGTAAACTAGATAGATATATAGGTGAAAAAGCATCCATTTTAGATTCGCAACATAGATTTTCTGCTAAGGATATTATTTTAGCAGGTAAAGTAAGCATGAATGATGAATATTCTACATTAGAGTTTTGGGACAATATTAGGAAAAACGGTAAAAAAGATATACTAGGAAAATTCGAAGATATAATACTAGATTTTTTATGTGACTATGAATCCTATTTAAATTCATTACCTAGTGGTGGAAAAGAATTGTTATATGATTTAATAGGCGAGCATATAGGTAGGATTCCTGATATAGATACAGAGCCAAAGGTTATAATCAAAGAATTTACTAATAAAATCTTTGATAATATACTATATAAAAATAATCAAACTTATAAAATTTATAGGAAGTGGCTAAACTCTGTAAAACACAGAGATAAATTAAAATCTTTTCTAGATAATTATCAAGTAGCAGAAGATGTAAATGTATGGATCATAAATCCGGATCATCCATTTAAAGATTTTGATTATTCATGCTTAGAAGATATATCAAAACAAATACTCAATAAAGAAGAAATATCAAATGAGTATATTGATTTTATTAAAATCAGAATTCAAAAAAAAGAAGGTATGGATATAGCTGGAAGTAATTATTGGGAAGCTATTTATGAATTAATTAAATTTAATGGTAAAGAAAGTCATAAAATTGAAGATATTACAGACTTTATTGAATCATATAAAACCGAATTATATAAACTTGATAAAGCATTTAGAATTATTAGCGAGAAATTAATGAATAAAAAAGAAGTGAAAAAAGCATTTTATCTTTTATATAAAGAAAAAGCTGTACCATATTTAAATAAATGGTTTGATCTATTTAGCAATTATAGAGAAAATCAGACAGATTTTCTTTATAGGGAAATATTTAGCAAATCTGAAGATAAGGCGGTCATTATTGGTGATGCTTTAAGTTATGAAATTAGCCAAGAAATTGTTGAAAAAAGTAAAAAATATGAATTTGAAATATCAAATAGGATTATAAGTGGTAATTATCCATCAACTACAATTAACAATATGAGTTCATTATTTGGCAGTTCAATCTCAAATAAAAGAAAAGAAAGAGAAAGAAGTTTAGATGAAAAACTAAAGAAAAACTTACAAGTTTTTAATCTTGATGAAATTGACTTTAATAATTTAGATGTAAATTCACCTTCCGTGATTTATGGTCAAGATATAGACTCGATTTCAGAAAAAAATCATGAAAGTGCCCTAAAATATTATACTGTATTTATTGAATCAGTAGTGGAAAAAATAAAATTGATTTTAGATTCAGGATATTCAGAAGTACATTTAACAACAGATCATGGATTTGTATTAAATTTCGAAATAGATGAATCAGATAAATATATATCACCGGTAGAAGGAAATATTAGAGATAGGTATATTTTATCTAATGAAAAAAAAGAAGATATAGATAATTATGTAGTTAAAGAAAATGATACAGAAGGATATAATTATGCATATTATCCAAAAGGAATAGACCCAATAAAATCAACTCAAAAATACGGATTTTCTCATGGAGGTATATCCCCCCAAGAACTTTTATTACCTCATATAATTTTCAAGAATAAAAGCATAAATGAGTTAAATGTTTATATCTCCAACAAATCAAAACTAAAATATATTGCATCAAACAATTTTAAAATTGAAGTTGAGGCTGAAAAAACTGACCAAATAGAATTCAACAATAAATCAAGAGATATAATTATTAAAATAGAAAATAACAATGAGATTGTTTCATCTGAAGAAATCATCATAAATAATGGTGAAACTCGAAATTTCAATAGGTCAATTCAATTAGATAATTATACTATTATGATCCAAGATAGAGATAGTAAAGAAGTACTAGATAAAGTAAAAGGAAAGAAAGAAGAATTAAGAGGTGGAATAGATGAATTTGATATCGACTGATGAATTAGATGTAAAGCTACTAGATAATTTTAATGGATTAGTAGTTAAAAAAGATTTAACGCAAAAATTAAAACATGGAGTTAATGTACCTTCTTTTGTTTTAGAATATTTACTAGCGAACTATTGCTCTACTACTGAAGAAGAACAATTACAAAAAGGTCTTGAAAATGTAAAAACTATATTAAGCAAACATTACGTAGAGCCAGATCAAGCTGGCCAAGTTCAAGCTATAATGAAAAATAGAACAAAGCATAAAATAATTGATAGAATAAGTGTTAATTTAGATGCTTCAAAGGATAAGTATTGGGCTAGTTTGTTTAATAGCAATATTAAAAACGCAAATATTGAGGACCATTTTATAGATAAACACGACAAACTTTTATCTGGAGGAATATGGGCAATCATAGATGTTGAATACGATCCAGAAATACGATATGGCTCTAAAATATATCCTTTTGTAATAACAGAAATAAAACCTATACAATTATCAAGTTTTTCAGATGATAGAGTTAAAGAATCTATTGATCAATTTTCAAAAGAAGAATGGTTAAATATTTTACTGAGAAGTATCGGATTAGAACCAACTACTACTGAAATGACAGAAAGACTTAAATATTTACTTATTGCAAGGTTAATACCTTTAGTTGAAAATAATTTCAATCTAATTGAACTTGGACCAAGGAGTACAGGTAAAAGTTTTGTATATAGAGAATTATCACCTTATGCACAGTTAGTTTCTGGAGGTTCTACTACAGTGCCTCAACTTTTTGTTAATAACAGTACTGGTAAAATTGGAATGGTAGGACTATGGGATGTTGTTGCCTTCGATGAAGTTGCAGGGGTTAAGTTTAATGCTGAAGATGGTATTCAATTGATGAAAGACTACATGGAGTCAGGCTCATTTTCACGAGGAGGAAGTGGAGAATTATCTGGTTCTGCTTCTATGGTTTTTAATGGTAATGTGAATCAGTCTATAGAGTCATTATTAAAAACTTCTCATCTTTTTGCACCTCTACCAGAATCATTACATGATACAGCATTTCTTGATAGACTTCACTATTATCTTCCAGGCTGGGAGATTATGAAATATTCAAGTGAACACTTTACAAATCACTTTGGATTTAGCGTTGATTTTTTTGCTGAATTACTAAAGGCAAGAAGAAGATATACTTATGTATCAGAATTAGAAAATTACTTTAGTCTAGGTTCACACATACAACAAAGAGATTCAAAAGCTATCAAAAAGACAGTTTCTGGATATATTAAATTACTGCATCCCTTTGGAGGATATACAAAGGAAGATGTAAGAGAATATTTAGAAATAGCACTTGAAATGAGAAGAAGAGTTAAAGAACAGCTAAAGAGAATTGGTGGAATGGAATTTTGGAATACTAACTTTTCTTATATAGATAAAAATACACAGGAAGAAAAATTTGTAGTTTTACCAGAGGAAAAGAGTGGTAATTTAATAGAATCTACACCTATTAATCCAGGAGTAGGGTACACTATTTCAGAGCATAAAGGTCAACTTACACTTCTTAGAATAGAAACCATAATTATGGAAGGTAATGGGAAGCTATCAGTAAGTGGCACAAGTAAAACGGAAATTAAACAAAATATAAAGAATGCTTATCAATTCATAAAAGCTAACGAAAAAAGATTTTTACCATCAAATAAAACTTTAAATACTTATGACGTAAGTATACAATTAACTCCTCTAATTGGTGGTGAGATAGGCACAGAAATTGGAGCAAGTGTGTTTATGACTATTTTAACTTCAGTATTTAAAAAGCCTAGCAAAAGTGGACTTGGAGTTATAGGAGATATTACTATAGGCGGAGGAATAAAACAAGTTTCCAAATTTTCTGATTCTCTAGCTATTTTATCTGATAATGGTGCAAAAAATATATTGGTTCCTGTAGGAAATAGTAAAGATATGGCAGACATAAATTCAGAATTACTTTCAAAAACTAATATTTTGTTTTATTCAGATGCACAGAAGTTGTTGGAGAAGGGGATTGTTGAGAGTTGATAAGAAAGGAAAACCATGAATAATGAAAGAGATTTTTGGGATAAAGTTGTAGATTTAATTCCTAAATACAAAAAAATGGATGAAGAGACTAAGGAAATCTATAAAAGTGTAGAAAAGATTGAAGAAATAGCAGAATCACCTTTAGAAATTGAAGAAAAAATTGAAACTATTTTCAAAAATAAGAAAAAAACTGTAAAAATGAATATGAAAAATAATAAAATATCTGAGAAAAGCTTAAAATCAGAAGTAGGATTTGATGATAAATTTTTAAAAGAATCTATAAAAGATTGGGATAAACTAGATTATCTATTTGTTTTTTTTATTATTGCAGTAGATATAGCAATTTATTCTAGCAAAAAAAATCTATATAGTGATACAGGTAAAGAAATACACAATTCTCATAACCAAAAACTTAAAAATAATAAATATCATTATAAGATGCCAAATGATAAAATACCAAATAATTTTAGAGGAATAAATAATAAATTTAATCAATATGGTGGAGCTAGAAAAATTAATGACATAGGATTAAATCATAGATATATATATGGTCACGATTTATTGAAACCTTTTGAAATATTTAAAGAATTAGATAGTATAGAAAAGATTAATCCTGTTTTAGGCTCAAAAAAATTAGGTGCTATCATAAAACAAATAAATCATTTATGGTTTGATTTATATTCTGAATCAGGATTACCTGCTCCTGGAAGCACATACTTTTTAGATTTAATTACAAAACATTTTATAAATACTAATGATGAATTCATAAAATATTTTTCTTTGCATATTGAAGATATATTAAGTGCAGGAGGAATAGAGTTGTGTCTATATTTCTATAATAGATACAGGCAATATGATGAAAGTATAGAAATAATGAAAAATCTAAAGAAATTTCAAGGTATAAATATAAAAAATAGAAATTTCAAAGAATATGAGATGGGAATATTAGTTCATTCCTTATCTCTATGGCTAGAGCTAAATTTAACAATTGAGAACAGAGGAAAAATTAATCATTTACACATAAGTTTCCTAATGAAAAATATAATTCAATATATAAGACTAAATAAAAAATGGAACAAAGAATATAAAAATAGTTTAATACATAGTATTAACAACATTATAAATATTGAAATCCCTGAAGAGATAAAAACTGAATATAAAATATATTGTGAAGAAAACAATATAAAATATTCAGATAAATTAGAGGATGTATATATAAATATTAAAAATAATGACAATGAAGGAGATATATGATCCCAAAAGAATTATTAAATCAAATAAAAAAAAATAAAGAACCTATAAAGAAAGTATTAACTGGAACGGTAGTAATAATATCAGCATTATATACTACATTTAAAACGAACCGAAAGATTAAAAGTAGAAAATTAAATCATAAAGAAGCTATAGAAGAGTATCAAAAAATAATAAAAAAAATTGAGCATGAATTAGCTAATGAATATTTAGGTGAATTAAAAAGAAAAAAATTAGAAAAAGAAAAAACTAAGCTAGAGAAAAAATTAGAAAAATTAATCAAAGAAGAGAATAATGTGAACAAAGAGGATAACAATATGGATAAAAAAGCAATTGAATTTATTCCCAATAATACTAAAGTTAATGGGAAAAGTTACCAATATGGATTTTTTTATGAAGAAAAGGAAACAGGCTATTATATTAATAAAAAAACTATTGACAATATAATAAGTAAAATCAATTGGTCTTTGGCTGATATTGAAGTAGCTTATATAAATACATGGAAAGAATTAGAATTAACTCATATGTATTATGTTAAAAATATAATTGACGAAGATACTTATAACAAAAAAATTGAAAAATTAATTAATAAGTTTGCTGAAGAAAACGATTTACAATTTGGAGAAGGGGTAGATGAATTAACAAATTTTTTAATCAGGAATTTAATAGGATAACTTTTAATATAGGAATAATTTAATAAAATGAGGATTAATATGGACAAAATAAAAAAAGCCAAGCTTTTAAATAATCATATTAAAAAGTGGTTTGATTTAAATAATAAAATCGAAGCTAAACCAAAAGATTTAATGCCTTTTCTCATAGAGAAAGGAATATATAAAAACGATAATAAAGAAGGTAATCCTCTCAGAATAGATCTAAGATGGTTAAAAGAACATAAACAGTTGAATTTAATTTAGTATTTGGAATATGAGGAGAAGAGTAAAAATATAAATTGGTATTTAAGGAAGAAGTGAGAATTTTTGAGAAAAGAATAAAACAAAGGGACTTGGAGGGGTATTATGCAAAGATCCATAACATATTTATATCCAGATGAAGATAATGCAGCAAACTTAAAAATGTATCAAGAAAGAACTAATCAGATTAAAGGGTTTTATTTTACTAGAGAAAGTTATAAAAATATAGAAGGATTGGATTCCTGCGAAAATTATGCTATATATTTTCTTTTTAATGATAGTGAAGATGAAAATATGGTCTACATTGGTCAATCAGTAAATGGAATAAAAAGAATAGATAATCATAATAGAAAGAAAGATTTTTGGACTTA
>Ga0102926_1001641_pt1 | contig 13121 bp, 15 predicted proteins | sample SalPonR1_A_D2_MG_FD_78173 | JGI IMG/M metagenome (GOLD analysis project Ga0102926, IMG submission 78173) | Salt pond soil microbial communities from South San Francisco under conditions of wetland restoration - Salt Pond MetaG R1_A_D2_MG | ecosystem: Environmental > Aquatic > Marine > Intertidal...
GTATTAGATCCTAAAACAAGTGCATTACAAATATGGAAAGAGGATGTAATAGAAAAGGCTGATAGCCAACTTCAACCTGAATTTACTTGGGGACATAATGAATATTCAAAAACAATTACAGGTGGTACACAATATTGGGTAAAAGAAACACATGACGGAAAATCTACTACTACAATGACTAGAGAAATAATTGAGGAAAGAGAATATCCTTTACCGTTTTTAAAAGAAGTAGAAGGGGTATTTGCAAAACATGAGTTTATCTACAAAGAAGATCAGATTACAAAAGACACTGGTTGGGAAACAGTACCAAGTAGTTATAACGTTAGAAGGTGGACTACTGGTGGTAATAAGATATATGAAACACAAATAGATGAAGAAGGAAATGAAATCCAAGTAGTGGTAGGAAGGACCAAAGTTCATCATCATGAGAAAATCACTTGGAAAAAGGAAATGACTATTGTAGAAGAGGATTTGCTACAAGACATTATTAAGACACCTCACTTAGAAAAAATTGGAGGATTGTTTGACGAATTAGAACTTAACCTAGATGATTTGATGCTTTTATCTATGATATTCGATAATATGCCAAACACTTCGGGGTTACAAGAAAACCTAAATGACATTATTGCAATAACGGAACTTGGACTAACCTTAGACAGTTATCAATCCGTAGAATTCAATCCAGATATCCCAATTATCGAAGGAGATTGGACCAGAGAAGATTTAATTAAGACAGCGGACTCTATAAAAGGTTTGCCTTATTTTTGGGGCGGTAAATACCCATATAAGGGAGAAAATGAGAACTGGGGGAAATCTACTGTAGTAACTTCTGCCGGAGATATAACAACAGGGATAAAAAGACCTCTAGGGCTAGATTGTTCAGGGTTTGTTGATTGGGTTTACTACCAAATGATTGGAGAAACCATTGGCAAAGGTGGTGGAACAGTTTCTCAATTTGCAAATACATATCCTGTAAGTGAGAGCGAATTGAAGCTAGGTGATCTTGGCTTTTATAGGAACGGTGGTGGAGTACATGTAGGTATATATGCAGGAAAACACAACGGACATGATTTGTTTATCCATGCTATGGGTGAATACTACTCCGGAGATAAAATAATTTGGGGGCAAGTAACATATTCCTACAATAATACAAGAACAAAATTTAAAGGAACACCATCAACGGACTTTAGATATTTTAGGAGGCCATATGTGAAATTTAAAGGCGATCCAGAAATAGAAGTTTCAAATAATTAAAGGAGTCTAAAATGAAGAAAAAAATAGCTTTATTAATACTTCTCATACTGTTTTTAACACCTATAATCATTCTATTTATAAGATCAAAAGATGAAGAATTAATACAACAAGAACAATTAGAAGAAAGTATATCTAATGAAGAAATAAAAGAAACATTGACAGATGAAGAAAGAGCAGAGAATATGGGTGATTATATCGCAAACAGCTACACCTCAACCTATGAAAAACGATATGAAGAAAATATAGAGATATATAGTGAGTCAACAAGTATAGTAGAGGAATTTATTTATCAGCTAAATGAAGGCAATTTTGAAGAAGCATATAATATGCTAAGCGAAGATTATATTGATGATACTAATTACTCTTATGATGAATTTAAACAAGAATATAACTTTAGTGGAAGTTTTAAAACAATCTCTATCCAATCTTACGAAAAGGTAGGAGATATATCTATAATAGAAACGGTTTTATCTGATTTTAATATGGACTGCAATGTAGATAATGAAAGCAATAAAGAAAACGATCCAGTTGAACAAATATATATCGTAGATGCAAAGAATAAAATTAGCAAAGGAACAGAACAAGACTATATAAAGGTAACATCTAACAATGAAATCATAGGCTTAGATAGACTTTACTCAAGAATGAATATAGACATTGACGAAATAAAAGAGATAAAAAAAGATATACAAACCGCTTTTGACATGGCAAAGGTAATCGCAAAGGAAAGCAATAAAGGTATGGAAATTGAAGAATATTATATAGAAAACAGCACAAACTTATTTGAAATCTTTGGAATAAAAAGTTTTGAAGAGTTTGAATCCTTTGAAGGTAAAATAAGTAAAATCAATGATACGAAAAATGTGCAAGGAGTAATAGTAAATTTCGTTAAATCTGGGAACAACATCTTTGCTGATTTAATAATCTACTCAACTCCTAAAGAAAAAACAACTTTAAATTTCAAGCTAGTAAACAACTATAAAAATAATAAGATAGAAAATTACTTATATATAAGGTAGGGGATATTATGAAAGCAAATAAAAATCTAATAATGTTATTCACATCACTAATTATTATAGCCTTAATAGGATTGTCCTTTACATATATATATGAAAAGAATAGTAAGGAAAAAGAAGCAGAAGAAAATAATACTTTAGAACAATCTTATGAGCAAACAAAAGAAGAAACTATAGTCGATAAGGCTAAAACAAATATAGATAATACTTCACAAATAAACAATATAGAAAAATTAACTCATGACATTATATCAGAATTTCATTATTTAATAGATAGCAAGGACTTCGATAAGGCATACAATATGCTAAACAGTGAATATGTTGAAGATTTTGACATGACTAAGGAAAAATTTATAAGTCTATATAAAGATTCAGATAAAACAACTTATTCAATTAGTGAGATATTGCCACAAGACAATTCAATATTTATTAAATATTACAATATAATTGACAATGTTAGTTATATAACACAAAACAGCTCAATTATTTTTGAAGAAAACGAAAAAACTTTAACATTAAATGGCACATACAATGTTAAAGAAGAAAATATAAAGGTTAGTGACAAAAATATAGACATAGAGATAGTTAAATCAATGAAAATAGCCGGAGATCTGGCATACAAAATAATAGTAACTAATAAGACGAAAGAAGAAATATATATAAACAATAAGCCAATGGGAATATCCGCAATAGATAATAAAGAAAATAATTGTGAACATTTGCTCGTGAACTATACTTCTCCAAAAGCAAAAGAGAATTATAGAGTAGGTGGAGAAGATGCAAAAGATTACCTTGTCAAATTTAACACTAAAGATTCAATAGAAAAAATACTAATAAAATTATCAACAGGCGAAAAAATAAGCATAGACACATACTAAATATTAAAAAACACAATAAAAAGGTATTGAAAATAAATATATATGGTGTTATAATATAATTGAACAATAGAATAAAAGCAGGAGGCAAACATGACAAGCACAATAGTAATAGCTTTAATAGGAACATCCATTATTTTTATAGCCAGAGAGATATTAATTAAGAAAAGATTTAAGAAAAAAAAGAATATTAAAGGAAACGTGACAGATAAAGAATTGCTTTCTTTGCTAGGGAAAACCTTTAAAGCCGATTTAGAAAGTTTTGATATGGGTGATGATGTAATAAAACAAGGCGACAGAATTTCATTTTATGCAACAAATGAAGAAGGAATGATACAAGGTGATTTTATAGGAATAAAAAAATCTGAAGCTATAGACTATGAAAATTTGTTTATCATTCGTATAGGAGAAGGGAAAATAAAGCAAAAACCAATGGAATTAATAAAGATGGATACCCTTCAAAAATTTAGTAGGTAGATATTATGAAAAAGAAAAAGTTTATTTTAATAATAATGATTGCAATTTTGCTTTTAGCGGGATGCAATAAAGAAAAGACAGCAGATGAAATAGACACAAAACTTGATGAACAAAACGAATCAATAGTAGATGCAGTAAAAGAAGTAGGTGTACCGTCAAATGGAGAAAAGTTTGACGAAGCACTAAGTTCATTTAACAACAGTACAAAACAATCCGGAAAAACTAATATAGAAAGCATTAAAGGGAAAATAGTAAACGGGTTTTTCAATATAGCAATAGCATTAAGAAAATATACAGTACCCTTTTATATGTTTATCTTAATTTCTAACGTAGTTTTACTATCTACACTAGGTTCAAAAAGCTTAGGAAAAAGAAAAGCCTATATTGTTGGATCAGTTATGTTGACTATAATGTTTGTAATTTTAATGAATGTACCAATATTTATTATCTACTTCCAAAACAATACTTTTTCAGAAGTAGTAACTATAGATACAGTTTATAGAAGTTTATATCGGCTGGTATTTTTTTTACGAAAACATAGCTTAACATTATGCTTAATACTCTTTACATATGGATTGATAAATACACAGCTAGGAAAGAATGACATACCTAGAAAAATAACAGGCGGATATTTTAAGAAAATAGCACTTTGGTCTTTTTTAATCTTACAAATATTACCATTTGCTATTAACTTTATTATCTAATAGGAAGAAGGCGAAATATGAAAAAAATTCTATTTGCATTAAATCAAAACTATGACAATCAAATCGAAGAAAAAGTTAAAGAAAAGTACATAGAATTAACGGGAAATACATTTGAATACAAGAGCGAATATTATTTATCTGGAATATGGAAAAAACTTGAAGAAGATAATTTTGATATATTGATACTTAAAGAGGATTTAGAAGGCGATTCTATAAAGACGCAATATTTAGATAATATGACAGATCAATTCCCTAACTTAAGAATAATCTTTATTGCGAATGATGAACACGAAAGGGATGAATATATAAGAAAACTTTTCAACTTAGTTATATATGACATTTTATTCAAGGAAGATCTAACATTAAGTAATTTATCGGAATTAATCGAAGAGCCTCGAAACAAAATAAATGCAAAAATTTATCTAGATATTGACTCTATAGAAACCACCAAACAAGACGATAGCATGGATATTATTCCTGATATTCAACTTGATCAGATTATAAGAAATCTAAAAGATGCAGAAGATATATCTGAAATATTTAACAAAGTAAAAGCAGAGTATGATGATAAAAAAATGCTTTTTTTAATGTCTATACTCCCAGAAAGCATTAAAGAAAAATTGTCTAAATCAGGAAATGAATACTACGAAACACTGCACAAAAGATGGCTTTTGGTAGATAACAACTTTACTATAAACGATAAGCCGGATAACAAGGACAAGAAAAAAACAGTAAGAGAAGTAAAGACTAAAACAAAGATTGAAAAAGAATACATTCAAAGACTTCCTTCTGATTACAACAAGGTAATAGCTGTAACAGGAAGTAGGCAGGTAGGGACAACAACTATAGTTGATTTGATGGCAAAACACTTTGCAAGTCAAGATAAAAGAGTATCGGTATTAGACCTAACCTCTAAAGAAACCTTGCTGTATATGAAAACATGGGGAAACGAAGATATTAAGCCATCTCAAAAGAATTCATTAATATACCTAAATCAAGGAGAAAACAATCCTATATTAATTAATGAGAAATACAAGCTATATACAAGAGAAAACAAGGATGTAGATTTTAAATTTGATTTCTTTAATACTATTGAGCAATTAAGATATAATTCGGACATTATTATTATAGATATGGATTTTAATACTCCAAACGAGTGGTTAAAATATAACGTTAGTTCTTTATACATGGTGACTGACTTAAATATATTTAATGCTATTGAAACTAAAAAATATATTAAGGCTCTAATCAAATCAGGGATAAATCCTAAAAAAATTACAATGATAATAAACAAGGTAGTTAAAGCAAAAATTAAACCAGATGATATTATAGCATCTATAAAGCAACCATTACCTTACTTAGAGGCAGATATAGAAAGCAACATAATAGACATTAACAAAGAATATTTCACATTAGACTTTGAGAGCGAAATATACTCAGAACTGTTATCTTCCTATATGTATGTAGGAGAAGATACAAACATAACAGAAAACATGGAAGTACAGTTATCTGATCTGTGCAACAAAATATATCCAACAGGCATTAATAAAACCAATAATAATTTTAAGAAAAAACTAAAAAAATTAGTTCCATTCATAAAATAAAGGAGGACTAAATTGAAAAAAATAAGTAATAAATTAATTATAGCAATAGCATTAATAATAATAACGGTGGTAATTTTTTATTTTCAAAACATAAAAGAATATGAAGTTGCAGTACCAATGACCTCGGTAGTAGTAGCAATAGAAGATATACCAGAAAATACAATAATAAAAGAAAGCATGGTGCAACTAGAGGAAAGGTATTCAGAAGATCTACTTAAACAAAAGGACAGTTTAACATCAACTTTAGAAAAGATAGTAGGCAAAAGAACAATAACTCCAATATATAAAAATGAAGAAATAAATCAAAAAAGAGTAGTAGAAAACGAAAAATACATGGATGAAAAAGATAGCGAAAAAAGAAGAATGTTTACAATATCAATAGAAACAACAATGGATAAGGCTTTAAACATAAAAGAAGGTAGTTTTATTGATATCTGGTTAGAGCCTAATCAAAATGCTATAACAGCATATGAACAAGAAAAAGCAAAACAAGATGAAATGGAAAGATTAAATAATGAAGTAGCAATCAATGAAGAAGAACAAACAGAAGAAACTGAAGAAACAGAAGGTATGGCTAAAACAGAAGATGAAGAAGAACTAAAAGAGCCAGTATCAATAAAAATATTTGAAAAACTAAGAGTATATGAGGCTAAAACAGAAACATTTGTGCAAAAGATAGCCTATTCGGATGGCGACAAAAAACCTGAAGAAAACATTACAACATTTTTAACACTATACCTAACGGATGAAGAAATAAGCGAATACTTAGATGTAGAAGATTGGTTTTACAATAAAAGAATCACACTTTACGGGGAAAACATTAAGTACAACTTAATCAAAGAACAAATAGAAGAAAAGCCTCAAGAAGATACTACTACTGAAACTTCTATAGAGGAAGGAGAAACAGAAAATGAGTAAACTTATAACTGTAACAAGTTTAAGAAACGGTGTAGGAAGAACAACAATAACAGCTCTAACAGCTACTAAGCTCGCAAATAAAGGCTACAAGATACTAGCAATAGACAATAGTTATAAATACTGTGATTTGGCACATTATTTGATGGTAGAGCCAGAGTATTCGATAGATGATTTAAAACCATTCTTGGGAAGTGGAGTATTGGAAAAGAAATCATTTTTAGAAATGGTTACTACAGCTGAAAAAGAAATTGATGTACTTGCGGGTAGCACATTAAGTCACACTGATAACAGCTTAAAGAGTGAAGATATTATAAAAATAAGGAAATTAATAGAAGATATATATGATTATATAGTAATTGATTTGAGAGAAGGTATAGATACAGAAGGGAACTTAGAATTAGTAGAACAAGCTGATAAAAACATAATAGTAGCACAACCAAACAAGCATGATTACTCTCACTACGAAAGAATATTAAATACAGTAGAAAAAGATAAAAAAGAGAAAATCGAAAACATGATGGGTAAAAGCATAATCATTTACAACAAGATAATAGAAGAAGCTACTATTGATTATAACAATGGCAAAAAGCTAGTAGGAGAAGAAAATATATACAAAATACACTTTAGAGAAAACATACTAGATTATTGCAACGGATATAAATGTAATTTAAAAGACGATAACGAAAAACAATTTGAAAAGATAATTACATTTATAACTAATGAAAAATCCGCTATAAAAAAAGATAATTCTATAAAGAGCAAACTTAAAAACCTAAAATCAATATTCAACACGAACTAAAGGGGTGTGAAGTTAATTGAATAAAGTAAAGCAAACAATAGACGTATCTCAATTTAATGAATTAAACGAAATAGTAAAAGACAATATTACCGCTCAATCAGGAACAGGCGAAATGAGAAGAACACATACTGAAATGCTAATAAGGTGTTCAGCAGGAGATAAAACAGCTAAAAAGTATGTTAAATCCCATATAAGAACAAACTTAATAGAAGAAGGAATAAAGAACGAAGAATTATTAGATGAATTAACAGATAAAATATATTCTAAAAATTGGGGTTTAGGACATTTAGACAAGTACGATACAGATGAAGTAGATGAAATCATGGTACATGGAACTAAGATTTTAATACAGGTAAAGGGTGAAATTAAGAAAGTACCAGAGGAATTTTCAAGTTATGACGAAACAATAGCAATAATTAGAAGGTGCTTAGAATTTGATAAATCTAAGGATATTAACGAAAAGAACTGTATAGCACTAACTAAAAGAATAGATGGATCAAGGGTAACAGCAACAATACCTAGAGTTGGAAAGATGCCATACTTAAACATTAGAAAGTTTGACAGTTTCCTTCCTACAACAGAGAACATGTTAAAGTCCAAAACTATAACAGATGAAATGGTAGAAGTTTTTAGGCTATTAGCAAAAGGAAGATCTAATATAGTAGTTATCGGAGAAATGGGATCTGGAAAAACTACTTTTATGAAATGGTTACTTGGGTTTATGCCAGATGATTTAGTAGTAGGAACTCTAGAAACTACTTTTGAACTTCACCTAGAGAAATTGTATCCAGATAAGCATTGGATTCAACTAGAAGAACAGTATGATTATGAACTAAAGGATTTATTCGCAGTTATGCTTAGACAAAATGTTGATGTAATGCTAGTAGGTGAAAGTAGAAGTTATGAAGTAAACGAACTAATAAAAGCAATGAGTAGAGGACACTCCGGCTCAATAGGAACAGCTCACTCATTAGGACCTATGGAAGTAGTTGATGATTTTGCAGATATGATCTTAGAATCAGGCAAAAAGGTAGATTTAGAGGCTCTAAAATATAGGATTGCAAGAGCAGTTGATATAGTTATTAAGTTTAGAAAGCTACCTAACAGGCAAAGAGTTTGTGCCGGAATATATGAAATAGAAGCTAAAAACAAGAACATGGAATACAATGCAGTACCGATATTTGAATTTGAAATGGATGAAGAAAATCCAAAAGACCAAGGCACTCATATTAAAAGAAACAACATAAGCGAAAAATTAAAAAAGAAACTAAACGAATATGGTGTTAGAAGAAGTGAAATAGATAGGGTATTTCCCGCAGAAGAATAGGAGCTATGCTTTATGATTTATATAGCATTATCAATATCAGCCTTTATACTAATATTTTTAGAATTTAAGGGCAAACGAAAAAGAAAATTAAGAATAACTAAAAAGAGCAAGTTTGAATTTAACCATCAATTTATTAGAAAGTTAGATAAAGTTGTAAGTAAAAATGAGTTTTCTAAGAAAATAAGAGATATATATGTAGGTAAATTAAGTGTTCTTAATACCAATAAAAAGATTCAAAATGTTGGGATAGCAGTTACCGTTTTAGTCGGCTCACTTATAGCAACATCAATAATAGCTGTACTATTAACACTTGTAATGAATGTATGGTATGTAGTTTTAATTATCAGTTTGCTTACAATATACTTTATAAATTACGGTTTTATACTATACCTAAATTCTCAACTAAAAAAGATACACAAGCAATTCCCAGTAGCTTTGCAGTTATTTACTGATTCATATATAACTAACAACAATATAAAAGTTGCTTTGAACGAAACCTACAGCGAAATGCCAAAAGAAGTTGGTATAGTATTTGAAAAACTAGCAAGAAGATTATCAAGCGGACATGAACAAAGAAAATACATCATGGAATTTGCTGATAACCTCAATTATGTATGGGGACATGCATTTGCAGAAATATTACTTTTAAGCCTTGAAGGTACGGGCGATATTGGAGATGATCTTCTATTTCTCAATGAACTCGTAAGTGATGATTTACAAGATGATGAAGAAACCAAAAGTGAAATGTCAACAAATAAGATGCTTTTCATGGTAATAAATGGTTGTACTGTAATAGCTTTTATACTAAACATATTCTTCAATCCTATAGCAAAGGAATTATATTTTTATACTCAAACAGGAAACACAATAGTAATGTTTTGGGTAGCTGTGATTGCATTAGGAATGGGAGTATCTACAGTATTAGACCATATTTAATATAAATTTAGAAACAAACTGAAAGGAGGTAGTATTATAACTTGTTAATATATGTAGTGCTTTTATCTATAGCTTTATTATTGGTAATAGCAGACTTTTTATCAAAAAAAAGAAAAAGAAGAATTAGAAATATAAGCTTTATAAAGAAAATCGAAAGAATAAGTCAAAGTAAATATGTAAAATGGATGAATGATAAACCAGAAACTAAAAGATATAAAAAGCTAGACATAATGATAAAACAAGCAGGATTTGATACAAAGCCAGAAACAGTACAGTTTATATCTTACATATTACCACTCTTTGCATTTATGTTTATTATCGCAGTTAGATATACGAACATGGTAAATGCAATGATGAATATAGAACAGCTAAGGGCAGTAGCGGAAAAAATCGGTGACAGTTCAATAGCAAATATAAATACTGAAATTAACTGGGGACTTATGTTAGCTGTAGCATTTTCTTTCCATTTTATACCAAAAGGATTTTTAAAACTAATAGGTGGATTTAAGGCACAAAAAGCACAAAAAGAAGTAGTAATGTTACAAACATATGCAATAATGATGCTGAAAACTAAAAAGTCCGTAAAAGAGATATTAATAACTCTGATGGATCGTTCTTCGGTGCTGAAAAATCCTTTAGAAAGAGCAGTAAATAATTATTCTAACAACCCAAAACAAGCTTTAAAAAATCTTAGGGAAGAAGTTGCGAATAATGACTTTCAAAAGATAGTAATATCACTAGAACAAACTTTAAAATCAGATAGAGAATTAAGTTTAAGGTACTTAGAAAATCATAGAACTTTAGGTAAGGAATTAAACAGAATTAACAGAAGATCTAAAAATGCTAAAAAAAGTGTTGCAGGTGTATTAATGATGATAGTACCACTCTTAGCATTGTTAGTAGTAGGAGGTTATCCTTGGTTTGTTTTCTCAATGCAAACTATAGATAATGTTCCAATATAGAAGGTGATAATATGTTAAAAAAAATAAGAAATGAAAAGGGTAGCATGATATTTGAATTTATTGTCATTATAGCAGTTGTAGCCATTACAGCAGTGGTTATATTACCTTTAGTCAGTGATGCAATAAGCAACCGTATAAATGCGACAGCAGATAGTTTTAGCGGAACAGATACTATTATTGAAATTGAATGAAAGGAGATATGATGTGAAAAGTCTAAAAAAGATTTTAAAAAGCAAAAAAGGATCGGCCATATTTCAAATGATAATAGTAATAGCGATAGTAGCTATACTAGCAGTAACAACTTTACCTAACTTGAGCGATCAAATAGAAGCACAAGGAACTAAGGCTATCGAAAAGATAGATACAGTTGGCGATACATTAGGAGAATAATAATTAAAACAAAAAGGAGATAAAAAATGAATAAAATAAGAAGAATTTTAAAAAGTAAAAAAGGATCAGCAATATTTCAAATGATAATAGTAATAGCAATAGTAGCTATTTTAGCAGTAACAACTTTACCAAACTTAAGTAGTCAAATAGAAGCACAAGGGACTAAAGCTATTGATAAAATAGATTCTGTAGGAACAACTTTAGACGAAGAATAAAAAAGACAAAGAAGAGAGGATAAAATGGAAAAACTAAGAAATTTATTAAAAAACAAAAAAGGAAATAGCATATTAGGGTATGTAATCATTAGTCCTTTTCTACTCTATTTTATCCTCTATTTAGTTTTAGGTGGAGCTTATTTCATGAACATAAATGATATGAATAACATATGCAACAAAAAACTAGATAGAGCATTGGTAATAGGACAGTTTACACCTGAATTACAAGAAGAGTTAGAAAACGAATTAGCATCACATGGATTTTCTGGAACAGATTTAGAAATTGAAATAACTCCAACTTTTGCAGGGGACAATGATAGTGATTCCTATATTTCAAGAGGAAATGAAATTGAATTAAAAGTAATATATAAAAAACCACATTGGTTTTACGGAGTTAACAAGTTTTTCAGTCCTTCTCTTGATGAAAGCAAGTTTTATATAGGTGTTAAGATATCGGGAATGAGCGAAAAATGGTAAGAATAAAAAAAATACTTTCTAGTAAAGATGGAAATATTTTTATATACTTTATAATGGTAATAATGGTTTTTATTGCAATATCAGGTCTTGTAATGGATTTTAGTAATATATATATAAAATCAAATAAAGTAAAACAAGCTGTTAATAGGTCAGCAAAGGCTAGTACAATAGAAATACTAGAAGGCGAAGATTTAGCGAATGGAGTATTTTATATTGATGAAGGTAGGGCAAATGATACTTTCAACACCATACTAGCACATAATTTAGGACTAGATGATGTCACATTAGAGCCTTTAGAAAAAAGTATATTAGAAGAAAAGCCGAATATCCTAGAATTTGAGGCGGTAAATACTACTCCTACTACATACTATTCACCAACACTCGAAAGGAATTTTGAAATAGAAAATCCAAGCATAGTAGCAGTTATTGAGTTTAAAATTAGAGGAGTTTTTATTAAAAAGACTTTACGAATATCAAAACTTTCAGCAAGTCAATTAACTTCAATATATGATTAGACAGATGCTTAAATAGCATCTGTTTATTATTTATAAAATACTATATATTTATTTACACAACGTTTTTATTGTTATATAATATAAATATAAAACTAATGGAGGCAATAATGAAGAAAAAAATAATAGCAACAGCGATAATATTTACATTGATTTTAACATCAATGACACCGATAGCAGAGGCGACAACTTTTGAAAACAGCTTTACACAAGCAATGGTAGATACATTCAACCAACTAACAGAAAAAACAGATGAATACTTTAAAGAAGTAATAGGGAAATTCAAAGACATGGGAAATCACTGGTCGGATGTAACCGTAGGGAAATTAGTAGATATTGGAGTAATAGACGGATACGAAGATGGAACTTTTAAGCCTAATGACAAGGTTACAAGGGCAGAATTTTCAAAAATGGTATTTACATCAGCAAAGCTTGAAAAAATCGAAGGAAACTCCTTTACAGATACCTCTAACCACTGGGCAAAAGACTACATTAATACCTTAGTGGAAATCGGAGGGATAGACAAAACGGAATACGGGGATAACTACAATCCTAACAAAAACATAACTCGTTTAGAAATGGCAAAAATGGTAGTTAGAACTTGGGGACTAGAAGATAAGGCAAAAGAAAAAGCAGGAGTTAAAACAAGTTTTGA
>Ga0102926_1001643_pt1 | contig 13113 bp, 13 predicted proteins | sample SalPonR1_A_D2_MG_FD_78173 | JGI IMG/M metagenome (GOLD analysis project Ga0102926, IMG submission 78173) | Salt pond soil microbial communities from South San Francisco under conditions of wetland restoration - Salt Pond MetaG R1_A_D2_MG | ecosystem: Environmental > Aquatic > Marine > Intertidal...
GTTTCGATTCTTTGCTTTGGAAATGCCGCACATTCGGGTGGAGGTTTCGAGCATTCATTAAAAACACTTGTATTGCCGTTTGTGTCAATTGCCCTTATCCCATTGCTTTGTTTGTCACATCTGGTGGAAAGTTTTGTGATAAAGGAGATGGATAAGGATTATGTGATTGCGGCAAAGGCAAGAGGCTTTGCAAGCTTTGAAATAGCTTCAAGGCATATGATCAAAGGCATTTTGGCTGAAGCGGCAAAACACATACCCGAAATTACGGTTATGGTTTTGTCAAACTTGATAGCAGTTGAATATATATTCGGTTTGCCGGGCTTGATGAACCGGCTTGTTGTGGATATAAAAAATCCTGAAACGGTCTTCGGCATCATGCTTATGACAGGAGCATTCTGCACTGTTTCTGTGGTTTTTTCGAAAGTGTTCAACTCCTTGTTGAGTCCGAAGGGAGGGTGCTTGCATGAAGAGTGAGAACCGTCATATTATATTGGGAGCGATACTTTTGTCGGTTGTATTTCTGTTGGCGCTTTTTCCCGAGATTGTCGTTTCTGAAAAAATGCATTCGGCAAAAAGTATTATGGAGTTGACTGAAGGCGAATATTTAAGTTTTATAATATACGGAATCCGAACGGTCGCGACGGCGGTAATTTTGGTTTCTGCCATTCGGACTATTGCAGCAATTACAATAGGAATTTTATCCGGATTGGGAAGTTGGACATTCGGCGGATTGATCAGCCTGTTTGAATCAGTCTTCAGGATTATACCGGCAAACATAGTTGGCCTGGCAATTTTAGTTGGAGCCTTCGCAAATGAATCTTTGAGAGGCCAATTTCCAGCTATTCTGATTGCGGTTCTAAGCATCACAGGTTGGAGCGAATCTGCAGTAAACATTTCACGAGAGATGAAAAAACTGAGAAGCGGAATGGTTTCAAAAGGCGGCGAGGCGGCGGGAAGGAGACACGCTTCCATATTTATGGAAAACATGTCACGGATTTTGAAGGACCGTCTTCCATCAATGTTTTTTGACCAAAGCGCAAAAGTTTTGACGATTATAGCCCAGCTGTGCATATTTTATGGGCTCTTTGAAGGCTTTGGAATGCTGAGCGATCCGGTTTCTGTAATCGAGTCACAAGACAATACAGCGATTGCCAGATTGATTCCATACTGGCATCTGAAGCCATGGTTGGCACTTTACCCGGGTTTTACCTTTTTCATTGGAATATTTGCGTCAAACCTGCTTTCGGAGGGATTCGAAAAAAGGCGTAGGCGCTTGGCTTCGGATAAAAAAGCCGAAAATCATTTATTTGCGACGGGCATATTTCTATTTGCATCAGTTGTAATTGTCATATTTTTTATCAATAAAAGCACCGTTGTTGCTGACTTCAGCATTTCGGAGATCCGCAGGTCCCTTGTTTTTGAAAGGACGGGAGAGATGATTCCCGGAAGCCGCGAAGCCGTTGAGGGTGCAGAAATTATAGCCTTGGAGCTTGAGAAAATCGGATTTTTGCCTATTTCAGATTCTTTTGTTCAAAAGTATGAAAGAGATGAGGTGATCGAACCGATTTACGATGAGCTTGTTTTTGATACAGGCGTTGAAAAAATTTCATATGAAGCCGGAAAAGACTATTTTGCGGATTCATACGGTATGTTTGACGTATCGGGAAGCGTTTATGACGGAAGAAGAATGGACTATTATTCCATGGAAGACAAATACGGCGAATTTTCGGGTAAGTGGATACTGCTTGAAAAGAGGGAATACGGCCAAGAGGACATCATGGCTTTTTCGGAAAAGATTCTTGAACAGTCTGAGGCAAAAGGAGTTCTTGTTTCCGGCAGTGAAACCGAAAACAGGTATGCCTCTCAGGGCCGCAGTCTTTCAGAAAGACCGGTATTGACTATAAGTGGAAAAATATCCAATCCTTTGGCTGAAGGTAATGGAGAACTCATGTACAGGCAAATTGCCAAGACCAACGGAACTGAAGGAATAAATGTATTGGCGAAACTGGAAGAGCCTAAACATAAAAAAGAAAAGACAATCCTGATAGGATTGTCGTACGGATGGCAATACGAGCCTGTAAAAAGCGGGAAGATAGATTTTGGACTCGAACTGGCAAAGCAATTGGCTCATAGGCAAGACGAGCTGGGGGTAAATGTTGTGCTGGCATTTTTCGATATCGCCGGAGGTTCGGGAGCAGAAGGAAAGGCCTATTTCTCAAGTAATCTGCCGCTTCAAGAAGATGACATAGGTCTATACATAGATTTGACAAAAGTCTATGGAGATGTATCGGGACGTGTTGTATATGGGCTCGAAGCAGCGGAGGGCGGCCTGGACCATGCGGTTTCTGCAGGGAACCTTGTCCAATCGGCTCTATCCCGAAATGATTATCCGTTTGTATACACGGGAATAAGCAAAGCCGAACATGAAACACTTGCCAAAGAACATGGAATAGTTACTCTGTCGATGGGCTTTGAACCTTGTCCGGACAGTTCGATGGATATTGAAGATTTTGGCGACACTATTGTAGAGACAATTTTGAAGCTCGGACGATAGGAGGGCTCCATGAGACATAAAACGATACTTAAGGTTTGCAATCTATCGGTTTCAAAGAAAAGCAACGGAAAAACGATGAAGCTTGTCAGAAATATGGATTTTCAACTCGAGCAGGGCGGAATATTGGGCATAGTCGGTGAAGGTGGCAGCGGAAAGGAATTTTTGTCCGAGGCTTTGCTGGGCCTTTTGGACAGCAAGGAGCATGTGCTTTCGGGTGAGGCTCTTTATCTTGAAAAGGATATTTTGTCCATGAATGGCCAAGACTTGATGAAAATCCGCGGCCGTGAAATTTCGCGTGTTTCAAACGATGCTGTAAAGGCACTTAATCCGCATATGACAATAGGCAGGCAATTGGATATTTTGAAAAAGCATTACGGTTCCGAATGCAGTCGCGAATCAATCGACGAGGTATTGGGAAATTTGGGAATTGAGGATTTGAAAGGCATAAGGAAAGCGCATGCATCAGGACTTGGGGAAGAACTTGCATACAGAATTCTTTTGGCAATGGCGGTCATATCCAAACCGAAAATACTCATTGCAGAGGATCCGGCATTCGACTTTGACGGTTTGAAGAAAAAAGAGATACTTGTGCTTCTCAAGAAGGTCAGCATAGACTATAGGATATCCATAATTCTTGTTACAGGCGATTTCGATGCGGCAAGGCTTGTATGCGACAGAATCATAATAATGTATAAAGGTTTGATTGTAGAGGAGGGTACGGTGAATCAGCTGATAGAGAACGCCGGACATCCGTATTCTCTCGGACTCGTAAAAAGCATCGAATCGGCTGTGGGAAACAGCGAAGAAATGTATTTTCTTGATGGGGGAGATACTCGATTGGACGAAGCACAAAGAAGATGTCCTTTCGCCGAACGCTGCAGCCGCAGAAAATTCTACTGCATGGAGGAAATGCCGGAACTTTCCGGAGAGGGTATCCACAAGGTCAGATGCTTAAATCCTGTGGGAGGGGCCGAATGATGAAAACTCTTATAGATGCTATCTGTTTGAAAAAAGAATACATTGCCGGGGGCGGCATATTAAATCCTGTTGAATCCATTAAAGCCGTGGATGATGTGAGCTTTGAGATTTTTGAAAACGAAGCTCTCGGCCTTATAGGAGGACGGAGAAGCGGCAAAACTGCTTTAGGGGAAATTGTTGCAGGCCTTTCTCTTCCCGATTGCGGTTTAATTAAATTCCGTGGTGAAGACATGGCGAATATGAGGGGAAAAAGAAGAAGAAAACTTCATGGAAGAGTTCAGATTGTTTTCCAGGAAATTGCACAGCATGTCGATGGAAGGATGAGAATAGGCGAAATAATCGAGGGATCGATTGCAAACTGCAAAAAAATACAAAACAACCCAAAGCCGCTTGGAATAATAGAGGTCATGAATTTGGCGGGACTCGATGTACATGCTTACGATTGCCGAATAGACGAGCTTGACATGCTTGATGTCAAGAGGACTGGAATTGCATTGGCGGCATTGTGGCGGCCTGATTTGATTGTATTGGATGAGCCCGCGGGAAAGCTGGACGCATCTGTCAGGGGACATCTGGTCAATACGCTTAAAAAGCTTCGAAAAGAGCATGGAATGAGTTATCTCTTCTTAAGCAGGGATTTGAACTCCGCTAAAAAAATTTGCGACCGCTTGGCGGTCATACGCGATGGAAGAATCGTGGAAATAGGTCAGACTGAAAAAATAATGGAAAATCCGGAAAGCGAATATGCAAGGGAATTTTTGGCATCGATACTTTGACGGTAAAATGAAAGCATTACCACAATTCCTTCGAAAGGCGTGAAAAAAATGTTTTTGCAAAAGTGGAAAGAGGAAAAGTTCGAAAATATTTTCAATAATGTATATTACAATTTCAACAACTTGAAAGAATTTGACGACAACTACAGCAAGGAAGATTTGAGAAAACAGCTGCAGGATCTTTATATAAACCAAGGAAATGATTGGGCGGGCAGAGGGGAGGCAATGGATATTGCCATTTCTGCTCAAATTGCAGCATTGGAACAGGTTCTTTCCGAGTGGGATGAAGATGACGAGTGATAGTTTTGGCAATGTGGAAACTGGATTCGGACGTTTAAAAATTATTACTGATTGAAAGCGCATTGTAAAAATGGAAATTGCTTTACACACCAATACATGAAAGCAGGTTTGAAAATGACCAAACTAAAAATCGGTAAAAAGCCGCAAAGGAAAAACATGAGTGAATCAGGCAGGAACAGGTTGGGGGAAGACCCTGTATTTTCTTTGCTTATAAGACTTTCTTTGCCGGGGATTTTTTCCATGGTGATACAGGCGCTTTACAATGTGGTGGACAGCATCTATGTCGGCCACCTGAGCAAAGCCGCATTGTCGGCGCTTTCGCTGGCTTTCCCTATTCAGCTTGTGCTGATTTCCATAGGGGTAGGGACAGGAGTTGGTGCAAGTTCGCTTATAGCAAGGCTTTTGGGATCGAAAAAGAACGAAGAGGCACGCAAGACGGCTGAGCAGGCAATATTCCTGTCTGTAATCTACAGCATAGTCTTTGCAGTTGTCGGCATTTTGTTTTCTGAAAGAATTATTTCTTTTTTCACAGGAAACGCGGAGCTTGTGGATTTGGGGCAAAGATACATAAGGATAATACTCATAGGATCGGCAGGGATGTTTGTTCCAATGATATCCAACAGTATACTCAGAGGTGAAGGAAACACTTTTTTGCCTATGGTCGCGATGCTTATCGGCTCGGTAATGAACATTATTCTGGATCCCATATTCATATTCGGCATAGGATCTTTCGAGGGTTTCGGAATAGAAGGTGCTGCATATGCAACCGTGTTGTCAAGAATAATCAGTGGAATTTTCATATTGTACATGCTTTTCAGGGGAGGAAATGAAATAGTTCCAAAGGTCCGGGGATTTTCTCCGGACAGACAATCCATCAGTGAAATTTACAGGGTCGGGCTTCCGGCCATAGTAATGCAGGTGCTCGCATCTTTCATGATAGGAGGAATGAATTTGATTGTCGGAAAGCTCGATGAAAACGGGGTGGCCGCATTGGGTATATATTTCAGGCTGCAGTCATTCGTATTCATGCCTGTTTTCGGTTTGAACCAGGGATATATGCCAATTGTGGGTTACAACTACGGGCATGGAAGGCCTGATCGAATGAAAAAGGCAATCAAGTACGGCATAATGACTTCGGCAGTATTTACAACAGCCGGACTGTTGCTGTTTCAAACATCGGCCGGCTTGCTTGTTTCCATGTTCAATCCGGATGCGGAACTTCTTTCTGTAGGTTCAGACGCTATAAGGACCATAAGCATAGCCTTTCCAATCATCGGGCCGGCAATTGTCATAGCGACCACATTCCAGGCTCTGGGGAAAGGAATGCCAAGCTTGATTTTATCTTTTTCAAGGCAGATCGTTTTGCTTTTGCCAATGGCTTGGCTGTTTTCAAGCTATGGAGACATACATTTTGTTTGGTACGCATTCCCGATTTCTGAGGCGATTTCATTTGTTGCGGCAGTATTTTGGATAAGAAAGACGCTTGAATATGTTTTTTCCTCTATGGATAAAAACAAAATATGACGGATTGACTTTTAAGAAAATCCATGGTATATTTCTTGAAATGGGAATATCTTTAATCTGGTCCCGAGAGACCGGAAAGGTAGCTATAATCAATAAATTGTTACAGGATAACTATGCCTTTCCGCGTCTGCGGAGAGGCTTTTTTTAAAATCAACTTTAATTTGGCACTGTGATGCCAGGAAGGAAGGTTAAAATGCTTAAAGACAGACACTTGATTCAGCCGGGGGATTTTACGGTGGAGGAGTTGCAGGGGCTTTTTGAACTGGGCGATCTGATTATGGAAAGTCCTGAAAGCTACATGGACGCATGCAGGGGAAAGCTTTTGGCCACACTCTTTTATGAGCCCTCTACAAGAACCCGTTTCAGTTTTGAGGCTGCCATGTTGAGACTCGGAGGAGAGACGATAGGGTTTTCCGAACCGGGGTCGTCATCGGTCTCCAAAGGGGAAAGCATAGGCGACACAATACGGACGATAGGATGCTATGCCGACATAGCTGTGATGCGCCATCCCAAAGAGGGGGCGCCGCTTCTTGCCTCGAAAAAGTCGGTGATTCCTCTCATAAATGCAGGTGACGGAGGGCATCAGCACCCTACACAGACATTAACCGACCTTATGACAATCAGAAGGTATAAAAAGCGTCTAGACAATCTTGTCATAGGCCTTTGCGGAGACTTGAAATTCGGCAGAACGGTGCATTCGCTTGTAAAGGCGCTTTCAAGATATGACAATATAAAATTTGTGTTCATATCTCCAAATGAACTCGAGATTCCATCGCATATAACCGACGAGCTTGACAAGGATCAGTTTGAAATGACGCAAAACCTTGAAGGAAGCTTGGGAAAGCTTGACATATTGTATATGACAAGGGTTCAAAGAGAGAGGTTTTTCAGTGAAGATGAATATCTGAGGCTCAAGGATTTCTTTCTTCTTAACGCCAAAAAAATGAAAAAGGCCAAGAAAGACATGATTGTAATGCATCCGCTTCCCAGAATAAATGAGATATCTACGGACATGGACACGGATGAGCGTGCGGTTTATTTTGAACAGGCAAAGATGGGCATGTACATACGCATGGCGCTGATCATGCAGCTTCTGGGGGTGGAATAGATGATTAAAATTGACAGCATCAAAAAGGGGATTGTAATAGACCACATCAAGCCGGGTTGCGGACACAACATATTCAAAGACTTGGGTTTGCACAAGGTGGATTATACGGTTGTTCTCATAAAGAACATACCTTCTGTGAAAATGGGGAAAAAAGACCTTATTAAAATTGAAAACGAAATCGATCTTGACATGACAATGCTGGGGCTTTTGGACCCGAATCTTACTGTCAATATTGTCGAAAACGGAAAAATAACTGAAAAAATCAAACTTAAACTGCCGGAAAAAATCAAGGGCATATTGAAATGCAAGAATCCCAGATGCGTTTCGACAATCGAGAATATACCAGACATAGAATTCACTCTCGTCGATCCGGACAACAAGATATATACTTGTGAATACTGCGACACTCCCGTGAAGGCGTAGGTGGGCGGATGACAATTCTTATAAAGAACGTCAGATTGGTTGATTCGCGCATCGATTGCATGGGGGCCATTCTGATAAAAGACGGAAAAATCCAAAAGGTGATTGATTCGGGCAAACCTTCCGAAACATTTGAAGCTGAAGAAAAATGCGCAAAATTGATTGACGGACGGGGGCTTTGCCTCATGCCTGCATTCACGGACATGCACTTTCATATGCGATACCCCGGAGGCGAGGGTAAAGAGACAATGGAAACAGGAGAAGCGGCGGCTGTAAAGGGTGGATATACTTCTCTGTGCACAATGGCCAACACATCGCCCGTATGCGACAATCCGGAAGTATTCGGGACAATAATGAAGAGGCATGAAGAAGTCGGACTGTGCGATATTTTTCAGATTTCGGCAGTTACCAAAGGGCTGGAAGGAAAAGAAACGGTAGATTTCAGTTCCATGAAAAAGCTTACAAATCTTTTCTCCGATGACGGGAAGACGCTTGTGGATTCCGACATGGCAAAAGAAGCTTTTAAAAAGTCGAGAGAGCTTGATTTTATTGTAATGGCACATTGCGAGCCTGAATCGAAGACTGTGCGAAGGCATTTGGGAACAATGGCGGAAACGCCGGGAAGACTCCATATCTGCCATATAAGCAAGAGGAAGACCGTGGAACTCATAAGAACAGGCAAAGCCGCATTCGGCAATTTGCTTACATGCGAAGTCACTCCCCATCATCTTTTCGCCGAGAACCTGGACTACATGGTTAATCCATCGTTTGGAAATTCAGACGACAGGGCGGCGCTTTTGGATGCTGCAAGGAGCGGGCTTATTGACGTTGTAGGAACAGACCATGCACCACACAGCAAGGAAGACAAGATAAAGGGAAGCCCCGGAATATCAAATGTGGAAATAGCCTTTGAAATGGTGCATACTGTTTTCGAAAGGGAAAACATAAGCATAGGAAGGCTTGTTGAAATGATGGCGGAAACACCGGCCCGGCTGCTTGGTCTTTCAAAGGGGAGGCTGGAAAAAGGAATGGATGCCGATTTGCTTTTGGCCGATTTGGGTGTTGTAAAGAAAATTTCTTCCGAAAACTTTTCATCGAAAGGAAAGAACACTCCTTTTGACGGCTGGGAAAGCAAAGGTGAAATTGTACTGACAATGAAAGCGGGGAGAGTAATCTATGATAGTAGACAAATTGCACGATGAAGTCGTTTCAAAGGGAATGATATGCGTAGGACTCGACATAAGGATGGATTATATTCCTGAGTTCATAATAAAAAAACACAGCACGAAGAGTGAAAGAATTTTTGCTTTCAACCGTTTGGCGATAGATGCGGCCCGAGACAGGGCGGCCTGCTTTAAACTCCAGATAGCATGCTATGAAGCTGAAGGAATTGAAGGGCTCAAGGCTTATGGGAAAACCCTGGATTACCTAAGAGGCAAAGATCTGATATCCATTGCGGATGTAAAAAGGGGAGACATATCGTCAACAGCGGGCCTTTATGCGAAAGCTCATTTCAGCGGCGAGTTCGAAGCCGATTTCATGACTGTGAATCCATACATGGGGGAGGATGCCATATCCCCTTATTACGATTATGTAAAGAACAAAAACAAGGGACTGTTTGTTCTTGTAAAGACATCAAATCCATCCGCGGTCGATTTCCAAGAGAGGATATTGTCGGGAGGAAACCCTCTTTACATTGAAACAGCAAAAAAAGTAGGTGAATGGGGAGCCGGTTTTATTGGCAAAAGCGGCTACAGCTCCATTGGCGGCGTGGTCGGAATAAAAAACACCAGGGAATTTCATGAGGTCAGGAAGGCATGCCCCGGAATGTTTTTCCTTGTTCCCGGCTACGGAGCGCAGGGAGGCACCGGCAAAGATATTAAAGAAGCCATAAGCGACCCGTGCGCAGTAGTCAATTCATCGAGGGGAATAATTGCACATGCCGGAAATGCCGGAAATGAAAGCGATTTTATGGATATTATAAGCGAGCGTGTTGAAAAGATGGGGAAGGATTTGGCCTATGAGTAAAATCCTGTTCAATAACCAACTTACAAAAAGCATATATGAAATCGGGGTGGAGGGAAGCTTCGAAGGAGCCATGGGGCAATTCTACATGGTTCGCGCATGGGAAGATTATCCGGTGCTTTCGAGGCCTCTGAGCATACACGATCTTGAAAACGATAAAATAGTTTTTCTTTACAGGGTTTGCGGAGAAGGAACTCGAATCATATCCAACAAGAAGCCGGGAGATGAAATAAGCCTTGAAGGCCCTTATGGAAACGGATTCCCGATGGTAAAGGGACGAATAGCTCTTGTTGGTGGAGGACTGGGAACGGCGCCTCTCAGATTCGCTGCCAAAACTTTATGGAATTCACATCCAGAAAGGCTGGACATATACCTGGGCTATTCCGACGAGGACATCAATTCGAACCGTTTTTCAAGTTTCGCAGATTCGATAAGGATAGACATAGGAGGCTTTGTCACTGAGATGTTGAACCCGTCCGATTATGATGTCATTTTTACTTGCGGACCGGAGCCCATGATGGAAGCTGTTGCAAGAAAAGCAAAAAGTGCAAAGGCAAAGGTTTTCGTATCAATGGAAAAGAGAATGGCTTGCGGAATCGGAGCATGTCTCGTGTGTACCTGCAGTACTAAAAACGGAAACAGAAAAACATGCAAGGACGGACCGGTATTTGACGGAGAGGATGTGTTTTTTGATGAGCTGTAGCAAAGTTGATTTTGGAAACCTGAGTTTCAAAAATCCGGTTGTTATGGCTTCGGGAACATACGGATTCGGAAAAGAATACGGAGAGATATACGATGCCTCAAAGCTTGGGGGAATATCCACCAAAGGAATAACACTCGAAGAAAGAGCCGGAAACAAGGGAATACGAATATGGGAAACTCCATCCGGAATAATGAACAGCGTCGGACTTGAAAACCCCGGAGTAGAAGGATTCCTTGAAAATGAGGAAAATTACCTTTCGAAGCTGGACACAAGGATAATTGTCAATGTAAGCGGTTCGAGGATTGAGGATTATGTAGAGACTGTAAATAGGATTGAGAAAACTTCGTTTGATATCGTAGAGCTCAACATATCCTGCCCGAATGTAAAGAGCGGAGGCATGGCCTTTGGCACAAATGCTGATTCGGCATACGGCATAGTAAGAGAAATACGCAAATCCACAAGGAAAATGCTGATGGTAAAATTGTCGCCCAATGCAGGCGACATAGCCGAAATAGCATCAGCCTGCGTTTCGGCGGGAGCAGATGCCATTTCGCTCATAAATACTATTCAGGCGATGGCGGTAGACATATACAGCAGGAAAATCATTTTTGACAACACATATGCCGGACTGTCCGGACCGGCTGTCCGCCCGATAGCCTTGAGGATGGTCCACCAGGTCGCAAAGGCCGTCGATGTTCCGATAATGGGCATGGGAGGGATAACAAACGGGGCCGACGCAATTTCATTCATTATGGCGGGGGCGTCCTGTGTGCAGGTTGGAACCGCAAATTTTATGGACTTAAGGGCCGGGACAAGGATAGTTGATGAAATAGAAGCTTTCATGGACAGAGAAAATGTGAAGAGCCTGTCGGAGATAAGAGGAATACTGTAAAGGAGAAAAACATGAATCAAAAAGAATTGCTGGAAATATTCAAAGAGACGGGAGCCATTCTTGAAGGGCATTTTTTGCTTTCTTCCGGAAAGCACAGTGGTGGTTACGTTCAATGCGCAAAGGTTTTGTCGTTTCCCGAAAAGGCAGAGTTGGTGGTTTCGGAGGTTGTGGAAAAGATAAAAAACTTGAAATTCGATTATTTTGTGGGTCCCGCAATGGGTGGGGTAATACCTGCTTACGAATTTGGCAGGCAGATGAAAAGGAAAGCCCTTTTCACCGAGCGAAAAGACAATGAAATGTGCCTGAGAAGAGGTTTTGAAATTACTGCCGGAGACAGGGTTATAATCGCAGAGGATGTGATAACAACAGGAAAGTCCACAATGGAGGTAAAAAATCTTCTTGAGAGCCTCGGAGCCGAAGTTGTCGCAGCCGTTTGCCTTGTCGACCGCGGAGGAAGCCAAGCATTGGACTTTGAAGTCTACAGTGCAGTAAAGGCGGATATAAGCGTATATGAACCCGATCAATGCCCCATGTGCAAAAACGGCATTCCATGGGAAAAGCCGGGCTCGAGGAAAATAACATAATACGGCTTGTAAAAGCATCCTGCATGCTGTACAATCGACATAAATACGGCGTGGGGGTATTCAGATGAAAAATAAGACTAAAGGGTGGCTTTTTTTCGGAGTGGTTTTTGCAACAGTTTGTGTTTTTCGAGTATGGTATGGAATTTTTCTGATTTTTGCGTATGCATTGATTGAAACCGCCTTGAGAAAAAAAAGAAGTTTTTGCTACGACACCTGCCCAATCGGCAATTTGCTGGACTTTGCAGGCGGAAATTCGCCAGGCAGGCTTAAGAAATACTCCAAAAAGGCGAATTTTGCCGGATGGGTGTTTTTTTCAGTATATGTCGCGTTCATTATATTTGTACTTGTGGTTTTTGCCGGCAATGGCGGAGACAAATGGTATAATTTTTTCAGGCTTATGGCAGGAAGCGTTTTGCTGGCTTTACTTGCGGATATTGTTTTCGGCAAAAGGTTCTGGTGCATATACATGTGTCCCTTGTCAAGACTGATGAAACTTGTACTGAATTTTGTGAGAAGATAAAGACTGCGCATTCCAAAGCTGTAAAAACAAAAAAAGCAAGGAGGATGGCATGAAAAAAATACTTCATGTGATCGCTCAACAACCCGGTAAGACGGGAAGCGGCATTTTCGCCAAAAATATTCTGCATCAAGCGGATAAAAAGGGATACAGTCAAACACTTATCGCAGGAGTGCCTTTTTATCAAGACAAGAAGGTCTATTGTCTTCCGGAGGGAATATGTTTTGAACCGGTTATTTTCGAAAGCGGACAATTGCCGTTTCCTGTTGTTGGAATGAGTGACGAGATGCCTTACGAAAGCACGCGATACGATGAACTCACAGGAGTGAAATTCGAGCTTTGGGAGGAAAACTTCAGCCGCAGCTTGAAAGAAGCTGTAGAGTCTTTTGAACCGGACCTGGTATTGACCCATCATCTGTGGCTTTTGACAGCGCTTACAAGGGAAAAGTTTCCCGAGCTTCCGGTTTTCGCATTTTCCCATGGCAGCGATTTGAGGCAGATGGAAAAGAACCGGAATCACAGCTTGAGGGTCATCAATTCCTGCAAGAAACTGGATGGAATTTTCGCATTGAATGATTTTCAGAAGACCAGGATTTGTGAATTTTACGATGTGCCTCCCGAGATGGTGGAAATAACAGGAGCCGGATATGACAGGAATTGCTTTAATGAAGACAATTTTGAAACCGCAAGAAAACCGGGACAAATAGTCTACGCCGGAAAAATCAGCAAAGCGAA
>Ga0102926_1001645_pt1 | contig 13107 bp, 7 predicted proteins | sample SalPonR1_A_D2_MG_FD_78173 | JGI IMG/M metagenome (GOLD analysis project Ga0102926, IMG submission 78173) | Salt pond soil microbial communities from South San Francisco under conditions of wetland restoration - Salt Pond MetaG R1_A_D2_MG | ecosystem: Environmental > Aquatic > Marine > Intertidal...
GGCGACATACCTACACCGGAAGAGGTGATAGGCATGGTGCCGGGAGAATGGCATGTGAGGCACGACCAGCTTTTAAAATATATGAGAACCCTGGCCGATGCCTCCGACCGGATCACGATTACCGAGTTTGGTAAAACTTATGAGGATCGGGACTTGGTTTACCTCACCATTACCTCTCCATCGAATCATGGCAATATTGAACAGGTAAGGAAGAACCACCTGGCACTGTCTGATCCCTCGCAGTCTGCCAACCTGAATACGGGAAGCATGCCTATTGTGCTCTATATGGGCTACAGTATTCATGGAAATGAGCCAAGCGGCTCAAATGCATCCATGCTGGTGGCCTACCACCTGGCGGCGGCACAGGGACAGGAGATGGAGGAAATGCTTAATAATTCGGTCATCCTGCTGGATCCCAGTTTTAATCCGGACGGCTTAAACCGGTTTGCCAGCTGGGCCAATACCCATAAAAGCGAGCACCTGGTATCGGATCCAAATAGCATGGAACTCAATGAAAACTGGCCCGGCGGAAGAACCAATCACTACTGGTTCGACCTTAACAGAGACTGGATGCTTGTTCAGCATCCCGAAAGCCAGGCGCGTATTCAAACCTTTCACGACTGGAAGCCCAATATCCTCACGGATCATCACGAGATGGGAAGCAATGCCACCTTTTTCTTTCAGCCCGGGGTACAGTCACGTACGCACCCGCTGACTCCCCAGCAAAACCAGAACCTGACCAAGGCAATGGCGGAATACCATGCCGATTTTCTGGATGAACAGCAGCGGCTTTATTACTCGGAAGAGGGCTTTGACGATTTCTACTATGGCAAAGGATCAACCTATCCAGACATCAATGGCGGAATTGGGATTTTATTCGAGCAAGCCAGCTCAAGGGGACATGCACAGCAAACCATACATGGTGAACTCAAGTTTCCATTTACTATTAAAAACCAGTTTATCACCTCGCTGTCAACGCTGGCCTCAGCCCAGGGTTTGCGAACGGACATCCTTAATTACCAGCGTGACTTTTTCCGCCAGGCGGAAGAGCAGGCTTCCAATGCATCCATAAAGGGATATGTTTACGGCATTTCAAGTGACCCGGCCCGAACTCACCATTTTACTGAAATGCTGAGAAGGCACAATATTGAAGTTTATGATCTGGCCCGAAACCTTGAAGCCGACGGGGAGCAGTTTGAAAGCGGCTCTGCTTTTATAGTGCCATCCGATCAGAAACAGTATAAATTCATTGAGGCTCTTTTTGAAAGAAGAACGACATTTACCGACAGCCTTTTCTATGATGTTTCAACATGGACCATGCCCTATGCCTTCAACCTGCCCTTTGCAGAGCTTGGCAGCAGGGAGTTCAACAGCAATCTGCTGGGCAGCCGCATAGAGGGACTGCCGGAAATGCCCAAAGGTGAAGTTATCGGAGGCCGAAGCGACTACGCTTACCTTTTTGAGTGGGATGGATACTATGCGCCGCGTTCACTGAATCGTTTACTGGATAAGGGCGTCCGCGCAAAAGTAGCAGCGGAACCGTTTACGGCGATAGTCTCTGAAGGGACCCGGGAATTTGATTACGGTACGATATTGGTACCCTTGGGCCCGCAGGAAGTGGAAAGCGAAACCATACATGAACTGGTAGAACAGGCAGCTTCGGATGATGCCGTGAACGTATATGCCGTTGGCACAGGCCTGACGCCGGGAGGAATAGATCTGGGAAGCAGCACCTTCGAAAATCTTGAAAAGCCCAATGTAGCAATTATTGCCGGTGACGGTACCAGCAGCTACGAGGTCGGTGAAGTCTGGCACTTGCTTGACCAGCGCTATGCCATGACGCCTACACTGATTACCAAAGACCGTTTCAGTTACGGTGACATTAGCAAATACAATGTTATCGTTATGGTAAGCGGAGGATACAATGACATGTCAGACTCGTCGGTAGAGAAACTGAAGAGTTGGGTCCGTGATGGAGGTACGCTGATTGCTACAAAGTATGCCATTAACTGGGCCAAGAGCAAAGATCTGGCGAATATTAAATTTGTAGGCGAAGATGAGGAAGAGAAAGAGGACGAAGAGGTTACAACCCGTCCCTATGCCGATCGCAGTGCAACACAGGGAGCACAGTATATCGGGGGTTCCATCTTCAATACAAAACTCGACCTGACGCATCCCCTGGGCTACGGATATAACGATGATGACCTTACCGTTTTCAGGAACAGTACCCTGTTCATGGAAAAAGCGGATAATCCCTATGCCACCCCTCTTTACTACACGGACGAGCCCCTGGCCAGCGGGTATATTTCGGATGAGAATATGGAAAAGCTAAAAGGAACGGCTGCCATCGTAGTAAGCGGCTTTGGAAGAGGCAAGGTCATTACAATGACAGATAACCCGAATTTCCGGGCATTCTGGTACGGAACCAACAAACTGTTTATGAATGCCATCTTTTTTGGGCAGACGATTAGCGGCGGGTCGGCGAATTAATTCATGCATGCGTGCAGTACGCCCAAGTGGTGTACTGCACTCTTTACTGCGCTCACTGCGTATAAGCCGCTTCAATATCTTTTAGCTTCTCATCGATCATTTCCCTGGGATACCATCGCCCCTGCACCATGACACCGGCACGCTTTTTAAGGTTGCCAATATCATTCAGGGGATTGGCTTCCAGCAGCAACAGGTCCGCCCGCTGTCCTTTGGCAATGGTTCCGAAGGTATCTTCATCGCTAAAATATTCTCCGACTCTCACCGTCCCGCTTTCAAGAATTTCATAAGGGTTCATGCCGGCTGCTGCCATATGAGGTAGCTCCCGGTGAAGTGAGAAGCCCGGCACGCTGAAGAGCTGTGGGGCATCGGTTCCCATCAGAATACGGACGCCTTGCCGGTTCATTTCCCGCAGCAGCTTTTGGCGCCATTCAGCTTGTTTCAGGGCATCTTTCCTTTCGCTTTCCCCGTGCTGATCAATGTTTCTGCTTACATAATTGGAGTAATTCTCACGAAGGGCTTTGGGTATATACTTTAACTCATCGTAGTTTTCCATAGCCGCGTAGTCGGCTGCTCCTATGATTGTTTCCCACAGTGCCTGTGTTGGAACAATCCAGGCACCGGCTGCTCTGGTTTTGGCTATAATCTCCCGCATGCGATTTTCCCATTCCGACTCTTCAAATTGCTGAAGCCAGCGGTAATAACCGTCAATATGATCCATGGTCTCCTGACCCATTTCAATGGCATGTTCTATTCCCACATCTTCAGGAACATGTCCACCGAATCGCATACCGAGGCTATTGGCCGTTTCAGCCATGGCATCATATTCTGCACGGGTGAGGCCCGGGTGAATTTTCAATAGGTCCCACCCTTCTTTACTCTGCCGGTTCACTTTTTCTATAGCCTGCCGGGGAGAATCAATAGAGTTGCCGTTAAAACTGGGGCCGGCTAAATACAGGTTTGGGCCGACCATCTCGCCGCTGTTCACCTTCTCTTTCAGCTCAAGTTGATTTGGCCAGCCCAGCATACCACGGACGGTAGTTATACCGGCTGCCACGTAAAGAAAAAGCGTGTGCTCAACATATTCATCAGTATAATACGATGGCGCGTTGCCCGACGGGTCGGTAGGGGGCACATGGCCGTGCATTTCCGCAAGTCCCGGGATAATAAACTTGCCGGTGCCGTCGATAATCGCTGTTTGGTTATCCGGATTAACATCTCCGGCAGGGCTAACCCGGATGATACGGTCGCCTTCCACGATCACGGTGTGCCTCTCCAGGGTTTGTTCTCCCGTCATCGGGATAACGGTGACGTTGGTAAAGGCTGTCTTTTGAGCATTGCAATTGAAGGCGGTAATGGTAAAGAGGAGGATGGATAATACGAAGGTAAATTTTTTCATAGCAGGCACCGGTACCGGTATTTAGCGTTAGCGACTGCTACAAATAAAGCACAAAGAGGGGCACTAAAACAAGAAAATTAATCGAGATACTCAAAAAGAGAGACCTCCAAGGTACGATACACGGTAATTGCACTATTTCCAGATTGGTGTGGTGTACCTTGGAGGTTTGCCAAAAAACTAGAGGGCGTTCTGAATCTTATCGGTGAAGTCAAGTTTTTCCCATGGGAACTCCTCTCTTCCAAAATGTCCGTATGCAGCTGTTTTTTTGTAAATGGGCTGTTTAAGATTAAATCGATCGATAATTCCTGCCGGTGTGCAATCAAAAGTCCGCTGAATAGCTTCGGCAAGTTCTACGTCTTTAACTTTTCCCGTACCATAGGTATTTACATTTACGGAAACCGGTTCCGGAATCCCTATAGCATAAGCAAGCTGAATAAGGCATTCATCGGCGAGGTCAGCAGCTACTATATTTTTTGCTATATGACGTGCGGCATAAGCGGCACTTCGATCTACTTTTGAGGGGTCCTTCCCTGAGAAAGCACCTCCGCCGTGACCACCGCGCCCCCCATAGGTATCCACAATAATTTTTCTACCCGTCAAGCCGGTATCACCATGAGGCCCGCCGATCACAAACTTGCCGGTGGGATTAACATGGAAGATTGTTTTAGGATCCATTAGTTCTTCCGGAATGATCTCGGGTATGAGATGTTTTTTTAGATCTTCCTTAATTTTGGCTTGATCTACCCCTTCATCGTGCTGAGTAGAAATTACAATGGTATCCACTCGTTTTGGTTTGCCTTCTTCATCATATTCAACAGTCACCTGGCTTTTACTGTCCGGGGCCAGGTAAGGCATCAGTGTTGTTTTCTTACGGATATGTGCCAGCTCCCTCAACAGGTCGTGGGAATATTGAAGAGTCATTGGCATATAAGTATCTGTTTCCCGGCAGGCATAACCGAACATCATCCCCTGGTCTCCGGCTCCCATCTGCTTGTCTTCACCTTCATCAACACCCTGGGCAATGTCTTCACTTTGTTGATGAATGGTTGTCAACACTCCGCACGACTCCGAGTCAAATCGATATGAATTCTTGGTATAGCCGATTTCTCGTATTACGCTCCGGGCAATTTCCTGTACATCAACATAAGAATCGGTATCAACCTCACCTGAAATAACCGCTAAACCGGTGGTAACCAGCGTTTCAACAGCAACTCGTGAGTCTGGATCCTCACTTAGCATGGCATCAAGGATGGCATCAGAAATTTGATCTGCGATTTTGTCGGGATGGCCCTCAGAAACGGACTCGGAAGTAAAAAGATGTTTCATGAAAATTAAATAATAATTCGATTAATGTAGTTTAGCGGCAAAGAAGCTAAGAAAAAAAGTTCATAGTTAACACCGTTATTGGCCGGTATCTCATTGAACAATCAGCCTAGTCAAAAAAACCGGGAGCTTTCTCTTCGGGATCGACATTCAGGTACTGAAATGCCTTTCGGGTAGCGATACGGCCTTTGGGAGTTCGCTGCAGGAATCCTTCTTTAATGAGGTAAGGTTCATAAACCTCTTCGATGGTTCCCTTGTCTTCACCCACCGCTACCCCCAGGGTTCCCAGGCCTACCGGCCCGCCCGAATAGTTTTCAATGATGGCGCGAAGTATGCGGATGTCCATTTCATCAAAACCGTTTTGATCCACGTCGAGTGCATTCAAGGCCTTGTCGGCAATGGCATCTGTTATGGTATCCATATCCTCCACCTGGGCAAAGTCACGGGTTCGGCGCAGCAGCTTGTTCACAATTCGGGGGGTGCCCCGGCTGCGGCGCGCAATTTCGTGAGCTCCCGTTTCCGTGATGCCCATATTCAGTATAGCAGCTGTTCTGAGTGCTATGCGCTGCAGAAGCTCTACATCATAGTAATCCAGCCGCATGTCAATGCCAAAGCGGGCACGAAGCGGGGCGGTAAGCAGCCCTTTTCGGGTAGTGGCACCTACCAGGGTGAAATGGTTCAGGTCAATCTGTATGCTGCGTGCATTGGGACCGGAATCGATGACTATATCCAGTTTATAATCTTCCATGGCTGAATACAAATACTCCTCGATGACCGGGTTCAGCCGGTGTATCTCATCGATAAAAATGACGTCGCCTTCGTCAAGGTTGGTAAGCATGCCGGCAAGATCGCCCGGCTTTTCGAGAACCGGACCTGTAGTCGGTTTAATCTGAACGCCCATCTCATGAGCAACGATATGGGCCAGGGTTGTTTTTCCCAGTCCCGGAGGGCCCGAAAGAATAACGTGGTCTAAAGCTTCTCCTCGCTTTTTGGCGGCCTGTATGAATACAGATAGGTTTCTCAGTACTTTCTGCTGACCGATAAACTCTTCAATGCTTTTCGGCCTGACATTCTGCTCGAATGCTTCGTCGTTATTGGAGGCGTCTAACAATGGATTTTGCACGATAAAAGCTGATAATGAGTAATGACAATCGTTGGGTCAAAAGTAACTCATTATTTACAAACATTCGAAGCGCAAATATCTCAATTTTTTATAGCCGTTTAATATTCCGGATCTGTAATACCAAGCTCCTCATCGAGTTTCTTCAGGAGCCGTTCAGCCGGATTTCGGTAAATACCGTCCATGCTAAAGGTATTTAGAATAGCCTTACGTCCCTCTTTCAGGCGATCCATATTCATGTAAGAATTTCCGAGGTACCAGTATGCCTTCTCTTCAAGTATGCGGTCGTCCTGGACTTTTTGGATGGCACTCTTAAATGAGGCAGATGCGTCCGCATAGTTTTCCCTGTTATATTGAATAATACCCAGGTTTAAATATGCCATGGATACATTGGGTGAACTCCCATAGTTGTCAATAACATTATTATAGAAACCCAGCGCTTTTTCCACGTCTCCGGATATGGCAGCCTTAAAGCCCAGGTTTAACAGCGAATCAATTGCGGATATTTCGGAGCCTTGCGATCGAAGAACCTCCGGGGAAGCAAGATTTTCGACCACATTAATTTCTCCAAGTACCAGCTCCTGCAGGCTCTTCTCTTTTTCACCCTGTAAGAAGCTGATTGAAATAATAAGGATTGCGACAGATGCGGCGGCAGCAACCCACTTCCAGGATTCCTTGAACATTTTGCCAAACCGATTCTTTGGGTGGCCCGGCAGAGATCTTTCTTTTCCGGCGGATTCCTGTTCTTCAATAATCTGCTTGATATACAGTTCCGTTTCCAGCAGCTCGATATAATCGGGCCGCATCAGCAACGCTTTCCATAGATTTTCTGCCTCTTCGGCAGACAGGTGTCCTTTGATGTAAGCGTCAATTTGTTTTTCAAGATCTAAATCTCTTGAATTGTCCATATGTGGGGGTCAGCATTTAAGTTTATTAAGATGCAAAACAGCAACCAATGTTTATCGCACCATATGTATGACCGACGAGATGGCCATTCCTTACAATTAAAGTTCACTTTTTTTCTTATAGCACTCATTTAGCTTGCTTATGAGGCGGTGTTTTCGGGTCCAGGTGTTACTGACGCTCAGATTAAACCGTTCAGCCACCTTTTCAGCTTCGGCTCCGGGATTACGGAACCAGTACCGCATAAAAGTCTGATATTCTTTCTTTAACTGGCTTAAACACCATTCCAGGATCTCTTTTCTCTCTTTATCCAATAGGTTCATAAGCTGCTCGGCCGACGAGTGATTGTCGTCGGGAACCTCCTCATAATGTTCTTCTTTTTTTTTCTCTTTCATCTTGAGATAATTGTTCCTGCAGGAGGTCATAATATAAGAAAGGACCTTATCTGTATCCCTCAGCTTGTCTTCTTTAATAACTTCAATGCATTGCAGAATGGTCTCTTGTACGCAATCTTCCGTATCAACCCTCGATGCATTCATATGAATGCTTAAAAAGCGCTTAAGCCTGGGCACAAGCTTTTGCATCATTTCATTGACTCTTGATGAGTCGTTTTCTCTAATGGCTTTAGCCAGTTCAGAATATTCCATGTATCTTATTTTAAGCCAACAACTTTGAATAGTCTATTTATAACACTTTTAAAGATACCTTACAACATTAGAAATTCTCGAAGATTGGCTATTAAAACAGTATTTAATTTCTTTTTTTATAGGAAGAGAACTAATATCAGCTCTCAGTTCAGTTGACATTCCCATTGCATGTATCGCGTAAAACTAAAAAATTTTGAAGGCCCCCTCGATTTACTGCTCTTTTTTATAAAAAGGGATGAGCTGGATATTTATAATATCCCCATATCGTACATTACCGAGCAGTTTTTGGAATACATTCGCCTGATGGAAGAGCTCGACCTGGATGTGGCCAGTGAGTTTATCCTTATGGCCAGCATGCTTATGTCTATCAAGGCTAAGATGATGCTTCCGAAGGAAGATTCTGATGACGATGAGATGGACGAAAATGATCCGCGATATGCTCTTGTGCAGCGCCTGCTTGAATACAAGCGCTACAAGGAGATGGCGGAAAAAATGAGCGATATCGAAGAGGAGAGCCAGAAAAGATATTATCGCCGCCACTACAAAGCAGACCAGGTTCAAAAACAGGCCAGCGGTGAAGCCCTGCAGGATGTGACAATGTTTGATCTGATGGCAGCTTTTAAAAAGGTGCTTTCGGATATTAAGAAGCAAAACCTCGTTCATCATGTAGAAAAGATAAGTGTAACTGTTGAGCAGCAAACGGAGTATGTGCTTGAGCGCCTTCATAAGGGCGGCAGAACATCTTTCGGGCAGATTTGTTCCGAGCTCAAGAACCGGATGAAGGTGGTAGTTACCTTTTTGGCGGTATTGGAGATGCTGAAGGAGCAACAGATAAATCTGTATGTTGAAAATGACGATCCTACCGACTTTTACCTGGATCTTAAACCGGTCGATGAAATTATAGGCAATTCTCCCGCACAGATAGAGAGCGAACTTTAAAAAAACGTTTAGAAAAGGTACAGACAATGAAAGTGAGACTAGTTACTCTTGTTCTGTTGATAACTTTCGGCTGCAGCTCCTCAAGGGACTCGGCCACCACAGATTCAAACTCAGTTAGTAAGCCATCAACCAATACGGAAACCCTCATCTCTTACCAGGACCGGATAACCGTACCCTATCTTAGGACGCATCTTTCAGTTCTTGCAGCAGATTCTATGGAGGGAAGAGAAACCGGCACACGCGGACAAATTATGGCGGCAGAGTATCTGGCCGGCCAGTATCGAAGCATGGGCTTAAAGCCGGTCGGCGATAACGGCACCTATTATCAAAACTTTGATCTTTCGGCCACCAAACGAGACAGTACGGTATTCAAGACCTACAAAGTTGAGGATGGAGAGAAAGAGCTTATAGAACGGTCCGTCGAGAGCCTGGATAAGATGGCTTCATATATTCGTTCCTATGGCGGGAGCGATTCGCTCAGCGGGGAAATTGTTTTTGCGGGTTTCGGAGTAAACGATCCTGCTAATAATATTGCCCACCTTGAGGGCCTGAATCTAAGCGGCAAGTGGGTGCTGGTTTTTGAGGAAATTCCCCATGTTGTAGATGGCGATACCCTTGTCAATCCGGCTATAGACGGCCGGCGCAGGTTAGCTTCGGCCGTTAATCAGAAAGGAGCGGAAGGATTACTTCTGATTCCGGACATGAACCGGGCCGAATTTCAAGATCTGGCAAAGCGGGTACAGCCCATGTATAGTGAGCCTTCATCGCTGAGCCTTGACTACTTAAACAGTGGTTCAAGCAGCGGATTCAGCAAGGGCTATACCGTAATTAATCCCGAACTGGCAACAAAAATTCTGGATTTGAAGGGACCCAAAGATCTGGATTCGCTGAGGGCCAATCTGGTCGATAATATATCGAACTTTTCTCCTCGCACTACCGGCTATATGCTTAGTCAGACTCCCTATTCCAGCAAGCCTAAAGTAGAGACCGAAAACGTACTTGCTTTCCTGGAAGGTGGTGATCCCAAGCTTAAAGATGAGGTGGTAGTACTTACTTCACATTATGACCATGTTGGTATAGGAAGGCCCGACAGTACCGGTGACCGTATCTATAATGGAGCTGATGATGACGGCAGCGGAACGGTTGCCATATTGAATATAGCCAGGGCATTTACCGAGGCCAGGGAAAATGGGTATGTGCCTAAACGAAGTATTCTATTTCTGAATGTTACCGGCGAAGAGAAGGGATTGCTGGGTTCAAGGTACTATTCCGACCATCCCGTTATACCTATTGAAAAAACAGTGGCAAACATTAATACCGATATGATCGGCCGCATCGATGCCCGCCACGAGAAAATGGGCCAGGAAAACTACAGCTATATCATCGGCGGTAAAATCATCTCATCCCAGCTTGACAGCCTCCTGGAGGTAGCCAACAAGCAATCAGGTAATATTGAATTGAGTAGCCGCTATAATGATCTGAAAGATCCCAACCGCTTTTACCGCAGAAGCGATCACTGGAACTTCGGACGGCTCGGGGTACCATTTGTTTTTTTCTTTACCGGGGTTCATGAAGACTATCACCGTCCTTCAGACGAAGTGCATAAAATACGCTTTGAAAAAATGGCAAAAATTGCCAAAACCATGTATGCCACAACAGTGCTGATAGCTAATACCGATAAAGCCCCCGAAGTAGACAACCAGGAGTTTATAGAAATTACGAGGGATGATTAAGGAGTAAAGAGTAATAAGTAAGGGAGCTTAAAACTTAGACTTTAAACATAAAAACCAATCTCAATCAATCTATCCCTTCACTAATCATTACTCTTTACTCTTTACTAACCTCACCTCCCCACCACAATAAATGGTGCCCAGTATACCGGATGGTTATAGAGCGGGTGATTGATCAGCTGAAGTTTAGCTCTTTGCATGGCAGTTGCTTTTTCGCCGAAAGGTATTGAGTCGTCCCATCCTATGTTGCGGGCTATCTTGTTCCACCAGGAAGTTCGGGGATTTTTATTTTGCTTAAGTATGGATTTATAAAATTCATTCATCAGGGAAGCGGTAGATCGGTCATATACATTCCACAGGCTGACTACCACGGTAGAGGTGCCGGCATAGAAGAAAGAACGCTGCAGGCCGAGCATTCCCTCACCTTTCACCACTTTACCCATGCCGGTATTGCAGGCACTTAGTACAACCATGTCTGAACTTAGGTTGAGCCGGTAAATTTCAGAACTCTTTAAGAGGCCGTCATTTTCCGAAGAAGCCTCCATATCTTGAGTTCCGGTCAGCCTGAGGCCGCTTTGTGCAGGGTGATCTTCATCAATATAGCCGTGTGAAGCCATATGGATATATTTGTACCGGTTGTTCAAGTGCTGCTTGAGAGCTTTTTCCGTCACCGCCTCTTCTTTGAGGGTGGTTACCCTGCTAAAATGAGAAGCAATAGAGTCGATCTCAATCAGGGTAGAAGGCAGGGCAGAATAGGAAGATATGCGCCTACCGGTCTCCGAATCGACATTCATGACCTCCGAACCGGCCACGGCCAGCAATTGCATCTCCTGCTCTTTTTCAGGGTCTTTGAGTAGGGAAAGGCTGGTAACAGAGGGAGAGTATTTGATATTAAAACGTTCAATCAGATAACTATCGCCGTTACGGATAGCCTCGAAAGGCAGGTAGGCCAGCGGGCCGTCCGGAACAATAAGAAGGTTTTTGTAGCTGTCTAGCTGCTCTTCAAAAGGTTTCAGCAATAGATCGTAGAGTGGGTCGGAACGCAGGTCCAACTCTTCTCTGCCGGCCTGCGAAAGGATGGCGTCTTTAAAATCTTGCACCAGCTCTTTCAGTTTCAGATCACGCTTTTCTGAAAGCTCATTGAGCGAATACTGGTGCACCCGGTAGCGGTTTTCGCTAATAAAAAATGCCAGCAGCCGGTCGTTGTTGACCGCATATTCCAGGATGGCTGTTTCAGGCTCATTTATAGACTGAGCCTGTTTCAGGCTAACAGGTTCCTGGAGTTCAAGCTTTTTATAATCGGGATACATTTGATGCAGCCTGTTTTGGAAAGCGGCATATTCAAGTTCTTTTTTCCTGATTTCCGTTTCTAGCTGCTCTTGCGCGTCCTTGCTTTCAGAAGCCTGCAGCCTGGAGTACAGCGCGTCAATTTCGGATATCTTTTCGTTGCGCACGATACGGATCGAATCAGGCAGGGCCTCATCTATGCGCTGGGAAGCTTGTACAAGCTCATCGGCCAGCGTACGTGCCTTAGCCTGCTCTACCAGGGCATAGGCCTCTGCCCCTTTGTCCCTGTACTTAAGCATCCAAGAGGCCATATCGATATAAAAATCGGAATATTGCTTGAAATAATCGGCTTTAATAGCCGAGGTTGAACCGGCGCTGGAACGCCCTTTCTCAATTAAGGCAACTGCCTCGCTACCGTAGGCCAGGGCGCTGTCGGAATCCTGTTCATCAAAAGCCTTGGCTAGCCTCATCAATGGATGAATCTGGGAGCGTGTACTTAAAAAACGGCTGTAGGCAAGGCTTTTTTTGAACTGTGATAGAGCCTGGCGAGAATTACCCATGCTCCTGTTTATGAAACCCAGCCATCTGCTCGCATCATTCAGCAGGGAATAATCTTTGACGGAATCTGCGATCCCAAAAGCACGGTTGGCATAATCAAGAGCCTCGAGCATATTTTCACGCTTATGCTCCACCTTTGCCAGGTCAATCAGCGTTTTTGCCACCTCTCTCATATTTCCATACTCTTTACGGATAGATAGAATCGTTTGATAATAATCCGCGGCCTGCCGGGTATCCCCAAGTTCAAACCGGCGATTGGCTATGTTGCTATATAAGGTTGTCAGGCGGCTGGGATGCGATACTTCTTTTCTTATTGATAAACTCTCTTCATAATATTGCAGCGCCCTGGCTGGATTGCCGATTTGTGAATAAAGCGTGCCAATATTATTTAATAATATTGCTTTGTCTACCGGGGCACCCACTTTATTGTAATACTCAAGGCTCTTCTGGTAAGCTATGAGCGCCTGGTCGTAGTTTCCCAGGTCTTTTTGAAGGCCTCCAATCTCGAGGTACACTTTTGCAAGCAAATTAACGTCCCCTATTTCTTTACGGATCTCAAGGCTTTTGCTTAGATAGTCAAGTGCCTGGTCGTAAAGCAGCAGTTCCCGGTAGATTGAGCCGATATTGCTATAGGCTGATGATAACCCGCCCTGATTGCGGATTCCTTCGAGGATCGGAATCGTCTCTTTAAATGCGCTCAGAGACTTAGAATAA
>Ga0102926_1001647_pt1 | contig 13101 bp, 13 predicted proteins | sample SalPonR1_A_D2_MG_FD_78173 | JGI IMG/M metagenome (GOLD analysis project Ga0102926, IMG submission 78173) | Salt pond soil microbial communities from South San Francisco under conditions of wetland restoration - Salt Pond MetaG R1_A_D2_MG | ecosystem: Environmental > Aquatic > Marine > Intertidal...
GCTGGATTTCGCGCGGGCGTTGCAGGGCCGCACTGATCGTCCGGTGCAGATCTCTTTTGGCACCGACAGTCTCTATAGCGGCGAATCGGTGGCAGCCGACATTCGGGATGGCGATGCGACCAGTCTCTGGGCGGTTCTTATTTCGCCGCAGGGCCAGCTCTATAACCTCACCGACCGTCTGTCGGATTCAGCGGGTGGCAGGCGGACCATGCGCTTCGGCCTGACACTAAATGCCGGGCGCGATCCGGTGCCGCAGCTTATCCTGCTCGTCGCCACCACCGAGCCGTTGGTCAGCGTGGCCGCAGCGCGTGCCGGAGCGCGCGCCGAGGACCTTTTGCCAAAGGTTCTGGCCGAGATTTCCGAGCGTGGCGGCTATGTCAGTGCTGATCTCGTGCACCTCGAACTGCGCCCCACGCCGAGTGAAGGAATGACCGAGTCCGAGACCACTGGCGCGTCGGAGTAGATCGCCTTACCCTCAACGCAGGTCAAATGTGCTGACGGCTAGTGCTGCATTGCTTTCCAGATCGTCCTCAAGGCCCGCGAACACGTCTTCAGCAAATTGTCCGGCGCGTTCCTTGATTTGCGTGGGTGATCGGCGCGTGGCCAGAGCGATCAGCAAATGCCCGGTATCGCGGACCGGACCGGCCAGGGTGACGGGCACATCGAACCGTGTGAAGTTGCCCGAGAAAGACAAAAACCGCTGCAGGTCCTGCACCACACCGTTATTGTCCACCAGAAGAAGGGTCACGTATCGGCCGCTCGTGCCGCGCAGGATACCGGTCAGCCGCCCGCCGCTCTGTAACTCGCGGTTGTCGAGTCGCAGGCCAAGGCGCGTGGCTGGGTAATCCTTGCTCTGCCGGATGAAATCGAGCGCGGGACATTGCCGTGGGTCGACGAGGGTGCGCGTCTGCCGTAGCCCGGCATTCTCGCCGGTCAGCACTTGCTCTGCATAGGCGCTCATTGCGCTGTCCTCCGCCGAGAGAAGCGCGAGGCCCACGGCATCTGCCCCGTCACGGCGCGGCAGGGCAATCAGACAGTTCTCAGGGGGGGACGCGCGAATGATCCGCATCAGATCGCCGATCGCCAGATTCTGTGCCGACGCCGGAGGCGCGGGTGGTGGCACCGCTTGTGATGCCGCAGGCGGTGGTGCAAGCGCGGCCGAGCGCACGCTTTCCACCGAAATCGCCTGCACTTCGTTGCCGCCGTCGATTGTGCTGATCCCGCTCATGCTTTGCGCCTCTGGCGCAATCGGCAGCGCGGTCGCGGTCTCTGCCCCCGGCGTGCCTGCGGCGATGGCTTCGGCAATGATCGGGCTGCTTTCGACTGGCAGAGCGGTCACCGTCTCCGCCAGATCAGCCTGCAGATCCGGTGCGACAGCTGGCTCCACGCTATCCGGTGTGAGCGTCTCCGGGGTCAGCGTTTCGGCGGCACTTGCGCTCTCTGGCACAAGCGGCTCAACGGTGTCGGCTTGCTCTTCAGCGATGACTTCAGGGTCGGGCTCTACCGGTTCTGGGGCTTCGGGCTCCAGCGTTTCGGGTGCTGCCGCGGGGGCCGATGTGACGCTATCGGGGTCCTCCGCCGGTGTCGGCTCCAGCGTTTCGGACGGTTCTTTCGCCTCGGCACCAGCGGCTCCTTCGCGCTCCACGATTCCGGCCAAAGTGTCGGAGTCCAGACGGTCGAGGGTGATGACGAAGTCAGGGCGACTCAGGTCTTCCGGTGAGGGGCGGTTCAGATCGCTCAGACCCGACATCAGTGCAAGCACAAACGCGCCATGCGCTACCGATGAGACCCCCATCGCCGAGACCCATCCGCCCCAGCCAGCCTGCGTATAGGGCAGAAAGCTCATGGCTCCGCGCCCCGTGTACGGATCGTCACCAGCTTGACCACCGTCGCCTCCAGCTCTGGTCGGGTCAGCAGGTCCACCAGGCCTTGTGCCGGGGCAACGCGGTCGATCAGGACGTGTAACAGTGGTGCGCCGTCGATTGCCGCGGCCAAAGCGTCACTCTTGATCGGCAGGCCGTCGAGAGACATCTGCCCGGCGCGATCAAGGATCAGGATCGGTTTGGGCAAAATCTCGATTGGTAATTCTTCGGTCTCAGACAGATCGACCCCGTAGGTGGGGGCATTCATGAGCGAGCCGGTGGCAAGAAAAAAGAAGATCAGCAACAGCACGATATTCACGATGGCCAGTGAAACATCGAGCTGGATACGCCGTTCCTGAGAGGGAAGAATCCGGCGCATGGCTCTACTCTGCCTCAGTTGCGATACGCACGGATGTCACATCCGCCTGTCGCAGTCGTGCCAGAACGGTTGCCATATCCTGTATGCGCGCACTCGACCGCAAGAGCAAAAGGACGCTTGCGGGGCTATCCTGTGTCCCGAGCGCCTTGGCCAGATCATCGAGCGCGTCGAACCCGAACCGTTGCCCGCCGATAAAGATCGCGTCCGCCTCAAGTGTCCAGAGCGCGACATCCGCCGGGGCTTGGGGCTGCGGGGCGTCCCCGGTATCCCCAAGCCCGGTTCCGCTCTGTTCCGCAACGGCTGCGCCGCCCTTGAGCGTGATCAGCGAATAGGGCGCAAGGCTTGACGACAGCATGAAAAAGATCAGCAACTGGAACATCGCATCCGCCAAAGGCGTCAGCGCAAACCGGTAACTGCGCCGCCTGACCGGAAGATCGAGACGCGACAGGCTGGTCATCCCATTAGCCTCAGATACCGCGTGTGGTGGGATCGACCCGGCCATGGATCGCGGCCGAAATAAGCGCTTCGATCACATTGCGCTCGCGATCGATCCGCGATTCGAACCATGTGGCAATGAAGAACGCCACGAGCGCCACGGCAAGGCCGACGGCGGTCGTGGTCAGGGCGGTCCAGATGCCCGAGGCCAGTAGCGCCGGATCCGCGGCCCCTTCGGCAAGCGAAAGCACGCTGAACGCATCGATCATACCAATCACGGTGCCAAGCAGGCCCAGCATCGGGGCCGACTGTACCACCATATCCAGCAGACGCAGACGATCTGTCATGGAAGACAGCTCGATGATCGCGGTCTGCCGCGCCAGCTCCTCGGCAAATGCGGGCTCTCCGGGGCGGGCCTGCAATCCCGAGAACACGGCCTGAAGTATCCGGCTCAGTACCGATTTGCGACCTGCTGCCATCTGCATCGCCTCGGCGGCATTACCGCTCAGCCAAACATCGAGGATCTTTTCGGCTTTTGCACGCTTGCCCACGCCCATTCGGGCGAATTGCACGAGTTTGAAGATCGCCACCGTGACGGCGATGAAGGACATCACCGCAAGCGCAGCAAAAACGACGAGCGTCGCCGGATCGAACAGGTCGAGTTGAATGGCATCGAGGTTCATCGGGCGACTCCGTTTGGATGCGCTGACATCACAGGTTTTCCACGCTGCTTATTTCGGTCCGGCCTCAGATGCCGAACTGGATTGCGGTGCGCGAACTCGCGGTCAGACCGGACAGGCAGACAGGCGCATCTTCACCGCCCCCGGCGGGGGTGCAGGCGGCTACGTCATTCACCACGATACGTGAGATCGCCCCGCAGGGCGTACCTGACAGGTCGAACCTCAGGATCTTGGTCTTGCCTTCGATCAATTGCCCGAATTCCAACACCAACAGCCGGGACACGATCCCTTCGATGTCGAACACAGCGACCTCGAATGCGGCGCGGTCCAGTGCGATGTCCGATTGGTTGGTGGCGACATAGGTCAGGCGACAGCTGCCATCCTCTGTCTCTGCCGCCGAATTCAGCTCGACATTGAATGTCGCAGTATCATTACTGGTTTGCGCGGCCGCCGCCGTCGATGAGACAGCTGCGATCAGAGCGCAGAAAAATAGCTTGGAATGTGCAAAGAAAGACATGAAAGCCCACCAACTGAAAATCTCCGATACCGTTCAATTGGGGGGGAAAGCCCTGCATGTGTCAACCGGGAATTCCCTGTAAGTTGCCCCTTTCTCCAAGGGCAACCGGGTCTTCCTGTTCTTTCAGAAGGTCCTTTGAAACGGCTCAGCGATATACGCCCAGCAGAAACGTCGGCTTGGGGTCCGGCTTGTTGACCGGAACATAGACCGTACGCGACTGGTTGTTGTCCGCAATCTGGATCGTATCCAGACCGGAGCCGAGAGCCATCGGGCGTGCACGCGGTCGCAACGTTCCAGGCGCACCCTCGGCCTGTGCTGCTGCCTCGAACGATACGGGCAATTCGATACCAGGTTCAGAAAACTCCGCCGCAAGTGTCGCGACGTCGCTCTGCTCGGAATGTGCAGGGGCCTTTTGTGATTGGCTCACGACAGATTGCGTCGGGGCAATCTCTGCCTCGAACGTAGCCCCGTGGACTGCCGAAATGGCAATTCCGCCCACGGACGTGAACCCAATCAGGGCTCCTGAGATGATCGCTATGCGAAACATATCTTACCTCAGTTTCAACGCCCCCAGCATTTACACTGTAGCAAATAGTGGCCCGGTAGTCATCCGCACGGGGGAATTCCGCTGATCCGCTTGCAATCTGTGGCTGAAAACACACTGGCTGACCGCCGGTCTCTGCACTAACCTCATATCAGCTTCAGATATTCGTGATACGTAATAGTATGGAATTGCACCGTAAAATCCCCGTTTTTGGCTTTGTGACGGCCCTGTTCACGTCAACGGGTGCACAAGCGCAATTTGCCGTCTGCAACCAGACATTTGATGTCATAAATGTGGCAATCGGCCAGTATCAACGCGAAACCTTCGAAACCAGCGGCTGGTGGACCATCGGTCCGAATCAATGTGCCAATGTCATCGACGAGGTGCTGACAGCCCGCTACGTCTACGTTTTCGCGCAGGATGTCTTTGGCAAGACCATAGTCTCGGGGGCAACACCGATGTGTGTCGCGCCGGAACGGTTTCGCATTCGGGGCGAGACGGAGTGCCTTGTGCGTGGTTATCTGGAAGCGCGATTTCACGAAGTGGACACGCTGCGGACCGAACGCTGGACGCTTTTCGTCTATCCGCCCTAGACTGACAGGGGCAAGTCAAGGCAAAATGCACGGGATATCTTTTTCGGGAGGGCGGCGTGCCTAACGCTAAGCATAGCCTTATCGCCTGCGCGGCAAAGGGTGCCGTCGTTGTCGGGGCCTGCCTCTTGGGGACAGTGCCGCTGGCCGCGCAGGACATGCGCGCGCTGGTGATCGGTACGCCCGGCGCGAATGCGACCACTGCCTTTGCCGATGCCTATCACGCGGCCAACGCCTTGCGCGCATCAGGCGTAACCGAGACCTTGCTGGTGCGCGATGCGCCGGTTTCTGACCTCGAAGCCACGTTCGAGGCGATGCGCGGGCCCGGCCGGGTTCTGATCTTTTATGCCGGGTCGCTTGGCGCGCCGGATGAGGCCCCCCGCCTACATGCCCGTGGTGGATCAAGCAGCCCGTTGCTGGCGCTAGACAGCATTGCGCGTGATCTCGGAGTAGAGGCGCAGGTGATCGTCCTTCTGGAAAACTGCGCACATCGTGCAACCGAGCCAACCGGCACGGTTGAGACCGTGTCAGACGGGCTTTCGCTGGCCTTAACCGCAGCCGTTGGTCAGCCATGTCCCGAAATGGGTGCGCGGCTCAGCGACCGGTTGATCGATGGGCTCACCGATGATGGAGCGTCGACTGATCTAGGGACCTTGCTCGACGGTTTCTGGCTGGGTCCCGCCCCGGTAGGTGGCACTTGGCAGGGCGCGTCGCCCGAGCCGGCACCATCAGGGGATAACTCTCCGATTATTTCGCTTCTGCCCGCCGAGCCTGCCCTCAATGCCGAGACCGTGGCGCCGGTGCGTGAAAATGCCAGCCCGGAGGTGGTACGCGCCGTAGCGCAAACAGTACCTGAACGCGGTACTGGCAGCCAGGTTCTGGTTTTTGCACCAACCCCAGACACCCAACTTGCGGCGCGCCCCGCAGCGGCGGGGCTGCCGGAGCCCTCAGTCATTGTCGGCCTGATCCCCGACGTGACTGAGGCCAGCTTCAGCCCCGCCGATGAAACTCCGGGCGAGGTCACGTCAAACGAGATCACCTATGACGATATCGACGCGCGGCGGCAGCTGCGTGCTGAGGATCCTGCGCTCTTCGAGACGCTGGTCGCATCGGGGGCATTTGACCCGCCCGGTCCGCTGCTGGCTCGCGCGTTGCAAGAGGAACTGGCGCGCATGGGCTGCTACACCGCCGGGATCGACGGGGTTTGGGGAAACGGTTCGCGCGATTCAGTGCGCCGCTACTTCAACGAGGTCGACGGGGCTTCCGCCGAGACGCTTGATCCTGAGCCGGGACTCTTTCGCCAGATCATCCGGCAGGATGACATCACCTGCCCTGTGGTCGCCGCCGCGAGCCCCAGCCCCGCCCCTGCCGTGCGCCGTTCCAGTCCCGCGCGTTCTGCCCCGGCGGCCCGCAGCCAGCCTGCGCCGCGCGCGCCGCAACCGGCTCAGCAACAACCGGCAACCAATCGCCCGGCCATCGGTGGCACGACGATGGGTGTTTTCCGCTGATCGGGGTGACAGGACGTGGGCTTCGAGGTCGATCCATCCTTTCGGCAAAGCGGGGCCAAGGCCCGCAAGCGCCGCCAGCAGCGTCTTTGGCGCAGGCTGATCGCTGGTCTCGCTGTTGTTCTCGTCGCCTCTGGCCTGATGGCCCTGCTCTGGCCAGGCGGGGAGGGTGATGTGCCTCTGCAAGAGGTTGGCACCGAGATCCCGGCGGTCGCGGATGCAGGCGACGAGCTCGATGATTTCGTCATGGTCCAGACCGACACCGGCAGCGAACCGGCCGTCAGTGCCGCTGCGTCGTCCTTCATCGACCTGCGCCGTGATCCGATGATCCTGCGCTTCGGCAGTGACGCGTCTGCCGAAGTGCGTCGTGTGCCGGGGCCGGACGGGTTCGACATCCGTCGCGTGGGTCCTCCCGGGTCAGAGCGGATCGGTGTGCTGCGCGACACGCTCCTCGTCACTCAAAAAAGGCTGGTGACGACGCTCCCCTCGAGCCGCGAGGATTTCGCCTATTTCCAGGCGCGCCGCAGCGAGGGGATGGCCGCCCTCGACAGTGCCAGCGCGCCGGCCCTGACCATGAATGATGCGGGCGAAGGTCGTCTTGTCAGCGTCAGTGGCGACGAAGGTAGCTGGGGCAGTCTGATAAGCGCTGTGGCCGAGAATGACGACTCAGAGCAGGATTCCGTCGAATATGTCGAGACACGGATCGAGAACACCACCAGCATCGTTCTCGCCCTGCGCGAAAGCCAGCGCCTGTCGCTGTTTGAGGATGTTGTCGTTGTTCTGCAATCCGACCGCCCCCTAGCCGATATCCTTTCAGACAGCGAGTTTTCCGATGAGGCGGTTGTCCGGATCGCCACCGCCGCAGAACGTTTGCTGGGCCAGTCCGGCCCGATGATAGCGGCCAGTAGCGTCGCCTTGCGGGTCCATCGTGATCTCGACGGGCTGCACTTGCTGCAAATGTCGCTGTACGGGCCTGACAGCTATATCGGCAGCCTTGCCCAAGTCCGCCCCGGCCGTTTCGAGAACGCGGCCGACCCATGGATCGGCACTGACCTGCTCGGTCGATCTGGCGATCTGATCCGCAGCGCAGATATTGCGCAGACCGATCTGCGTCTGCTTGACGCGGTCTACAGTGCCGCAATCCGAAATGGGCTACCGACCTCCGAGGTAGGTGAACTGATCGTGATGCTTGCGCAGCGTTACGATCTGGATCGCTTTGCCGCCGAGGGTGACGAACTCACCGTCCTCTATGCCACCGAGCCGGGCCATATGGGGCAGGGACTCGGCCGCATCCTCTATGCCGCCATCGAGAGTGAGGCGGGCGACATGCCCTGCTATGTGTTGGCAAAGTCTTCCAGCGACGGGTTCAGTTGTTTCGATTTCAACGCCCCCGGCGGTGGAGGGGGCGGGATATTGCGCGGCGGGCTTGTCGTACCGGTCAGCGGCACGCGTACCTCGGGCTTTGGGCCGCGCCATCACCCGATCCTGAAACAGCTGCGCAATCACAACGGCGTCGATTGGGCGGCGCCCACCGGCACCCCGATTCAGGCCGCCGCCGGCGGGCGTGTTGCCTTTGCCGGGGTTGCGGGCGGCTATGGCAACACCGTCTATATCGACCACCCCGATGGCAGCCAGACCCGCTACGCCCATATGAGCCGCTTCGCCCCAGACGCCCGCGAAGGCCAGAGCGTGCAGGCGGGGGAGGTGATCGGCTATGTCGGCACCACCGGGCGGTCCACCGGGCCGCATTTGCACTTCGAGCTTTGGGTGAACGGCAAACCGGTTGATCCGCTTGGGCAGGGCGGTGGTGGTGGCACACAGGCGGTAGAGGCTCTGGTCAACCGCATCATCCAGGTCGAGAGCGCCGGACGCGCCGATGCCAAAAACCCGCTTTCGACCGCCACGGGCCTCGGCCAGTTCATCGAGAGCACATGGTTGCGCATGATGCGCAGCTATAGGCCTGATCTGGTGGCCGAGATGACCCGGTCGCAACTGCTTGCCCTGCGCACCGATCCGGCGCTCAGCCGTGAAATGGTCCGCAACCTTGCCCGCGAGAACGAGGCTTATCTGCGTGCCCGTGGACATGAGATCACTTCCGGCAGGCTCTATCTCGCGCATTTCCTTGGGCCCGAGGGCGCGCATATAGCGCTCAGTTCAGAGCCGGGCCAGACCGTGCTCGCGGTCATGGGCGGTGCTGTGGTCAACGCCAATCCGTTCCTGCGCGGCAAGACCATCGCCGATCTGCGGAACTGGTCGGATCGCAAGATGCGTGGCCGCGGCAGCACGGCAGGCGCAGCCCCCCGCGTTGCGGCTATCCCGCCGGAGGTCAAGATTTACAAGGAAAAGGTGGACGCGCTTCTCGCGTCACTTTGAAAGCGCCTCTCAGGTGATCCGTGAGCCATCCGACTGCGCCCAGTCCCAATACATTTCGCGCACCCGTTCGGTTAACGGGCCGGGCTGATATTGCCGCTCTTCAAAGGCCGAGACCGGTGTGACCTTCATCATGTTGCCCGACAGAAACACCTCGTCCGCCGCCTCGAAATCGGCAAAGCTCATCACGCATTCATGCACCAGCATCCCCTCGGCGCGCATGTTCTCGATATGGCGCGCCCGGGTGATCCCGGCCAGAAACGTACCATTCGGCACCGGCGTGAACACCTCGCCATCGCGCACCGCAAAGACATTCGCCGTCGCCGCCTCGGCGACATTGCCCAAGGCATCGGCGACCAGCGCATTACCAAAGCCGCGCGCCCGCGCCTCGGCCAGCATGCGCGCGTTGTTCGGGTAGAGACAGGCCGCCTTGGCATTGACCACCGCATCCTCCATCACGGGGCGGCGAAACCGGGTGCGGCTCAGCGTGGTGGTAAAGCCGGGAGGTGCCATCGGGATTTCCTCGAGGCTGATGGCAAAGCCGGTATCCCCGCCCTCCTTGGGCACGATCGCCGACATGCCGCCGTCGATCGCCCAATACATGGGGCGGATATAGATGGCGGCATCCTCTGGGTAGGCGCGCAGCCCCTCGCGCACGATCTCGACCATGTCCTCGGTGCTTACCGTCGGCGTCACCATCAGCGCCGCAGCCGAGGCATTGACCCGCGCGCAATGCTTGTCGAGATCGGGGATCAGCCCATGCGCGTAGCGCGCGCCGTCAAACACGTTGCTGCCCAGCCACATGCCATGATCGGCGGCTTTCATCACGGCGATATCGCCGTCATGCCATTGGCCGTCGAAATAGGTGCGGATGTTTGTCCCGGTTGGCATGTCGTTCCTCCCTGCCTCGTCCGGGTCAGACCCTAGGCCGGACTTGCCAGAGGGTCCAGAGCGATCAGCCCCGCGCCGGGGCCTCGGCCAGCAGGCGTTCGAGATCGAGCGGCTTGTTGACCATGGCAAGGTTTCCGCTCGCGTCGCGCGGCCACTCCGCCTCCGGCTTGTCGACATATAGCTCCACGCCATTGCGATCCGGGTCCGAGACATAGATCGCCTCGCTCACCCCGTGATCTGCCGCGCCCTCGATGGCAATGCCCGCCTCGACCACGCGCCGCAGCGCATCGGCAAGTGCTGCCCGGTCGGGGTAGAGGAACGCGGTGTGGAACAGCCCGGTATGACCCTTGGGCGGCGGCGTGGCGCCCGCGCTCTCCCAGGTATTGAGCCCGATATGGTGATGATAGCCCCCCGCCGACAGGAACGCCGCCTGACCGCCGGAATAATATTGCGTGAGCTCGAAACCGAGCACGCCGGAATAGAATTCGATGGCGCGCTCAAGATCGGAGACCTTGAGATGCACATGGCCGATACGGGTGGCGGGATGAACAGGGGTCATGGTGGCGTCCTTTGCTGGGTGGTCACCACAATGCCAATTGCGCGCGCAACGCTCAATTCCCAGAACATGCCCAGTTCATGTGCGCGAATGCAGAGACGGTTAATTCGTCACGTTCACGTGCCGAACTGTACACCTACCCCTCGCTCACACCGCCGCCTTGCGGCTCTCATCAAGGTAAATCTCCCGCAGCCGTGTCGCCACGCGCCCCGGCGTGCCATCGCCCAAAGCGGCCCCGTCAATCTCGACCACGGGCATGACAAAGGCGCTGGCCGAGGTGACAAACGCCTCATCCGCCGCGCGCGCCTCATCAATGGTGAAACTGCGCTCTTCCACCTCCATCTGCGCCTCGCGGGCAAAGCGCAGCACGGCGGCGCGGGTGATCCCGTGCAGGATGTCATTCGACAGATGCCGGGTGATGATCCGGTTGCCCTTGACGATATAGGCGTTGTTCGACGTGCCCTCGGTCACCTGCCCGTCCTCGATCATCCAGGCGTCATCGCATCCGGCCTTCTTGGCCATCATCTTGCCCATCGACGGATAGAGCAGCTGCACCGTCTTGATATCGCGGCGGCCCCAGCGGATATCCTCTATGCTTATGATCTTGATGCCTTTTTTCGCCGCCGGATTGTCCGCCAGACCGGGCTTGGATTGGGTGAACAGCACCAGCGTCGGCGCGGTCGTCTCAGGCTCGGGAAAGACGAAATCGCGGTCGCCATCGCTGCCGCGTGTGACCTGAAGGTAGACCAGCCCGTCCTCGATGGCGTTGACACGCACCAGCTCGCGGTGAATCTCCAGCAGATCATCGAACGCGGCGGGCTTCTTCATGTCGAGCTCATTTAGCGACCGCTCCAGCCGCGCCAGATGACCCGCGAAATCAATCAGCTTGCCGCCAAGCACGCTCGTCACCTCATAGACACCATCGGCCATCAGGAAACCCCGGTCGAAGATCGAAACGGTGGCTGCGGTCTCCGGCAGATACTCGCCGTTTACATAGACAGTGCGCATGGTTCTACCCCCACAAAGCGGCCTCGGGCGGATGCACCTCGGCGTCATCAAACATCAAAGCGTTCTCCCGGTCTTCGGCCAAGAGAAGCGGGCCGTCAAGGTCCGTCACCATCGCACCCTGCGCCACCAGCACCGCAGGCGCCATGGCCAAAGAGCTGCCCACCATGCATCCCACCATGATTCCGTAACCGTCCGCGCGCGCCGCATCGCGCAGCCGCAGCGCCTCGGTCAGCCCGCCGGTCTTGTCCAGCTTGATGTTGACCACGTCATATTTGCCCTTGAGACCGGCCAGGCTCGCCCGGTCATGGCACGATTCGTCGGCACAAACCGGCACCGGGCGCGCCATGCCAATGAGCGCCTCATCCTCGCCCGCGGGCAATGGCTGTTCGACCAGCGCCACGCCAAGCCGCAGCAGATGCGGCGCGAGATCGGCATAGACTGCGGCGCTCCAGCCCTCGTTGGCGTCGATGATGATCTTCGCCTCCGGGGCACCGCGCCGCACCGCCTCCAGCCGGGGCATGTCATCGGGCGTGCCCAGCTTGATCTTGAGTAGAGGGCGATGGGCGTGTTGTGCGGCCTGCGCCTGCATCGCCTCCGCGCTGTCGAGCGACAGGGTATAGGCGGTGATCTCCGGCCCTGGCTTTGGCAGGCCGACCAGATCCCAGACCCGGCACCCGCGTGTTTTTGCCTCCAAATCCCACAGCGCGCAATCCACCGCATTGCGCGCCGCCCCGGCGGGCAGCAGATCATAGAGCCGCTCTCGGGTCAGATCGCCCAGCAGCCCCTCGATCTGCGCCGTGACACTTTCCAGCGTCTCGCCATAGCGGGCATAGGGCACGCATTCGCCCCAGCCGGTCACGCCGCCCGCCTGCACCCGCACGGTCAAGACCTGCGCCTCGGTTCGAGAGCCCCGGCTGATGGTAAACACCTGCGCCAGCCGGAACACGTCGCGCGTCACTGAAATCTCCACGCGGCCCCCTTTCATCTTTCCAAAAATACTCCCGCCGGAGGCATCCGCCATATGCCTCGCGCGGTCCCGTCGGATCAAATCGCGGCGAGCGCCTCGACCAGCTTGCCCGATCCGAACCGATACGGGTCGGTTGCGGGCAGGCCCATCTCGCTCTCGACCTTGCCCAAATAGGCGCGCGCCTCGGCCTCGTTCATGTGCTGCGTGTTGACCGACACGCCGACCACCTGACAGGCCGGATTGGCGATCCGCGCCAGCGGCAGCGCGGTGTCGCGCAACTGCTCCAGCGTGGGCAGGGTGTATCCGGGCAAGCCGCGCATGTGGGCCCGTGTCGGCTCGTGGCTCAGGATCAGCGCGTCGGGCTGTCCGCCATGGATGAGCGCCATGGTCACCCCCGAAAATGACACGTGAAAGAGGCTGCCCTGCCCCTCGATCAGGTCCCAGTGATCGGGGTCGTTGTCGGGCGTGAGCCACTCCACCGACCCGGCCATGAAATCGGCCACCACGGCGTCGAGCGGAACGCCGTCGCCGGTGATCAGGATGCCGGTCTGCCCGGTGGCGCGAAAGGTCGCCTTCAGGCCGCGGGCGTGCATCTCGCGCTCCATCGCCATGGCGGTATACATCTTGCCGACCGAGCAATCGGTGCCCACGGCCAGACACCGCTTGCCGCGCCGCTTGACCCCGTCGGCGATCGGATATTTGACCGACGGCACGCGCACGTCATGCAGGGTGCGCCCGGTCGCCTCGGCCACGGCCTTGAGGTCGGGCTCGTCGCGCAGCAGGTTGTGAAGCCCGGA
>Ga0102926_1001649_pt1 | contig 13089 bp, 9 predicted proteins | sample SalPonR1_A_D2_MG_FD_78173 | JGI IMG/M metagenome (GOLD analysis project Ga0102926, IMG submission 78173) | Salt pond soil microbial communities from South San Francisco under conditions of wetland restoration - Salt Pond MetaG R1_A_D2_MG | ecosystem: Environmental > Aquatic > Marine > Intertidal...
ATCTCGGCGCTGTTCTCCTGCGCGATGCTGACCGGGGCGGGGGCGGTGTTCAACACCGCGCGCATCACGCCGGGCAGCAAGGTCGCGGTGGTCGGGCTTGGCGGTGTCGGGCTGTCGGCGGTTCTGGGCGCTGTCGCGGCGGGCGCGGGCCAGGTGGTGGTGATCGACCCGTTCGAATCCAAGCTGAACACGGCGATGGAGATGGGCGCGACCCATGCCGTGGCCTCGGACGAGAACACGACCGAAGCCGTGCGCGACATGACCGGCGGCGGCGTCGATTTCGCCATCGAACTGGCGGGGTCGGTGAAGGCGCTTGAAACCGCCTATGATTGCACCTGCCGGGGCGGCACGACCGTTACCGCCGGCCTGCCCCACCCGGATGCGCGCATGTCGCTCAATGCGCTCAAACTGGTGGCCGAGGAACGCGCGCTCAAGGGCAGCTATATCGGTTCCTGCGTACCGCAGCGGGATCTGCCGCGGATGTTTTCGCTGCACCAGCAGGGCAAGCTGCCGGTCGAAAAGATGCTGACGCATCGTTTGCGGCTGGACCAGGTGAACCTGGCGATGGACCAGCTGGACAACGGCACGGCCATCCGGCAGGTCATCGAATTCGACTGAGCGGGCGCATCATGGATATCAAGCACCTGCGCTATTTCCTGGCCGTGGCCGAGGCGCCGTCGATCTCGGCGGCGGCGCAGGCGATCGGCGTGGCGCAGCCGTCGCTGTCGCAACATCTGCACCGGATGGAAGAGGAGTTATCCGTCAAGCTGGTCGAACGCTCGGCGCGGGGCACGCATCTGACCGACGAGGGCCGGGTTCTTCTGGAACATGCGCGCGGCATCTGCAGCAGCCTCGATCGCTGCGTCGAGGACATGCGCGAGCGCGGCGGCACCGTACGGGGGCGTGTGGTATTTGGAATGCCGCCCTCCTGCTCAATGATCATGTCGGTGCCGCTGGCCGAAACCGTCTGGCACGAGACCCCCGAAATCCGGCTGCGCGCCGTCGAGGCGATGAGCGGCTATCTGGAAAACTGGCTGCTCGACGGGACGGTGGATATCGGGTTTCTCTATAATCTGCGCAAGAACGGCAATCTGCGCGGCACCCATGTTCTGGACGAGGAGCTTTTCTTTTTCTCGGCGCCCGACGCCTGGCCGCTGGACACCCCGCCCGGCACGCCAGTGCCGCTGCGCGCGCTTGAGAAACTGGACCTCGTGCTGCCCTCCAACGGGTTGCGCGACCAGATCGAAGCCTATTGCAAACAGCAGGATGTGCGCCTGAACGTGGTGCTGGAAATGGACGCGATGACCCAGATCAAGGAGCTGGTTGCGCGCGGTTCGGGTTACACGATCTTTGCGCCTGTCGCGGCGCAGGATTTCGTCAGGCGTGGCGATCTGCTGCGCGCGCCGATCATCGAGCCAAGGATGACACGACCGGTCTACCTTGTGAAAAGCCCCGCCCGCGTGATGACCCGCGCCTGCCGCGTGGTTGAATCCACAACCCTCGAGGTCGCCCGCGAACTCGTCCGTCGGGGGTTGTGGGAAGGCACGTTGCGCTAGGCCCCTTGCGGTGCGGGAACGATTTCCGGTTACATTCTCAGGTGGCTGGCAATGGTGGCATCAACCAAGAAAACCCCGCCATGCGTGTGGCCCGCTCAGCTCTGCAAGTGCGGGCGTGGCGACGTGATCCGTGGCGATTACCGGATCGTCAGAAACCCACGGCACTATGGGCGGAGCGGTTGAATGGCGGAACAAACCGATTCCTAGACCTGCGGGGCCTTGGCGCGTTCACGCAGCAAGAATTTCTGGATCTTGCCTGTGGAAGTTCTGGGAATGTCGCCAAACCGGATCTGCCCCGGCACCTTGTACGGCGCCAGATGATCCCGGCACCAGTCTCGCAAGGTGCTTTCATCCGCCGTATGGTTCGGGTTCAACTCGACGAAGGCGCAGGGTGTTTCGCCCCATTTCTCATGCGCCATGGCCACCACCGCCGCCACGGCAACCGCAGGATGCCGATAAAGCGCCTCCTCGACCTCGATGGAGGAGATGTTTTCACCACCTGAAATGATGATGTCCTTGGAGCGGTCCTTGAGCTGGATATAGCCGTCGCGATGAACCACGGCCAGATCGCCGGAATGAAACCACCCGCCGGCCAGCGCCTTTTGGGTGGCCTCGGGATTGCGGAAATATCCCTTCATCACGACATTGCCGCGAAACATGACCTCGCCGATCGTTGTGCCGTCCCGCGGCACGGATTGCATCGTTTCGGGATCGCATACTTCAAGATTTTCAAGCGGAAGATAGCGAACCCCCTGACGCGCCTTCAATGCCGCCTGTTCCGGCGCCGGCAGGGCGGACCAATCGCTGTGCCACTCGTTGACCACCGCCGGGCCATAGGTTTCGGTCAGCCCGTAAAGGTGGGTCACGTCGAAGCCCGCGGCGTTCATCTCGGCCAGAAGCTTTTCGGGCGGCGGCGCGGCGGCGGTAAAGAACTGAACCCTGCGATCCAATGCGCGTTTCGTCTCTTCGGGTGCGGACTGGATGAGCGTCATGACAATCGGCGCGCCGCAAAGATGGGTCACCCCGTTTTCGGCCAGCGCGCGCCAGATCGGCTCGGCGCGGACCTGACGCAGACAGACATGGGTGCCGATGATCGCCGACAGCGTCCAGGGAAAGCACCAGCCGTTGCAATGGAACATCGGCAAGGTCCAAAGGTAGACGCTGTGCTTTGCCATGGAGGTGGTCAGCGCGTTGCCCTGCGCCAGAAGATAGGCGCCCCGGTGATGTGACACCACGCCTTTCGGATCGCCCGTGGTGCCCGAGGTATAATTGATCGAGATCGCGTCCCATTCATCTTCGGGCATCAGCCAGGGGAAGTCCGGATCGCCCGAGGCAAGGACGGCTTCATAATCTTCGGCGCTGTCCATGCCCCCCGGCCCGTCATATTCCGGATCCCGATACTGGATGACCGTGGGCTGCGCGCTGGTCAGCGCAAGGGCCTCCTGCATCAGTGGCGCGAATTCCCGGTCGACGATCACCACCTTCGTGAGGGCATGATCCAGTTGAAAGGCGACGGTCGCGGCGTCCAGCCGGGTGTTGATCGAATGCAGAACCGCGCCGGACATCGGCACGCCGTAATGACATTCCAGCATCGCAGGCGTGTTCGCCAACAGCGCAGAAACCGTATCCCCGCGCCCGATGCCCCGCTGCGCCAAAACCGAGGCCAATTGCCGGGATCGCGCATAGAACGCGGCATAGCTGCGCTGCAGCGGCCCGTGGATGATCGCGATATGATCGGGAAACACGCTGGCCGCGCGTTCAAGGAACGTGAGCGGAGTCAGGGGCTGGTAATTTGCGGGCGTCCGGTCGAGCCCGGTGTTGTAGGGGTTCTGCGTCATGATCCTTATTGGTCCTGCCACTGCGGCGCGCGTTTCTCGATGAAGGCACCGATGCCTTCTTCGGCGTCATGGGCAAGCATGTTGTCAACCATGACCCGCGAAGCATAGTCATAGGCCTCGGCCAGGGGCAACTCGCGCTGCGCATAGAATGCCCGCTTGCCGGTGGCGAGGGTCATGCTGGATTTCGATGCGATCTTGCGGGCCATCTCGGTGGTTGCGGCCCGCAGATCATCCGCTGCAACGGCGTAATTGACCAAACCGATCTCGGCGGCGCGGGCGGCCGATGTCATGTCTCCGGTCAGAAGCATTTCCATCGCATGCTTGTTGTTCACGTTGCGCGACAAGGCCACCATGGGCGTCGAGCAGAACAGCCCGATATGAACCCCCGGCGTGCTGAAAGCCGCCGTATCCGCCGCAAGCGCAAGATCACAGCTGGCGACCAGCTGACAGCCCGCGGCGGTGGCGATGCCGGTGACCTCGGCAATGACCGGTTTGGGGCAGTTCACGATGGCCTGCATCACCCCGGAACATTGCGCCATGATCTTGCTGAAATAGGCATGGCCACGATCCGCTGCCGCGCGTCCGGCGGTCAGTTCCTTGAGATCGTGGCCCGCGCAATAGGCGGGGCCTTCTGCGGCCAGAACAATGACGCGGACGGAGGGGTCGTCTCCGGCCTGTGCAAAAGCCGCACCCAGTTCGGCCAGCATGGCCTCTGACAGCGCATTGCGCCGCGACGCATCGTTCAAGGTGAGCCGCAGGATCCCGTCCTGAGACAAATCGCGCAGCAGGATATCGGTCTTGGTCATGGGCAGGTCCTTTCTGGGCGTTCAGAGAACGTTTATTTCCACGGTGTCGGACAGCGTGTTGGCGATAAAGCAATAGCGGTGCGCGCGATGCTGCATTTCCTTCAGCTTTTCGGCCTCCACGGCGAAGCCCGTGTCGAACCGCACCACGGGGTTCAGGTCGATCCGCGTGACCGACATCTGTCCCGAAGCGTTCTTGCCAAGATGGGCCTCGGCATAATCATGATAGCTGGCAACCGGCCAGCCCGCCTTGGCGCATAGCGCAAGGAAGGTCATCATATGGCAACTGGACAGAGAGGCCGCAAGCGCCTGTTCGGGGTTGGTATGATCCGGATCGCCGCCCCAATCGGGGGCGGCGTCCACCTGGACCTCATGCGTTTGATTGTATTGCACCGTGTGTGCGTTGGAGTACTTGCCGGTCTGCAAGGCAGGCCCGGCGCGCTGCCAGTGCAGCTCGATCGCGAGGTCGGACATTTCAGGCTCTTTATGCGTTACGCGTTGACTTGCAGGGGCGCCGGCGAAGCAGCGGCGGCCAGTTTCTTGCGCGGGTCGTAGAACGGGCGTTCGACAACCATGGCCCGGGTCTCACCGGAATGCGTCAAGACCTCCAGCTCCGTTCCAAGTTCGGCGCAGTCAATCGATACCATGGCCAATGCGATATTCTTCTCCAAACGGGGCGAATAGACGGCCGACGTGACCTTGCCGGCGCATTCTCCATCCTTGTTGACCGTCCAGAACGCGGTGTTCGGGCCAGACAGCGGCGCGCCGTCAATGATCAGCCCCACCTGCTTGCGCGAAATGCCGTTGTCGCGGATGCGCTGCAGCGCGAACTTGCCGATGAACTCGGCGGGCGTATCCAGGTTCACCAGCCGGTCCAGCCCCAGCTCATAGGGATTGGTGTGAATATCGGCATCTGCATGATAGGACAGCATGCCGCCTTCGACGCGACGAATGGTCGAGGTATGACCGGGCTTGAGCCCCATCGGCATGCCCACGGCCATGATACGCTCCCAAAGCGCATCGCCACAGGCCCCGTCGCGCAGGTATATTTCATACCCCAGCTCGCTGGACCAACCGGTGCGGGAAACAATGAGCGGGATGCCGTCGAGGCTGAGCTCGCGAAGCCAGTAATACCGCAGGTCCATGATCTCGTCGCCGAAGAGGGCGCGCATGATCTCGCCTGATTTCGGCCCCTGAAGCTGCAACGGCGACACGTCCGGTTCACTGATCGAAACATCAAGGCCCGAATGGACCGCAACACCTTGCGCCCAAAGCAGGATGTCACTGTCAGCCAGCGACAGCCAGAAGTGATTTTCGCCAAGCCGCAGCATGATCGGGTCATTGAGAATCCCGCCATCGGCATTGGTGATCAGCACGTATTTGCACTGCCCCACCGCCATGTTCGACAAGTCCCGCGGGGTCAGCATCTGGGCGAACCTTGCGGCATCGGGCCCCGTGATCTCGACTTGCCGCTCGACGGCCACATCGCACAGGATCGCATCGTTCACGAGGTTCCAGAAGTTCTGTTCCGGATCACCAAAGTCACGCGGGATATACATGTGGTTATAGACCGAAAATCCCTGCGCGCCCCAGCGCACTGTCGCATCGAAATAGGGGGATTTGCGGATTTGGGTGCCAAAGCCAAAGTCATGAGGTTGCATCATATCGTTCACCCTGTCTTGCGCCTGGGGCCATGCCCGCAGCGGCGTTGCTGATAAGCACGGCATAAATGGTTCGGGGAGAACGCGGGGTCTTATGAATCCTGTCTGACAGGACTGATCGGGCCATGATTCGCGGATTTGAGGACCAATCGGTCCCGATACCTCAACGCGCCCTGTGCGCCGTCAGCTTGGCGAGATTCGGTTGCTCGGCCTTGATCAGGCGCGTAGCGAAGTAGGTCATGTATCTGTCGATGGCCAGATCGGCCGACAAAAGGTCGTCCATCAACTCCTGAAAGGCGGAAAGGCTGGGTGCCACGACCGTCATCACATAATCGATGCCGCCGCCCGTCGCGACACAGGTCGTGATCTCGTCAACGGTCTTGATATGGTTCTCGAAGCGGTCGAAATCGGTTCTTCGATGATGCGTCAATGAAACCGTCACAACCACGCGAGTCACATCGACCACGCGCTCAAGCGCGATGTCGGCATGATATCCCCGGATAAACCCAGCCGCCCGCAAACGCGTCAATCGCGCCAAACAGGGCGTTGGGGACAAATTCACGATCTCGGCAAGTTTCGACTTGCTCAGCTGGCCATGTTTTTGAACCGCGCTGAGAATTCGAATATCCGCCGCGTCCAGTCCATTCCGTTCTCGCATCGCAGCCCATTCTAATAGATGTCAGAAACGATTTCACTGATTGCCGAACGATTGGCATTCCTCTGTGGTCGGCGTGATTATGAGGCCGCGTGTCGGAATCTCGGGTTTGTTTTGCGACGAGTCAGAGGCTCGCAGCGTCACTGGATGCGCAGGCGGCGACCAGCGCCGATCATGTCCTTTGAGCGGTCTTGCCCTTCTGGGCAGTGATTTTCCTGTTCGAAATCACGGCATGCCCTGTGATTACTGAAACTGATATCAGCCTCTGTTTTTGACTGCATCAAGGCGTCTGGGAAAACTCGGATCCGGGTTTCCGGACCGGATGTCGGAAGGCCGTATTACATACGCTTTGCGAAAGCGAAACGGTATGCCTCCCCTCCGCCGTTTTACTCCCGTCCCCGCATGCACCGCCCCCCTTCGCCATCGGCTCCAATAGCGCTTGGTACGATTTCTGCATCGGTCTGCGCAACCCAACCTTGCAGAAGGCAAAGAGTCATGGAAACGCCAACACCCCTTGCGGCATCAAACGATACGCCCCCTGTGGTCGTGCCGCCCTGTCCCTCGCGGCACCTCATGACGTTCGGGGGATGATCCATGCTGCACACGATTGCGATCAACACGGCCGAAAAAACCTATGCCAACCCCGAGGAAGTCATTCCCGCCAGCGCCTTTGGCGCCGAGTTTCTTGGATGGGAGCCGTTCTCGAATTTCACAGCACGCAACGAGGAGTTGGACCTGCCGCATATTCGGTGGCCAGGTGGAATTCCAGTTGAAGAAGGCATCAATATCGATGGCAGCGCGGATGGGTCCAGAGAACATGTCTTCGATCTGAAGTTCGACAATCTGGTTGAATGGGATCGGAACAATGGCGACCCGCGCGAGGGCATCAAGGAGATGTTCGCCTATGCCAACGAGACCGGCGCCACATTTGCGATGGTGACCCCCACTGCGCGCTACGTGGAAAAAATGTTCAAGGAAGGCGACGAGGCCGGGCTTGCCGAGAGCCGCGCCGATGCGCGCATCTTCGCGGAAAAGCTGGTCGCCGGAGAGTACGGCACAGTGCCTGCAGGGTTCACCATCGAGGTTGGCAGCGAATATTATACCACCGGCATCTGGAAAGAGATGACATCAGACGCCTCGGGGCAACCCTATCAGGAGGACCCCGGCCCGCTTGCCGACAAGTTCGGCAAGGTCTTTGCCGCAGTCGTCGACGAAATGGGCGAGGTTTTCGCCGACCCCGCCCTCAACAGCGATGGCATCGAGGTCAAGCTGGCCGTTCAACTTGCGCGCCATCAGGCCGACCCCAGTCAGAATGGAGGCGATTTTTCGGATAATGTGGATTTCATCGAGGCGTTCATCGACGCCGGTGCCATCGACAAGGTCGATACGCTTCTATTCCACAAATACACGCCGACCTTCGATAATATCAGCCGCGCCATGGATACCGATGCAAACGGCTATCGTCTGGATGATGCCTTTGCCCTTTGGGAGGAGGCCAGCGGCGGCAAGGAATTCGAGTTTCTGGGAGGGTATCTGTCACCCTCCGCTGGCGCCGAAGAGCGGCTTGAATACGGCGCGCCGGGGCTGACCAATCTGCTTCAGGTCAATGCCCAGTTTCTGGACGCCGGCATGGATGTCGGTACGGTCTATGCCATCGGTCACAGCAATGGCGGCTCTCTTGGCTGGCGAGAGGAGCTGCTTGTGGGAGGCAAATTGTTCGACCTTATGGGCGAAAGCATCCCCGGAAAATTTCTCTATGACGGGTTTCAGGACAATATCTCAAACGTGGCCGACCTTGGCAGGTCCTATATCGGCGGCAACCATGTAAACAGCTATGTGTATGGCAATGACACCGAGGTGACCGTCTTTCTTGCGGCCAGCGATTTTTCCGGAGAGCAGCTGGATTACCGCGTTGAGCTCGACGAAAGCTTTCTCAACGCCGAGGTAACGCATCTCTGGGCCACAGGCGAGCAACTGTTTCACCCCGGCGATGGCGATTTGATCGGAAGTTATGGTGAGACGCAGAGCTACACGATCGATCTGATGGCGTCAGAGAGCCCCTCGAGCCTCGATGTCACCTTCGAACATGATTACGAGGTGGTGCGAATCGTTCTGGAGAAATCCGCGCTCGAGACGTTTGACCCGCTCGATATTGATGCGCCCCTCGAGATTGCGCCGTTCGAGATGCCTCTGGACTCGGATGAGGTCTCGACCTCGGCGACGCTGGAGGATGACCTTTTGATCGGAACCGATGCGGTCGACCAGATCAATGGCACCCTGGGCAATGACACGATCTGGGGTGGCCTCGGAGACGACACGGTGAAAGGCGGCTGGGGCGACGACATTGTTGCTGGTGGCGCTGGCGATGACAAGGTCACCGGGGACTGGGGCAATGACCAGCTATTGGGTGGGGATGGTAATGACCGGCTATTCGGCGGGGATGGCGATAATGTCCTGTTTGGTGGTGCAGGTAACGACCGCCTTGTCGCCACTGGGCGGCTCGACATTCTTGACGGCGGTGCAGGCAATGACACGCTCCATGCCGGGGCCGAAACCACGATCCTCACATTCTCCGACGATCAGACCATGGAGACTCCCAAGGAAGTCGATATCGTCCATGACTTCGTTCTGGGGCAGGATGTCATCGAAATTGACGGATTGGATTTCTCGGAGGGCGGCAACGGGTTTTCAGGTGAAGACTTCATGCGTGAGAATGCGAGTATTCAAGGAAACGATCTCGAGATCGCTCTGAGCGACCGCCATGCCGTTGTGCTGAAGAATCTGGTCTCACAACTTCCCGGAACGTCGACAGCGGCCGATTTCCACCAGATATTCGGGGCTTCAGCAACCGCCAGCACGGACATGATCGAGGAGGCACTCGAAGCCCCCCTCGACTGGGTCCAAGGCGGTGAAGGCGATGACGTCCTGACCGGCAGCGGGGGTATCGATTGGGTCAATGGCGGACTTGGCGATGACTCGATTTCAGGCGGAAGCGGAGACGACAAGCTCAAAGGGGGCTGGGGCAACGATCGGGTCGATGGCGGTTCCGGCGATGACCGCGTGACGGGCGACTGGGGCGATGACCTGCTGTTTGGCGGAAGCGGAGATGATACGATCTTCGGCGGCGAGGGATCCGACACCCTTTTCGGAGGTGACGGCAATGACCATCTTATTGCGTCGGGACAAAGGGATTTCCTTGCAGGTGGCGCTGGCAACGACACGCTGGAAGCGGGGGCCGAAACGACAATCCTCGGGTTCAGCGTCAATGATGCGCCATTCGCCCCTGTCGAGACCGACATCGTGCATGGCTTTACCCTGGGCGCGGATTTTCTAGAGATCGAGGGCTTGGAGGTCAGCGAGGAGAATGGTCAGCTTTTCTTGGAAGAGTTCATGCTCGAGAATGCCAGCATTCGCGGGGATAACCTCGAGATCAAGCTGAGCGAAGGTCATACGGTGATCTTGAAGAACATCACGCAGCAAATCCCTGGCGATCCGTCCGTGGCAGATTTCCATCAGGTTTTCGGAATCGGCATGTCGTCTCAGCCTCCCGAAGAGGAACCGGCATCCGGCAGCGATCCAATTGCGCAAGAGGCACCGGAGACCGACCCGTCATTGCAGGAGCTGTTTGGCATGGAGATGACTGCTGGCGAACTGGAGGCCGCAGCACAGGAGCAGATGGACAAGGAAGCCGAAGACACAACAGAAAACGATCCCTGGGCCTTACTCTTAGCGTAAGCGGCGAAAACAAGGGTGGTTTGCCGCACCATCAGGATGTTGGGTCTGAGGGCGTGGGCAAGACTCTGTGCTTATACGACTGCATTCGAGACGGTCAGGCTTCCGTCAAGGACAGCAGCTCGCGTCATAGCACCTCGATCTGCGCCATGTGGTGGCCATCTCATTGGGCGGCGCGTTATCGTCCTCTTGATAAGCCAAGTTACGCGGCAGCTCCGCGCCCGGCATCCGCTCCATCAGCTTGATTTGCAGCTTTCACATTGACCCAGCCCCTTTATCCGGGCCATCTGGATGTGGAATTCGGGGATCAGATCATTCGCGTGTTTAGCTTGCATAAAAGACCGGCCGGGCGGAGCCCTTGCGTAGCATCAGGTCATAAGCCCGAAAGCAAAATAGCGCCCGATAGCGCGCTAAATCATTGATTTAAGTTTATTATTTTGGTTGCGGGAGCAGGAGTTGACCTTTGCCGAACCAGCACGCAACTAAATCATAAAACAAGATCCTGAATTAGAATCCGATTAGCGCATAAGGGTTTGTTTTCCTTAGGATTTTGCGTAGCTGTTTGTGTAGGTACCCGCACGGATCGATGCGATGATCTCTTCTTCTTTCCTCTCTTGGGCGCGAACCCTGTCAAGCAGCGCCTCGGCTCCGGCGCGCGGGAACGACAGGACACCGTCCTCGTCGCCAACGACGATATCGCCGGGCAAAACGACCTGGCCTCCCACGGTGATCGGCGCATTCAGCGTACCGGGACCGTTCTTGTAGGGGCCGCGATGAATGCAGCCCCGCGCATAGCAAGGCAGATTACCCGCGAAAATCTCGCGCACATCGCGAATGGCACCATCGACCACGAAACCGGCGATCTGACGGGATTTACCGATCTCCAGCATAATGCCACCGATGATGGCCCGGTCCGTCGCGCCACTCGCGTCTATGATGATCGCGTCGTTCGGCCCGGCAATATCGAGCGCCTTGTGTGCAAAGAAGTTGTCTCCCGGTGCGACCCGCACCGTCAGAGCACGCCCCACAAGCTGACGGCCCGAACCGTGAAAGGGACGCAGACCGACCATGCCTGGCAGGCGGTCAAGGTTGTCGCTGATGATCGCTGTCGGTGCAGTCGCAAAAGCCTCCAGCAATTCCTGGTCCGACATGCTCTCTTGAGTCAGGTGATCGGCCATGCCCTTACTCTGTCCTTTCATTTCCCCGTGGCAGATCAGGTGCCGCCCAAGAGTCACCGGTTAGACCCGCGGGCGGCGAAACATCGGAAGGCGATGCCAGGCGGTCAGCCGTCCAGACTGACCGAAAGCCGCTTCATCAGCCGCTCTGCTTCAGCGATATCGACAGCCGCCATCTTCGGCCCCGGAGCGCGAGTGGCAGCACTGGAGATGGCACCACGGCGCATCAGGATGTACTTGCGGACGCCAAGGCCAAAGCCCGGCTGCTGTTCGTGGCGCAGGATCGGCAGATAGCGATCAAACAGGTCTTCGGCCTCGTCGACCTTGCCCGCGTGATGCAGTTCCACAGTCTGCACTAGGGCTTCGGGGTAGGCGAAGCCCGTCATGGCACCGTCCGCCCCGCGCTGCAATTCCTGAGGCAGATAGAGACCGCCGTTCCCTGTCAGGATCGACAGTCGCGCGACGCCCGTATCCTCTTCCTGCTTGCGCAACTGGGATATCTTGGTCAGCCCCGGCCAATCCTCATGCTTGAGCATCACGATCTGCGCGCGTTCCTGCGACAGACGCCGGATCAACCCGGTCGACACCGGCTGGCCGGTTGCAAGCGGGAAGTCCTGAAAACAGATCGGCACATCCGGGCCGATGGCGTCGCAGACATTGTGGAAATAGGTTTCTATACGGTCTTCGCGCGCGGGGCCTGCGTTCGGCGCGACCATGATGCCAGCCGCACCCTTGTCCATCGCGTAGGAGGTCAAATCGACAAGATTGGCCATCCCCGCGTCGGACACGCCCACGATCACCGGCACATCCCCGGTCCGCGCCAGCACCGTGTCGATGACCGACCGGCGCTCGTCCGGGGTCATCTTGTTCGCTTCGCCCATCATACCTAAGATCGTCAGCCCGGTCACACCATGATCGATGTAAAAATCGACCAGCCGCTCCAAGCTTTCATGATCCAGCGCACCGTTTTCGGCAAAGGGCGTTGCGGAAATAATATAGACGCCTCGCGCCTGGCGGTCGATTGTCTCTGTCATGTCAGCTCCATTCAAATTGCCGCCGCGCGGCGGGTTGCAATGTATTTGCGGCGCAGGTCCCGAGTCAGAGCTCCCGGCCTCCCATTGCCTATGCTGTGTCCGTTAATCTCGATCACCGGAATCACGAAGTTGGTAGCCGAGGTGATGAAGGCTTCGCGCGCCGCACAGGCCTCGTCGGGGGTAAAGGCGCGTTCCTCGATCCGCACACTATGCTCTGCGGCGAGCGCCAGAATTGAGGCGCGCGTGACCCCCGGCAACAGTGCGTTCGACAGATCCCGTGTCACCAGCACCCCATCGTGCGTGACGATATGCGATGTCGCGGCGCTTGCTTCGGTGATGAACCCGTCTTCGACTAACCATGCATCGTCGGCACCGCGCCCTCTGGCTTCCATCTTGGCCATGCAGGGATACAAGAGCTGCACCGTCTTGATATCGCGCCGCCCCCACCGCAGATCTGGAAGCAGCGCAACCTTAATCCCGGTCTCGAAGGCCGCATTCTCTAGGACGTTCTTGGCTTGGGTAAACATCACTAGCGTCGGCGGTGTTTCGGCCGACGGATAAACGAAATCCCGGTCCGCCGCACCGCGCGTCAATTGCAGATAGATCATCCCTTGGTCCATCTTGTTGCGCGCCAC
>Ga0102926_1001650_pt1 | contig 13080 bp, 11 predicted proteins | sample SalPonR1_A_D2_MG_FD_78173 | JGI IMG/M metagenome (GOLD analysis project Ga0102926, IMG submission 78173) | Salt pond soil microbial communities from South San Francisco under conditions of wetland restoration - Salt Pond MetaG R1_A_D2_MG | ecosystem: Environmental > Aquatic > Marine > Intertidal...
CATTGTAAAGAAGACGAACATTTTCATCTAGTGGTATGTTTTTATATTCTTGCTTTCCCTCAATTTCAATTCTAACATTATCAGAAGTAGCATCACTGCTAATTCTTCCCATGAGAAGCTTTGAATTGGATTTTTCTACATTTATAATTTCCTCATCGTTATTTTTATATACTTTTACATTTTGAAATACATAATCATCGAGTTCTACTAATGTATCAAGCTTATCTTCTGCGAAGACATCATCATACTCTAAAAATATATCCTCAGTAATAACTAGTTTATTAACTAAATTTTCGCCGTCAACATTAACAACAAATTTATCTGATGCATCAATTTCTCCGTATTCAGTATATAAAGCATTATATATTAAGTTGGCTACATTTCCTCTGTCTGAATTTCCTGATCTTAGTTTAACATTTTCCAGCAAACCTATATTATCAGCTTTTACCTTGTAATTTGTGGGCCAATCTCCTTTAAGTGCTTCATCTTTGTATCCCAAAGTTCTCATAGCCATAGTTATAGCTTCATCAAAAGTTACACTGCTATTTGGTTTAAAAGTACCATCTGGATATCCTTTTATTATTTCTAACTCTGATGCTAAGGATATATAAGATTCTGCCCAATGTCCCTGAGCATCTTCAAATGAAGAATTATATCCCTCAACTATCTCTCCATATCCTAATGCAATAATTAACATTTTAGCCATTTGAGCTCTTGTTACCGGCTCATTAGCTCTATATGTCCCATCTGGAAATCCATTTATTATTCCTAACGAAGTAAGTGATGCAACCGCCTCTTCATAATCAGTTCCTAATACATCTTCCGGTGTAGTAGCAAATGCGAATGTGAAACTGGATGTTATCATAAGTACTGCTAATATTATTGATATATATCTTTTCATATTTACCTCCTTGTTTTTAGTATGCTAATGCTTTTCCATCTCTTCTAAAATCTGCTCCTGTTCTGAATGTATTAGAATCTTTATCATAAATTATGCCCTGAGCTCCACCATAAGAACCATGTTCATATATTCTATATCCAATTGACTTCAGTTCTTCTACCACATTTTCATCAAATCCTTCTTCTACTTCAAGAGGACCGTAATAATCTTGGAAAACTCTAGGTGCATTTATTACCTCTTGTATATCCATATCAAAATCTATAATACCACTAACAAGTAAGGTATTCATATGCACTATCATAGCTCCACCAGGAGTTCCAATTGCTGACATAAATTCACCATCTTTGTCAAATATCAATACAGGTGACATTGTACTTCTTGCTCTTTTACCTTCTGCTGGAAAATTAACTGGTGATGATGTTACAGAAAAATTAAATGTATGATCATTCATAAGAAATCCACTGTCTCTAACTGTTATTCCGGAACCAAAATAATGGCCTATTGTATTTGTCATTGATACCGCATTTCCGTATTTATCTGCAGCTACTAAATGTGTAGTGCTTGCTGATTCTCCATCTGGATAACCCTTACTAGCTCTCAAAAGAGGATTATCTAAATCTATGGATGCTGCTCTTTTTTTGGCATAACTTTTAGATGTTAAAGCATCTGAGTATCTTTCGTAGTTATCTATATCACCAAGATAAGAATATGAGTCTATAGTTGATAATTTAAATATTTCAGCCCACATGTTCAATGATTCACTGGTATTATGTCCCATAGATTCTACATCATATAATTCAGCCATATTTAACGATTGTAATACTGTCGCACCACCTCTACTTGCTGGTGCTGCTGATACAACTTTATGGTCTCTATATGTTGTACTAACAGGTTCTTTGACTTTAACCTCATAATTTGCTAAATCTTCTAAAGTCATAACGCCACCTTCTGCTCTAAGTGAACTAACTATTCTTTCTGCAACTTCTCCCTTATAAAACCCATCTTTGCCTTCTTCTATTATTATATATAATAAATCTGCGTAATCTTGATTTTTGAAAGTTTCCCCTTCAAAATAAGGTAATCCATCATTAGTAAATACTTCTTCTGTTTCATCATTTTTAACTATTGTTTCATAACTATCAAACCAGACACCATATAAAGAAGGTGTAATTACAAATCCATTTTCAGCCATATATATAACAGGCTTTAATACCTTTTCAAGTTCAAGCTGTCCATAGTCTTCGTGCAACTGCAACCAGCCTGCAACAGCTCCTGGTACTATAGCTGCTACTCCACTATGTCTATCTTCATCAGATAACCTTCTGTATAACTCTCTAGTTAATTCCTTAGGTGCTGCATTTGCATAGTCATAAAAGAGCTGTTGGTCATCCTCTGCTGAATGAACAACTGCAAATCCTCCCCCACCTACTCCAGATGCATGTGGTTCAAGTAAACTCATAGCAAATGCCATACCTACAGCTGCGTCAAAGGCATTCCCATCTTGTTTTAATATTTCTAATCCGATTTTTGATGCAACAGGATTAGCTGCTGAGACTGCTCCGTTACTACCACTAGCATCTCTGATTGATAAATCCAACTCTTCATCGGATATTTCAAAGATGTAATCTTGTACAGCCGTACTTCCTGATTCATCAACCTCATCTTCTACTGTTTCTGATGAATCTGTAAAATCGTTTTCATCTTTGCCAATAACTAGTTGTTGTCCTGGATAGATTAGATTAACATTGGATATATTATTATCCTCTGCTATCTGCATATAATCTACTCCAAATTCACTACCTATTTGTCCTAATGTATCACCATACTGTACTGTATATGTTTGATTTGCAATAGCTGGTGTCAACATCATTGATATTACTAGAATAAAAATTGAAAATAACGTGATTTTTCTCTTCATAGTGTACCTCCTTTTTAATATTATATTATATTTGTTTAATGTAATGTTTTTTTCTCTTATTTCTTTTATTTTTCTCTTATTTCTCTCCTGCTAATCTTGATACATTTCTATTATTTTTTTTGTTATTAGCAACTGTTGCTTAATTCTTTTATCAATTTCGTTTTTTCTACTTGTTTCTACTGTATAAACTGGTATATATAACATATCTGATACGCTTTGATTTAGACTGTTTTTAGGTGGTGAGCCAAAAAAAGTAAATTCCACAACATCTTTATCTACCTTATTGATGTATTCTAAAAGATCTAATACTTTTAGAAGATCATCCCCTTCCATACCTAGAATTATAGAATTACCTAGTCTACCTTCTGTATGAAAATCCAAAGACTCATGCAAATCTATTATAACATCAGGTTCAAATTCTTCTATGATACTGAATATTTCGTAAGATAGTTTTTCTATATTATTTCCCTCAGGATTTCCAGGATAACTTCTATTTAAATCAATTTTGTTATCCGCTGTTCTAGAATTAATTTCAACTGCTTTTTTATTTGCTCTCGGTATAATTATTATTTCTCCTTTTTCAGGATAAAATTCCAACAATTTTTCAGCAGCTAAGAATCCAGCCCTTTCATCACCATGAGTCCCTCCTATAATAAATATCTTAGATCCTTCTTCACCAGTATTGTAGTAGTAAACTTCGGTTGCCTCCTCTCTTTCTTCTCTTAGGGTTTTATATAATTCATATTGGGAATTATCCGAGTATTCTTCAACTTTGCTCTCTTCTTGATCACATCCTGCTAAAGAAAAAATTAAAACTATCGATATTAAAAATGTTATTACTTTCATTCTAAATAACTTCCTATTCCATTAGATATTATCTCTTCATAACTAGGTATACCCTTTAGTATTATTTCATTTCCCATATTAAACATATTGAATGAATTTATCATTTCTTTTATCCCTGTTGCATGCCTTGCAACTCTTTCGCTTATAGGATGGCCATTTTCATCAAATTCTACAAATAAGAATCCTGCTTCACCTGCTTTTTCGTATATTTTATCCTTTCCAGTAACTATAAGTTCCTCTGTAGTTGCTCCTCTTAATCTACCCTGAGAAGGATTAGCAGTTTCCATTAGCATAGCATAAGTATCTGTGAAATCTCCTAACTCTCTATGGGAAAGACCATGAAGATTTTTTGGAGATGCCTCTAAAGCCATCTGAATTCCTTGAAATTGAAGTTCTATTATAGCCATTGAGGCTATATCACTAGCTTTTTCGTGTGTTACCAAGGCATTTATTACAGGGTATTCTGGGGAAGCCTCATGAAGATCTATAGTTACATCTATATTTTCCTCCTTTATCAAACTAGTAATTCCAAAAGCTACTTTCTCTGTTAATGTCCCATCCTCCCTACCGGGGTAAGCTCTATTTAAATTTCTTGTTTCACTTCCAGATAACTTTTGCCCAGAAGAATGTATATAGACGTCTGGATCCGGCCACTGATGAATAGGATTAGTAGCTCTTGACCCGTACTTGAAATATCTTTCCCCTGAAGTTGTTTCTATATGATAACCGTGAGGGGAACCTTCTTGAGGGTCATTATGAGTAAAAGCACTTTTATTTGATTCAGTAATCACAAAAACCCTTCCTTTATCTACTTTCAAATTTTCCACCAACATTATCGTTGTCAAATTTGATGCAGGTTCATTCGGGTGAGTACCGCCTAATATTAAAGTACTTCCACCTTCTTCTTCCCCTTCAAATACATAAATTTCTGTATCTCCAGGAGTATCTTTTAATCCTTCAAAATAATCACTTAATTGTTTTTTTTCTGTTAATCCCTCGGATGGATATATGGGTATTTCTTCCTGCATGCTATTAAATTCAATGCCTGTAGTAATTATTACCGATATGATAATGATAGTTAAAACTACAGCAGATATTTTATTTTTTTTCATTAGAACCTCCTTCTACTTAATCATTAATAGTCTTAATATCAAGGGAATTAAGACCAATGATATATTTATCTGATTCTGTATTTTTTTCTCCCTAAACAACATTATAACTAAATATGCTATAAACAAAATAACTATTAATTGATATATATAAGTCATATTATCTCCCTTCCTTATAAAAGAATAGATGCGAATCTATCTGCAAAATATATGAAGACTATTCCATATATAATAAATGCCATTGCCGGTACTAAACTTTTTTTCAATACTTCCCTATAATTACTTAAACCAACTACCTTAGCAGCAAAAATCCCAGCTAAAGCTGTAGGAGGCATCATATCTCCTAGAGATGCTATAAGTGAAATAGCAGATGCTGTAATTATTTGATTTTTTGAAATAAAAGCAAGTAAGAATGGAACTCCCAGCACCGAAGCTGCGCCGTAAGATGATATTGCTCCGAAAAGAGGCAAAGAAATAGCAAGTACTATATATCTGAAAAAAACAGGTAAACTTAAACTTTGTACAACTATATATCCTCTAACTCCAGTTAATGTCATTACCTGTATAAACATTCCAACTCCTACTAATATTCCTAATACTGGTAGAGCATCTCTAAGAGCTTCTTTGATTATTATATGCACATTTTTTTCTCTACCAATAAATAGGGCCGTAATAGAACTAATCATAAATATTAAAGGTAATCCAAGATCCGGAATATATTTAGGAAAAGCTTTGGTTGATATCATTAAAGCTACCAAAACTATTACAGGTATGAAAACTTTAACGTCATGTATTTTCATTTTTTCTAGTTCTTTTTTTAATTCTTCTTTATTGACATTCTTCAAAAATCTGTTACCTAAGTATAATGAAGAAAAAATAGCTAATGGTACTGCTAATACCAAAAGTGGAATTCCAAAACCAGAATAAGGCATATCAACACCTCCGCCAATTATCATAACCGGAACATTTACAGGAGGGGCTAACATTCCAAGCATTCCTGCCATTGCTATTATAGTAGCTGTTTCAACCATAGGTATGCCCATAGTTATAAGAACAGGAGCGATAAGGCCACCAGTACTTAATACTGCAGCTGTCGCTGAACCTGTTATCATTCCTGGAAACATAACTATAAATGTCATGGCTAACAAAATAATTCGAGGACTATTAATAAATTTCTTAATAACATAATATTTAAATGTTTCCAAGGTGCCAGCATGTTGAATAGCTTTCATGAAAATCATTGCAGCACCTATTATTAATATTGTATCTATATATCCAAAGCCGCCTTCTACTAAATGCCTTATATCAAAACCATTCCCACTAATCAACATTCCTGATAACGCTGCTGCAAACATAGAAATACTAACCTGCCATTTTAATGCAAAGCACCCAACAAAAAATACTCCTACCATTACAATAAAATATAATAACTCTTTCTCCATAAAATATCTCCTTTTTTATTTTTAATAACCATACGGTTTTCCACCTCTTCGAGGATCTGAAACCCCTTGATATTTATTGTTTTCATCTTTCAATATGCCTTGAACTGCTCCAATATCATTCACAGTACTTATTTTATAACCCTTATTTCTTAATCTTTCTATATTTTCTATATTAAATTCTTTTTCTAAAATTAAATTCTCATCAATATTAATAAATACCCTAGGTGATTGAATTGCATCAACTAAATTCATATCTAAATCAATAATATTTACTAGTACCTGAACTATAGTGCTTGGTATTTTATTACCCCCTGGAGAACCTAAAATTGATATTATTTCATCATCCTTAGTTATTATTGTAGGAGACATTGAACTTCTAGGTCTTTTATTTGGTTCTAAATTATTCTTTTCCCAATCACTAATATCAAAATCATACATTTGATTGTTTAAAAAGAATCCATAACCTTTTACCACAGTAGCACTACCGAAGAAATATCCAAGAGTATTTGTTACAGAAACACCATTGCCATTTTTATCAATAATACTAAAGTGAGTTGTACTTTCAGATTCTTTATCTAAAATACCAGGATCTAAATCCATAAATGTTTCTTCATTATAGTTCTCAATTCTTTCAAGAGCATAGTCTTTTGACATTAATTTATTAATTATACCATTATTATCATCTGAATCTCCAACATATGTATATCTATCAATATTAGCTAATCTAAATACTTCTGCCAACAAATCTAGTCTCTTTTGAGATTCGATTTTCAACTCTTTTAAATTAAATCCTTCCAGCATATTTAGAGATTCTATTATTGCAACCCCCCCGCTGCTGCTTGGAGCAGAAGTTATGATATCATAATTTCTATAATTCCCAATTAGAGGTTCTTTTACAATTGATTCATAATTTTCTAAATCTTCACCATCTACCCATCCTCCTTTTTCTTCAACTGTTTCAATTATTTTTTTAGCTATAGTTCCTTTGTAAAAACCATCGCTACCTTCATTTATAATTATATTTAAAAAGTCTGCATAATCTTTATTCTTAAATACTTCACCTGCTAAATAAGGCATTTCTTCATTTAAAAAGTTTATTCTAGCTTCTTTATCAGAAGATATTTTTCCATAATTATCGATAAACATCGTCTCTAAATTTGAATCAACTTTAAATCCATTTTCAGCTATATCTATTACATCTTCTAAAATGATATCTAGATCTAGTACTCCATACAATTCATGAACTCTAAGCCATCCGTCTATAGCTCCTGGAACCGCCAGAGAATAAATACTGTTTTCTCTTTCGTACTTACTTAAAGCTTTATATTCTTCTATATCAACTGACAGGGGTGAAACACATCGATAATCTATAAAGGTAGGTTCTTCACCCTTCATTTTAACTGTCATATAACCTCCACCTCCAGGTCCTGAAGCATTTGGTTCTAATAACCCCAAAGCAAATGAAACGCCTACTGCTGCATCAATAGCATTTCCTCCTTTTTTCAAAATTCTTACTCCTATCTTAGAGGCTATAGGATGAGCTGAAGATACAACACCATTTTTCCAAATTCCATTTCTTATACTTAAGTCTAAATCTTGATCTGTTATTTCTAGAGGTTCTACTTCACTTTGTAGTTCTTCAATTGGATCTTCATTAGCAACTTCATTTTCCAATAAATTTTCTTCTTCTAAGGTATCTGAACTACATCCTGTAAAGATAAGCAAAGTTACTAAAATACTTATAATTATTTTCTTGATTTTAACCCCTCCTTTAAGTAAATCTTTTTCTGAAAACTAGTAATCTTTTTTCAATTATAATACAAACTCTTAATATATATAGCTTATTCTCTTTTTTCTCTTATTTCTTTTTTTTATTTCCAATATAATATAGTTAATCTTAATTTTTTTTGTTAAAATGTATTAAGTAAAGGAAGGTTGCCAATGCTGTTTTTATCAACAACGTTATTTATTATATACTTAGTATATCTAATATATGAATACTACTATAACAAAAAAATCAAAAAATCTTTTAAAAAAATAATTCTTGTCAACGGTATAAGAGGAAAGACATCTACTGCTCTAAAAATAGATTCTATATTACGTGAAAACAATTATAGAGTTTATACTAAAACCACTGGTACTGATCCGATTATATTAGATTGTAATAGTAATAAAATTCCAATAGTAAGAAAAGGTTCACCAAACATATTGGAACAAATCAAAATAATAAAAAAAGCATATAAAGAAAAAGCTGAGATACTAATATTAGAGTGTATGGCAATTAACCCGGATTTACAATTAATTTCTCAAGAAAGAATAATAAAAAGCGATATCTTAGTTATTACAAACATAAGGCCTGACCATATCCCAGATATGGGTAAAGATTTAGATGATATAGCCTTTGCTATTTCAAGAACGATTCCTGAAAATGGTTTAGTTTTTACAGCTGACAAAAAATACTTTAAGAATTTTAAAAAAGTTAGCAAAAATAAGGATTCTAAGATTACTCTTGTAGAAAATTCGGAATTTAATAACGAAAAATTAGCGTGTGAAACTTGTAAAAGTTTAATAAAAAACTATAAAAAAACAAAGGGAAAAACATTAGAATATTTTAATAATATAGAAAATAAAAAATATATCATGAAAAATAATAAAGGTGAGAATATAGTATTTATTAATTTATTTTCAGCAAATGATCCGATTTCAACAAATTACTGGATTAAAAAATATACAAATAATAGTTGTAATAAAAAATATTTACTGTATAACAACAGACAAGACCGACCAAACAGAATTTTACTATTTGCTAAACATTTCAAATATTTTAATGACTTCGATAAAATATTTATATGTGGTGAAAACAAACATTTAGCCTATAGACTTTTAACTAAGAACATCTCTATTAATATAGAAAAGAAAAAAGATATGGATTTTATATTCAATTTAGAAAAACATTCCATAATCTTTGGTATAGGAAATATTAAAGGCCAGGGATATAAATTTATCCAAAAACTCAACACGGGAGTACATAATGAATGAAATCTTAATATTAGGGTTATTGATTACTTTAATATATTCGGAAATTACAGGAATTTCACCTGGTGGGATCATTGTTCCTTCGTATTTTGCTATTTACTTAAATGACCCCTATAAAATCATAAGTACTATATTTACAAGTATTATTTGTGTTTTATTAATAAAATTAATATCCAACTTTACTATACTGTATGGAAAGAGAAAATTCACTTTATATGTTATATTAGGAATCATAATCAAATTCTTTATTTCATATATAGCCTTTGAAAACATTTTTATCTTTTACAATTTATCTATAACTATCGGTTATTTAGTACCAGGTATACTTGGTAGGCAAATAGAAAAGCAAGGACCTTTAATAACACTGTCCTCACTCAGCATTGTAACTTTAATTATTTTCTTGTCTTCTTTACTAATTTGGAGTTGATTATGCTTTTAAAAAATAAATTAAAACTAATAGTTATTCTGCTCATTTTGTTAACTACATCGTTTTTTATAAACAATACTAAAGAATTATCAAAATCAAAGAATTTCGATAAGAAAATATTAGCTTCACAAATTATGAATAATTCAATTAACATAATAAAAGAATATAAAATAGAACACAATATAGAAATTAATCAAGAATTTGATATAAATAAAACCGGTATTATAGGGGATGAATTAACAAAGATAACTACGACTTTTGGAAGTTTAGAATCAAAACGAACATCTTCTAATCCTAATTTTGCTGCATTAGTAGTTGATTTACTTAATGACCTTGATCTTAAGGCAGGAGATACTGTAGCTGCAAATTTTTCAGGCTCTTTTCCATCTGTAAATATAGCTGTTTTATCTGCTTTAGAAGCATGTGACATTAATGCAATAATTATATCATCCATTGGTTCTTCAACCTATGGTGCAAACAACCCTAATTTATCATATATAGATATGGAAAATCTTCTATATGAAAAAGGAATTATAAGTAATAAAAGCAGTTACTACTCTATGGGAGGAATCGATGACTTAGGACTTGAATTCGAAAAAGCTTTAAAAGGTTCATTAATAAAGAGAATGAGTTCATACAATATTGAATATTTGAACTTTGAAAAATTTGAAGAAAATTTAGATTATAGATACAATACCTATAACTCAAATGGAAATATAAGCGCATTTATAAACGTCGGTGGAAATCTTGTATCTTTCGGCAAATCTTCCACCTTAGCATATTTATCCGGTGGTATAATTTACGACTTACCTAAAAACACCAATGGTATTGGACTAGGACAAATGTTTATAGAAAATAATATTCCTATAATACATTTTTTAAATATTAAAGACCTGGCAAAAAAATACGGTCTTCCAATTGATCCAGTACCTATTCCTAATATAGGAGAAGGTGGAGTTTATTACGTCTACACTTACAATAAATTATTAATTATTATCGTTTTATCTATATCATTATATACTCTAAAAGGAATTAAATATGAAGACTATTTTAAAGATAAAAAATATTTTATTGAAAAACAGGAATCTTAATACAGGTATTGTCTTTATCACTCTAGGTTTAATTTTACCTAGTCTAATTACCGTGAATAGCTTTGGAATATATGACAATATTTTTCTTTCTTTAGAAAATTCTGATACAAGTATATTAATTATAGCAGCTTTTAAAATAAGTATACTAAACAGCATTAGGGCTTTACCCTTATATGTAGGTGCTTTTTATATTACATATTCTGTAACTTTGATAAGAAAAAGACCCTTGTTTCATTTCATATTTGTTTTTATGATTTTATCAATTTGTTACACATTCGTTAAAATACAATATGGTATTTCTTATGATTTTAGCTATCCAGCATTAATACTTATATTAGTAATATTCCTACTTGAAAAATACGAAATGTCTAACGTTAGTATATTAAAAAAAATATCAGTTATGATTTTAGTCTTGATAGGTGTTCAGTTTCTTGATTTAGTTCCTTTTTTATCAAAATACGGCTTTGGACGAGGAGAAATATCTACTGATATAAAAAATATCGCTAGTATTATTGATAATTACAATGTATTATCATTGTTTTCTATAACATTCTTTATAATCTTTTCATTTAATGCATTTTTAGTATTAAAAATATTAAACGACCAGCATCATTTACTTAAAGTTTCTAATGAAAGAAGATTAGCTGAAATAGAACTATCCAATTCAAAATTACTAGCAATAGAAAACAGAACAACTGAAGAAATTCAAAGTTTAGTACATGATTTGAAAACACCTCTAACTTCAATGCAAGGTTTATCTAGTGTGGTAGAACTCAAAACTAAAGATCCTTACATTAAAGAATTAAATAATAAAATTTCAAAATCTGCAGATAATATGAATGAAATGATTTCACAAATTCTACACGAAAACACAAAGATTATCATTAAAATAAATTCACTGATAGATTATGTGTTTTCTCAAATTGTTTCTTCATCAGTAAAAGAAAAGGTTGATTTATATAATAATCTTAGAGATGAGAAAATCAAAATCAATAAAATTAGATTTTCAAGAGCTATAATAAATATTATTGAAAACTCCTATAACTCTATTGACAAAGACTGGGGTTGGATAAATATTTTCGTATCGAAAGAAAATAATTATATAATAATTAAAATAATAGATAATGGAAAAGGAATTTCTGAAGATAGACTAACTCATATTTGGGACATAGGTTACAGTGAGTCTGGTTCTACAGGACTTGGTCTAAATTTTGTTAAAAAAGTTATAGAAAATCATAATGGCTCAATAAAAATTAAAAGCAAATTAAAAGAAGGTACTGCCGTAACTATAAAAATAAAGGAGGTTATTTAGTGGAAGATGTTAAAATTTTAGCTATAGATGATTCAAAGGATATTTTATACACTATCAAAGCAATATGCGACATAGAAAATTGGACTACAATAACATCTACTAATGGAAATGAAGCTATGGATTTATTACACAATCATAATCCTGATTTAATAATAGTTGACTATCATATGCCTAAAATCAACGGAATTGATGTAGTTAAAAAGTTAAGAGAAATAGATAATAAGACACCTATACTTATATTGACAGTTGAGGATGACCATGTTATAGCAAAAAAATTTACTGATGCCGGAGCAAATGACTATGCTCTTAAACCAATAAAAGCTATAGATCTGATTAGTCGCATAAAAGTACATTTGAGAAAAACAAAATCAAAAAAATCTAAATACTATTCATATAAAAAAGGAATAAGTAAAAATACTTTAGATTTAATACTTGATTCTCTGAGAAGCGCTAATAAATATTTAACTATAGAAGAACTTTCTGATGAATCAGGATTAGCATACCAGACTGTTAATAGATACATAGTCTATTTAAAAGAAAACAATTTAATCGATACTGTTTACAAGTACGGTAAAAAAGGAAGACCTAAACAAAAGTATAAGATAAAGAAGTAATCAAGATACTCCTTTTATATATTTGTAAGATATACCTTGAAGATTAGGGTATATCTTTTTTATTCTTGTTTTTTTTATCTATCGTAAAGAAACTATTTAAAATTATTCCATGACATAAGGACATTATTAGTTTTATGACAATTAAATTAAAGATTTAAAGATAAATGCTTATGGTTCCCTATATGTTAGAATATTTGATAGATTTAGAAACAGAATTCTTCATATGATGAATTAGTTTCTTTTCCATTCAAATTTGATGAGTCTTATTTAATATTAATTATTGGCAATTTATTTTTAGGTTAATTAAAAATCTGGACTGAAGTTTTTACGCTTCAATACAGATTCATTACTCTTTTTTATGGGTTACCCCAACATTTGACAAAG
>Ga0102926_1001652_pt1 | contig 13073 bp, 10 predicted proteins | sample SalPonR1_A_D2_MG_FD_78173 | JGI IMG/M metagenome (GOLD analysis project Ga0102926, IMG submission 78173) | Salt pond soil microbial communities from South San Francisco under conditions of wetland restoration - Salt Pond MetaG R1_A_D2_MG | ecosystem: Environmental > Aquatic > Marine > Intertidal...
CGTCCTACGGCTTTGCCACAATCGTGCCCGCCGGGGCCGTCATCCTGTGGGTGACGGGCGACCCGGTCAGCCCCTCCGCCGCCAACTGGCGCGACATCGCCTTTGCCCTGCTGCTTGGGGTGGCGGCCTATTACGCCATCGTCGCGGCCATGCGGGTGGGCGAGGTCAGCTTCGTCACCCCCTTCCGCTACACGCGCCTGATCTTTGCGCTGATCATCGCGGTGCTGGTCTTCAACGAGCAGCCCGACAGCCTGACCCTTCTGGGGGCCTGCATCATCATCGCCTCGGGCCTCTACACCCTTATCCGCGAACGCAACCTGCGCCGCCGCGCCCGCGTTGTTAGCGCTAGCCCTTGAAAACAAACTATGTTAGCGCTATCAGTCACAGTTGCATTCCCCGCCAGACTTGCTATGGCACCCGCAACCTTTTCCAAGTCCGAGGACGATACCCATGAGCATCATTATCGACATCCACGCCCGCGAAATCCTTGACAGCCGGGGCAACCCCACGGTCGAGGTGGACGTGATCCTCGAAGACGGCACCATGGGCCGCGCCGCCGTGCCTTCGGGCGCCTCCACCGGCGCACATGAGGCCGTGGAACGCCGCGATGGCGACAAGACCCGCTACCTCGGCAAAGGCGTGCTTGAGGCCGTGGCCGCCGTCAACGGCGAGATCGCCGAGGAACTGGTGGGCATGGACGCCACCGAACAGGTCAGCATCGACCAAGCGATGATCGAACTCGACGGCACCCCCAACAAGGGCCGCCTTGGCGCCAACGCCATTCTGGGCGTCAGCCTCGCCGTGGCCAAGGCCGCCGCCGATTTCACCACGCAGCCCCTGTTCCGCTACGTCGGTGGCACCTCGGCCCGTGTGCTGCCAGTGCCGATGATGAACATCATCAACGGCGGCGAACACGCCGATAACCCCATCGACATCCAGGAATTCATGATCATGCCGGTCAGCGCGGAGAACATCCGCGAGGCCGTGCGCATGGGGGCCGAGGTGTTCCACACCCTGAAAAAAGAGCTTTCCGCCGCAGGCCTCTCCACCGGCATCGGCGACGAAGGCGGCTTTGCGCCCAACCTCTCGTCGACCCGCGAAGCGCTCGATTTCATCCTGAAATCCATCGAAAAAGCCGGTTACAAGCCGGGCGAAGATATCTACCTCGCCCTCGATTGCGCCGCGACCGAGTATTACAAGGGCGGCAAATACGAACTGTCGGGCGAAGGCAAATCGCTGACGTCCGAGGAAAACGTCGACTACCTCAAGGCACTGGTCAACGACTACCCGATCATCTCGATCGAAGACGGCATGGCCGAGGATGACTGGGACGGCTGGACACTTCTGACCGACGCCATCGGTGACAAGGTGCAACTAGTCGGCGATGATTTGTTCGTCACCAACCCCGCCCGTCTGGCCGATGGCATCGCGAGGGGCGCGGGCAACTCCATGCTGGTCAAGGTCAACCAGATCGGCAGCCTCACCGAAACGCTCAAGGCCGTCGACATGGCCCACCGCGCGCGCATGACCAACGTCATGTCGCACCGCTCGGGCGAGACCGAGGACGCCACCATCGCGGATCTGGCCGTGGCCACCAACTGCGGGCAAATCAAAACCGGCAGCCTTGCGCGCTCGGACCGGTTGGCGAAATACAACCAACTGATCCGGATCGAAGAAGTGCTTGGCGAAACCGCCCAATACGCGGGCCGCTCGATCCTGCGGTAATTTCGAAAATTTTTTTGCCGGGGCGTGAAACTCTTTGCGCCCCGGCGGCGTGTCTTCCCGCATCCAGCCTCGAAAACGGGGCCAAACTGCACCAAGGAGATACGTAAAATGACCTTCAAACTTTCCCTCGCCTTCATCACCGCAACCGTTATTGGCTCAACCGCCGCAATGGCCGAAAACCCCATGGTCGGTGGCGCGCCTATGTTCGAAAACAAGACCATCGTCGAAAACGCCGTGAACTCCGAGGATCACACCACGCTGGTCGCCGCCGTCAAGGCCGCCGGTCTGGTCAAGACCCTGAATTCCGAAGGCCCCTTCACCGTCTTCGCCCCGGTCAACGCGGCCTTCGGCGCCCTGCCCGATGGCACCGTCGACACGCTGCTGAAGCCGGAAAACAAGGCGATGCTGCAAAAAGTGCTGACCGCCCATGTGGTGGCCGGTGATTGGTCCGCCGCGGCCATTGCGGCACAGGCCAACAACAGCCCCGACGGCTTTTACCACTTCAACGCCGTGTCGGGCGATGCCCTCTCGGCCCAAGTCAAAGGCGGCAATGTCTATATCTTTGACGAATCCGGCAATGCCGCGCGGGTCACCATCGCAGATGTCGATCAATCCAATGGCGTGATCCACGTGGTCAACAAGGTTCTGTTGCCCAAATAGAGCGTATCCATTTTACATTGACTCAAAGTGCATCACCAATGTCCCGAGAAGGCCGTAGGCCTGGCAGGGTATTGGTGATGCAACAATAACTGGAAACGCTTTAAGTCATACCCCAGATCACCTGCGCGGAAGTGTTGCCCCCGTCCTACCCAGTGGGTCTGCGCAGGTGCGCCCGGCCTCATACGCACGCCACTATCCCGGTGGTGTGCCTCTGTCGATGGGGCCGGGTTCTTTGACATTCGTCAAGCAAGACCGGTCGTGACCATGCCATGGTTCGGGCCTGACCGATAAGGAGGCTGAACATGGCACGTCTGATTTTTGTAGCATCACTCTTATTGCTCACCGCCTGCGCGGATGAGGAACATTACCCCGTCTCGGGCGAAGAGTGTAACCCGGATGATCCCGTGCGCGATATGGACGCCAGTGATTTCGACTGCCCCGCAAGGTAAAGCGTTCCGCAAAAATCTGCGGCTCAGGGTTTTCGCGAAACGCATTAATTGACCCTCATCGAAGGCAGCACCAACACGTACAAAACGCGCGGGCGTTTTGTACGTTTTACGGCGCGCGGTCTGTTAAATCCGGGGGTGGCGGGAAAAAATACCGACGCGATACCGCACTAATACCGACGCGATGCAGACATGGGTTTTTGTTGTTAACCAAGGGGTTATGTGTGATTCGCAGGCTAGGACCGGTGGCCCCGGATGAAATTCACCAATTGCGCCGTCGATCCGTCCTTGCCCGTGGTCTCGCCACTCTCCAACACCGGTTCGATTTCCTTGGCCAAGACCTTGCCCAGCTCCACGCCCCATTGATCGAAGGAATTGATGCCAAGCATCACCCCTTCGACGAATACCCGATGCTCATAAAGCGCCACGATCTGCCCAAGGCGGCGCGGCGTCAGCTTGTCATAGACCAAGGTGGTCGAAGGCCGGTTCCCGGGGAACACACGATGCGCGGTTTGTCGCTCTAACTCATTGCCGGAAAAGCCTTTTTCAGCCATCAATGCGCGCGCTTCCTCCGTGCTGCGGCCGCGCATCAAGGCTTCCGATTGCGCCAGACAATTGGCCACCAGAAGGCTGTGATGATGCGCAAGCTCTGGCTCATGGCCCCGAGCGGCCACCATGAATTCGCAGGGCACCACCTGCGTGCCTTGGTGAATGAGTTGGTAAAAGGCGTGCTGCCCGTTTGTCCCCGGCTCCCCCCAAACCACCGGGCCCGAGGGCATGTTCAGCGGCTCACCAGCCATGCTCACCCGCTTGCCATTGCTTTCCATTTCCAACTGCTGAAAATAGGCGGGGAGGCGGCTAAGCCTTTGATCATAAGGCAAAAACGCCCGGGTCTGGTATCCACACCCCTGATGGTGCCACAGCCCCACAAGCGCCAAAAGCACAGGCATATTCTTGGCCAGAGGGGCTTCTTGAAAGTGGCGATCCATGGAAGCCGCCCCCTCCAGCATCTCGCGAAACCGTTCCGGCCCCACGGCGATCATCAGCGACAGACCAATCGGCCCCCAAACCGAATAGCGCCCGCCGACCCAATCCTCAAAGCCGAAAACCCGTTCGGGCGCGATACCGAACGCGGCCACTTTGTCGTCCGCCGTCGAGAGGGCCACGAACTGCCCTCCGGGGTCGTTCACCGTTTCGGCCATCCACGCCCGGGCCGTTTCGGCATTGGTCATGGTCTCGATGGTCGTGAAGCTTTTCGAGGCCACGATAACCAAGGTCGTTTCAGGATTAAGCCCCTGAAGGCAATCAGAAATATCCGCACTATCCACGTTGGACACGAAATGACACCGCGGCCCGTCCTGATAGGGCGACAACGCAAGCGCCGCCATCTCTGGCCCCAGATGCGAGCCGCCGATACCGATATTGACCACATCGGTGATCTTGCCGCCCTGCCCCTGCACAACGCCTTGCCTTACATCCTCGGAAAACCGCTCCATCCGCGCCAAGGTCTCAAGAACCTCCGGCATTACATCTTGCCCATCCACCAAGACCGGCGCGCCGCCAAGGTTTCTCAGGGCGGTATGCAGCACAGCGCGCTCTTCGGTTTCATTGATGGCCTGACCCGCAAACATCGCGTCCCGGCGCGCCGCCACGTCGCGCGCTTCGGCCCAGTCCAGCAAGGCGTCGCGCGCCTCGCTGCTGATGTGAGTCTTGGAATAATCGAAAAGCATCCCATCGAGCCGGATTGAGAACGCCTCTGCCCGCCCTGCATCCTCGGCGAACAAATCGGCGATATCACCAGTGCTGGCCCCGGCCAACTCCCGAATATGGTCGATCATGGGTATACCCTTGCCTATTTGCAGTAATGCACGTTCATGTCTTCCAAGACCGCCCTGACCGGGGCTTCGTGCATGGGCAGGCTTTGCGCCCGGTCCAAGGCGGCCCGCTTGGAAGATCCGATTAAAATCAAGTGCTTGGACATCGCATCATTCAAGACCCGCGCCGATAGCGTGATCCGTGGCTCAGGGGCGCCCGGCGCACGCATGGGCACCAAGATTGGCGCGCGGCGCCCCAATGCAACCTCAAGATTGTCAGCCCCGGGAAACAGAGAGGCAGTGTGCATATCCTCGCCCATGCCCAACAACAGCACCGCGATCGGCAAGCGCGGGATAATGTAGGACTCAAGCTCCGCCAGCACCGCCTCGGGCGCCTCTGCACGCGCATAAAGGGGCAGGTAGTTCGCCTTCGCGGCCCGCCCCACCAAAAGCCTTTCGCGGATCATACGCGTGTTCGAGCGCACATGCACTTCGGGCACCCAACGTTCATCACTCAGCATCACATCCACCCGGCTCCAATCCAGATCGGCCTCACAAAGATCGTCAAAAACCGGCCCGGGGCTGGACCCGCCCGGCACAACGAAAAGCGCCCGATCTTCGTGGTTCAACGTGGCCCGCAACTCACCCGCCAAAGCGTTGGCAAGGTCGATGGCCAGCATTTCGTCATCTGCGTATTCAATCAGCTTCATGGCTTTATCTCCCGCCAGTGCCGTCCATCACGATGGATCAGCGCGAGCGCTTCATCCGGCCCCGATGATCCCGAGGCATAAGCGATGGGCGGGTCGGATCTCGCCTCCCACTCCGCAATGATCGGATCAGTCCAGCCCCAGGCTTCCTCGACCTCGTCATCACGCATGAAAAGCGTCTGGTTCCCTCGGATAACATCCATGATAAGCCGTTCATAGGCATCCGGGAAGTCCGCATCGTCCGGCCCCAAAGCCTCGGCAAAGGTCATGTCCAGCGGTACGTCGATCAGGCGCATGCCACCCGGCCCCGGCTCCTTGATGGTCACGCCCAGTTCAATCCCCTCGTTGGGTTGCAAACGGATGGTCAGGATATTGGCATGCCGTCCTGCCTCGGCCCCGAATATCGAATGCGGTGCGTCCTTGAACACAACGGCGATTTCACTCGCACGCGCCTTGAGGCGCTTGCCAGTACGCAGGTAGAAGGGTGTTCCGGCCCACCGCCAATTGCTGATATGCGCTTTGAGGGCGACGAAGCTTTCCGTTGTGCTGTCGTGATTCTCGACCTGCTCACGATAGCCTGGGGCGTCTGTACTTGCGTCGTATTGCCCCCGCACCACATCACTTGGTTCAACAGGATCAAGCGCGCGGATCACCTTTAGCTTTTCGTCACGCACCGGGTCGGGTTCGAATTTGGCGGGCGGCTCCATCGCGATAAGGCACAAAAGCTGCATCATGTGGTTTTGCATCATATCGCGCATCGCGCCGGCGCGATCATAGTAATCGCCGCGCCCGCCGACCCCCACGCTTTCGGCCACGGTGATCTGGATGTGGTCCACGTACTGACCGTTCCAAAGCGGCTCGAACAAGGTGTTGCCAAAGCGGATCGCCATCAGGTTTTGAACGGTTTCCTTTCCAAGATAATGATCGATCCGGTAAATCTGATGCTCATGAAAATGCTGCGCCAAGGTGCCATTGAGCGCCTTGGCGGTCTCCAAATCACGACCAAAAGGTTTCTCCACGACGATGCGGCTATCGTGATCGGCCATCCCGTGTTTGTGCAAGCGCTCCGCCAAATCGCCAAAAAGCCGTGGCCCGACCGAGAAATAGAAGGCGCAGATGCGACCGGATGCGACCTCCTGCGCCAGTTCCTTCCAGCCGGTCTCTCCCAAGGCATCTACAACCACATAGCCCAAGCGTCCGAGAAAGGCCTCAAGGGCCTCCTCGTCACGCGCCGAGACGGGATCGAACTCGTGGATCGCCGAGCGCACCATATCCCGGTATCCCGCAACATCCATATCGCTGCGCGCCGCGCCGATGACACGCGATTCCTCATCCATTTGCCCGGACCGAAAACGCCGAAACAGTCCCGGCAATATTTTCCGGCGGGCCAGATCCCCTGTCCCACCAAAAATCACAAGGTCAAACGGATCAACCGGAATGACGCGCGATACCATCGTGAAAACTCCTGCTCGTGTGCCCGACGCCTAAGGCAGGCCCCGCACTATCGACAAGTCTAGCATGACACGACACGTTCACAATGGTGTCAAACCCAGCCGCAAACCTTTCTTTCGGGACATCACCGGGCTACCGATTGGCTATATCAAAACGCGCAAGGACACCCATGAAGGATATCGCAGCCAATACCGGCAAATTTCAGGACCCCTCGGTCACCGCAGACGGAAGCTCGAGGGCCTCCGTGCCGCTCTCCAAGCCCGAAACCTTGTGGTTCAATACCGGCACTTTGTGCAACATTACCTGTGCCAATTGCTATATCGAAAGCTCCCCCACCAACGATGCGCTCGTCTATATGACCGAGGCCGAGATTGACGCCTATCTCGATCAAATCGAAGGCCGTGGCTGGCCCATTCAGGAAATAGGCTTTACCGGCGGGGAACCCTTCATGAACCCCGAGATGATCGGCATGACCCGCGCCGCCCTGTCGCGCGGATACGAGGTTTTGATCCTCACCAATGCCATGCGCCCGATGATGCGCCACCGTATTCAGGATGGCCTGCGCGCTCTGGTCGCGGAGTACAGCGATAAACTGACCCTTCGGATTTCCGTCGACCATTGGTCCGAGACAAATCACGACAAGGAACGCGGCAAAGGCGCATTCGCGCGCACGCTTGAAGGCATGCAATGGTTGCGCGATGCGGGCATCCGCATGACCGTTGCGGGCCGCACCGTCTGGAGCGAAGACGAGGCGACGGGCCGTCAGGGATATGCCGACCTGTTCGCCACCTACGGCTTTGACATCGACGCCTTCAACCCCGCCGATACCGTACTCTTCCCGGAAATGGACGAAAGCGCCGAAGTCCCCGAGATCACGACCGCGTGCTGGGACATCCTCGGCAAATCGCCCGATAGCGTGATGTGCGCCTCGTCGCGCATGGTGGTCAAACGCAAGGGGGCGGAAAAACCCGCCGTTCTGGCCTGCACCCTTCTGCCCTATGCGCCCGAGTTTGAACTGGGTGAAACCCTGGCCGAGGCCGAACGTGACGTGCCCCTAAACCACCCGCATTGCGCCAAGTTCTGCGTCTTGGGCGGGGCAAGCTGTTCGGGCTAAGCCATTGTTTCGCTTGACCTGAACGATCCCCTCGGGCAGGCGATGCCCCATGCGGATCACCACCCTCATTCTAGGCGCAGGCGCCGCCGGCATGATGTGCGCGGCCCACACGGGCCCCGGCACACTGGTCATCGACCATGCCAAACGCGCGGGCGAGAAAATTCGCATTTCTGGGGGCGGTCGCTGCAATTTCACCAATCTTTACACTGAGCCCGGCAATTTTCTGGGCCAAAATCCGCATTTCCACAAATCTGCCCTCTCGCGCTACACGCAATGGGATTTCATTGACCTCGTTGCCCGCCACGGCATCGCCTATCACGAAAAGTCCCTTGGACAGCTTTTCTGCGATGGAAAATCCACCCAGATCATCGAGATGATGCGCGCAGAGATGACGCAAGCCGGCGCTGACCTTTGGCTGAATTGCTCGGTTGCCGAGGTGGGCCATGACGGCACGCATTTCACCGCCACGCTGGATCACGCAGGAACGCGGAAAACCGTAACCGCAAAGAACCTCGTCTTGGCTACGGGTGGCAAATCCATTCCCAAAATGGGCGCTTCCGGGCTTGCCTATGATCTGGCACAGCAATTTGGCCATAGGATCACCGAAACCCGCCCTGCGCTCGTGCCGCTCACCTTTTCCGACAAGCGTTTTGCGCCGCTGTCCGGAACCGCAGCCCGGGCACGGGTTTCGAATGCGCGCACCCGCTTCAACGAGGCTGTGCTTTTCACTCACAGGGGACTTTCTGGCCCTGCGATCCTGCAAATCTCATCCTACTGGCGCGAGGGCGAGGAGATCGAGATCGACCTTGCCCCCGAAGGTCAGTTGCTCGACGCCCTCAAGGCACAACGCCAAAGCCAAGGCCGCCGCAACCTGACCACTGAACTGGCCCAACACCTTCCCGCTCGTCTGGCGGACCACTTCGCACAAGAGATTGATCTTACAGGAAATCTTGCTGATCAATCCGACGCACGCCTGACCGAAATCACCGACCATTTGCGCCACTGGAGGCTCAAGCCCACAGGCTCCGAAGGCTACCGCACCGCCGAAGTCACGCTTGGCGGCATCGACACGGATGACCTGTCTTCGAAAACCATGATGTCAAAATCCATACCCGGTCTCTATGCGATCGGCGAGGCCGTGGATGTCACCGGCTGGCTTGGCGGTTACAACTTCCAATGGGCCTGGTCCTCCGGTTGGGCGGCGGGCAATGCGATCCGCGAATCCTCCTAAAGCGTTTCGCAAAAAACCTGAATCACAGATTTTTGCGAAATGCAGTGCTCCGCTCAATTGTTGCACGCCTTCCGCCTTTTGCTGATGTCTCAGGTTAAAGGCGGAACGCTTTAAGGCCTTCTTCTTTTCAAAAATATCCCGGGGAATCGCCCATCGGGCGATGGGGCAGAGCCCCAAAACCCTTACGCGGACAAATGCCGTTTCACCTGCGCGATGAAATCCTCGCCGCGCTTTTCGAAACTGTCGTATTGATCGAAACTCGCGGCGGCGGGCGCCAAAAGCACCGTATCCCCCGGCTCAGCCTCTTGCACCGCGCGGGCCACCGCGGCCTCCATCGTGGTGCAGACTTCGGCCTCAACCCCTTCCAATTCAAGGGAAAATTGCGCCGCTTCGCGCCCGATAACATAGGCTTTCACCACATGCTCCAACCCCGGGGACAGCCCGGCCAAACCGCCATCCTTCTCAAGCCCGCCACAAATCCAGCGGATCTTGTCAAAGGCCAAAAGCGCTTTCAGGGCTGAATCCACGTTGGTCGCCTTGCTGTCGTTGACATAGGCCACGCCGCCCGCCTCGGCGATCCGCTGGCTACGGTGCGGCAGGCCCGCAAAACTGTGAAAAGCCCGCTCAATCACCTTGGGCGCAAGGCCAAGCGTCCGGCAAGCCGCATAGGCCGCGCAGGCGTTTTGATGATTGTGCGTCCCGGGTAAGCCCTTGATTTCACGCAGGTCTATGGACCCCGCTTGTTTGCCCTTGCGATACTCCGACAAGAACCCTTTGCGGGCGAAAACACTCCAACCCGGTCCAGACAGCTTGCCATTGGCCGAGACCCGAATGACCCTGTCATCGCTCCGCCCTTCGGCCAGCTGCCCGGCCAGAAACAGGCCCTCGTCCTCGTCCACGCCGATCACCGCGCGATCCGGCCCGCCCTCGGCAAAGAGCCTGCGCTTGGCGGCGAAATAGCCGCCCAGACCGGCGTGACGATCCAAGTGATCGGGGGTCAGATTGGTAAAGACCGCAATATCTGGTGTCAGGGCGCGGGCGAGTTCGGTCTGGTAACTGCTCAGTTCCAGAACCACCACACCGCCGTCGCCCGGAGGGTCGATATCCAGCACGCCGCGGCCGATATTTCCGGCCAGTTGCACGTCGCGTCCGACCTCTTCAAGCACGTGGTGAATCAACGCGGAAGTTGTTGATTTTCCATTGCTTCCCGTCACAGCGATCACCTTGGGCGGTTGGTCGAAATTGGCCCATTCCGACCCCGCCAGCGAGCGAAAGAACAACCCGATATCATTGTCCACCGGAACACCCGCCCGCAGGGCCGCAGCGACAACCTTGTTCGGGGCGGGATAGAGATGCGGGATGCCCGGCGAGACGATCAGGCTAGCCACGTCATCGAAGGCCCCCTCGCGGGACAAGTTCTTGATTTCAAACCCTTCTTCATTGGTCATTTCTTGCGCGGCCGGGTTGTCATCCCACGCCAGAACATGCGCGCCGCCAGCCCGCAGGGCGCGCGCCGCGGAAAGGCCCGACCGCCCCAAGCCCAACACCGCAACTTTCGCGCCTTCGAAACCCCGAACTGGAATCATGCCCTGCCCCCGTCATTCATCATAGCGCACCCTGCCCCGAGCCGCCCGCCCTTGCAAGATGGGTTAATGAAGGATTAAGGACGTACAGGCCAAGGGTGAGTCGTTTGCCCCGCTTGCCCTTTGTTAACAAGGGTTTTGGGCGTTTTTGGCCTGTCTGCGAACCGTCGGTATTGCGTCGGTATCACGTCGGTGCCAGGGCGCTGCGGGGTGCGGATGAACAGGGCGCACGGTGGGTTCCTGTACAAAACGTACATGAGTTTTGTACAAACCTGAGCCAGCCCCGTCCCGAAAAAGTTTCGGCAGCAATCAGCGGCCTACCGCACCTTCAGTGTCGCCAGCCCAATCAGCGCAAGGATCAACGCGATGATCCAGAAGCGGATGACGATCTGTGGCTCGGCCCAGCCCTTTTTCTCATAGTGGTGATGGATGGGGGCCATCAGGAACACACGCTTGCCGGTGCGCTTGAAGTAGAACACCTGAATGATGACCGAGAGCGCCTCGACCACGAACAACCCACCGACGATGCCCAGAACGATCTCGTGCTTGGTGGCCACGGCGATGGCCCCCAAGGCCCCGCCAAGCGCGAGAGAGCCCGTGTCGCCCATGAAGACGGCGGCAGGCGGCGCGTTGTACCACAAAAAGCCAAGCCCGCCCCCGGCGAGGCCTGCCACGAAGATCAGGATCTCCCCCGTGCCGGGGACATAATGCACGTCCAGATAATCGGTAAAATCGACCCGACCCACCGCGTAGGCGATGATGCCAAGCGCACCGGCGGCGATCATCACCGGCATGATGGCCAGACCATCCAACCCATCGGTGAGGTTCACCGCATTGGCCGCACCCACCACGACGAACATCGCAAAGGGGACGAAGAACCAGCCAAGGTTCACCAGCGTATCCTTGAAGACCGGGAAGGCAAGCCTGCCCGACAAGGGGTCATAATCCTCGACCCGTGCGGCAAGGGCGATGTCGTTCACGGTATGAAGATGCATCGCCCAGTAGGCGGCAACCCCGGCGATGGCAAATCCGATTCCAAGCCGCATCTTGCCCGAAACCCCGGCCACATTGCCCTTGGACACCTTGGCATAGTCATCGGCAAACCCGATGAGCCCGAACGCGAGCGTTACAAAAAGCACCATCCAGACAAAGCCATTATCGAGCCGCGCCCAGAAAAGCGTAGAGGTCATGAGCGCGCCCACGATCAACAGCCCGCCCATGGTGGGCGTGCCGGATTTCGCGAAATGGGTTTCGGGGCCGTCGTCACGAATGGGCTGCCCCTTGCCTTGCCGTTTGCGCAGCACGTTGATCAGCGGCGGGCCGAAGATGAACCCAAAGAACAGCGCCGTCATGAAGGCCCCGCCCGCACGAAAGGTGATGTAGCGAAAAAGGTTGAAGAAATCGCCACCATCCGAGAGGGCAGTCAGCCAATAGAGCATTACGTTTTCCTTTTGTCTTCGGCGGTCTCGCGGCCCACGCGGCGCAGGGCGTCGACCACAAGGCTGACACGGCTGCCTTTCGAGCCTTTGACCAGTACCACATCGCCCGCGTCGATCAATCTGTGCGCCTTATCGGCCAAGGCTGTCGCGGTGTCCACATGCAGACCGCGCAGGGGGGGCGGCAATGCCTGCCACATGGCGGCCATACGCGGCCCGACACAGTGGATCACGTCGATCGCCGCGATATGCGGCAATTGCGCAAGCGCCGCGTGGATGGACGTTTCATCCTCGCCCAGTTCCAGCATATCGCCCAAGACCGCCACACGCCGCCCCTTGGCCACGCGCCCCACCCCGTCACGCGGCGCGGCAGCGGCCAGCACTTCAAGCGAGGCCGCCATGGAGGCGGGATTGGCGTTGAAGGCGTCATCAATGAGGTCAAAGGTCAAATCTTCGTCCGACGGATCAAGCGAAATCACTTCGCGCGTGCCGCGCCCGGCGGGCGGTTTCCAACGGGCCAGATCCATCGCGGCGAGATCACGGTCGGCGCCAAGCGCCTCGGCCGCGGCGATGACCGCAAGGCCGTTCATCGCGAAATGCCGCCCCGCGCTCAGTATCTTGAAAAGAAGCACATCGCCGCCGGCCTCGGCTTGGAGCACGGTGCAATCATCGGCCAGCGTGACACTGCGTAGCCTGACCTCCCCCGTCTGCCCGAAGGTCACGATCCGCGCGCCCACCTCGCGCGCCTTGGCCAGCGGAATGGCGGCGGTGTCGATATCGGCATTGAGGATCGCCGTGCCCACCGGCTCAAGCCCGTCAAGAATGGCGGCTTTTTCATGGGCGATGCCCTCGATACTTTCGAAGGCCTCAAGGTGGGCGGCGGCGATGGTGGTGATCATCGCCAC
>Ga0102926_1001653_pt1 | contig 13073 bp, 11 predicted proteins | sample SalPonR1_A_D2_MG_FD_78173 | JGI IMG/M metagenome (GOLD analysis project Ga0102926, IMG submission 78173) | Salt pond soil microbial communities from South San Francisco under conditions of wetland restoration - Salt Pond MetaG R1_A_D2_MG | ecosystem: Environmental > Aquatic > Marine > Intertidal...
TATATTTTGCCTCCATACGCTACACTTTGCCCTATCTGTAGCGAGGTATCAATCGGTACAGAACAGGATAACTGTCTCACTCTGGCGCGTTGTGAAAGTATATTATTAGCTGCTATCTGTAGCGTTGCAACGTCAGATATACCGACAAGACCAACTTCATAATTCTTTTCGCCAAGCGCTGTTATGGCGTTAGTGTCCTGAGCTGTCGCTGACAGGTGATAACTGCGAGCGTAAATAGCTGGATTATGTGTTAATCGCGGCAATGAAAAACTATCATCTGTATTAGTTCCTGTATGTTGCCATATCCAAATATAATCCCCAGCAGTTGGTTTACCCATAACATAATCCTGTTTCAATGTTTTGATCCATTTATATTCTTCTATTACAACTCGTTGATTTATTGGCCCGTCATTCATTGAAAAAACAGTTGCTACTGTTTTTGTTTTTATTGGACTCCAATAATTAATTACATAACTACTATCTTCTGGATGTTCCAAAGTCCAAGTTGCTGCATCAGTATCTGTTTCTTTGTAAATTGTTTCAATTACTGATACGCCATTTAAATGAATTTCTGCATTTGTTGTTGTTTGTGAATATGGTGACCATTGATTACTACATTCTTGGCCTGGCCCCCAAAAATTACATTGAATAATATATCGTTCATGCAATTCTGTTATCTCTACATCGTAATTATTTTCATCTGTTATTGTATAAGTTTCTGTTATAGTCAGTCTTTCAGCGTTATATCCTGATCCTTCAGATATTACCTGATGTTGAGTCACATATCCATTTGTATTATAAGTATATGTCTCAGTTTTAGTTGCCCCTGTTGTTGAATCTTCTGTAATTACTGTTTGAACTTGTTCGCCCCTTCGTGTAACAGTGACAATAAGGCCAGCGACAGTATAAACATCAACAATATCATCATCTCCGGCTTCAACATTCTCCGTAAACTCAGTATCAATTGTTGCCACAACGGAGTTAGCGTAACGATCTGTTAATATCTCCCTTGTAGCACCACCTGATACGAGGATATCTGATATGACTTTAGGAATTGAAACATCTGTGAGAGTATATGTGCCATCAGCGTTATATCTCAGGCTCGCTCCCAGGGCATAGCATAAACTCTTAAACAGTTTTACAATGCCTGTTTCTTCACCGTCGCTATAGATTGAGATATCGCTTGATAAAGATGTAACCAGCGACGTGCCAGCCTCAGATATAATGCTGGTTAAAACTGTTATTATGTTGCCTCCGGTGTATTCGATATTGCCATTCGGATTTTTCGCGCTGACATGATCCGCCAATTTGGCAATATAATGCTGGTTGTAGAGGTTGTAAGAAACTTTCGTTACTACTCCAGTAAATACATTGCCTGAATTGTTGACCACTGTTAAAGTACTTCCGACCTCAGGCTCGTTGAAAAGTTCAAGTTGTCCTGTGGCAACTCCGTAATTCTCATAGCTCATAGAACCTGAGATTATGGAGGAGCCGTCTGAGAGACGGTATCCTGATGTTAATTCGGGGATATTAGGTGAAGCCCATATTGCTTTTATCCCAATATCTAAACTGAAAAATGATTCTTCAGCTTCATTTGGATAATCAATAAAATAAGTATACAAAGGATTTGAAGAATCAAATTCTATTTCTCCATATGAACCATATTCATACCCAAATGGATAGCAATAAAACCACAACCAATTCATTTGATATTCTAGTTCTGTTATATGATTTTCTGGCCCCCCCAAAATTAAATACGCTGAATAATTTAACGCTGATTCTGGCACTCCAAAATCGGAATTAAACCTACTTATTATTGCGGAATTTATATCGAATTTTTCAGATTCTGGAAGTTTCATCCACCAAAAAGAATATAAAGCATATACATAATCAAGGGCAAAGTGCATATCCTGGCTTAATGACAACGCCGTAAACTCTGCGGTTGTCCTGTACACGTAATACCAGTTTGTCAGATGTAAAAGCAGGGTATCCCTGTCGGTTTCGTTAACATACTCCCAGATATATTCAGGGATTTTAAATCCTTCCCAGCCTTCATAACTACGAACAGAATCAAGTCCAGAAATTATTCTTGTAAGGATATCTTCCTCCAACCCATAAGTCGCGCCATACTGCTCCAGCTCTGTCACATCCTACACCTCCTCAAGCACCATCTGGATAAATCCCCTTGTGGCTTTAGGATATCCAGATACGCTATCACAGAAGGTTATCTTGACGTTATAGGTTGCACTATCTACATCAGTTAACACAAAAGTAGATCCGTCCATTAAAGCAACAAGATTATCTAATTGGTTGTCAACATAAAACCCAAGATTCCACCGCCACTTTTTCACCACATTTGTAGCTACAAGTGATCCATCAATAGTGCGTGAAAACGAGCCAAACAACAAGGGAGTTTTCGAATAATTATCCGCAGTTGGGGGGATATTGAGTGTAATACTGCCTAATTTCATGTCTGCCATCTAATCATCCCTCCGCTCTCGCTACTGCCTCAACATCTCCACCCGAACTACTACCACTTACAGATGGCACATGAAGGCTGTTTAGTTTATTCTGTATTTGCGTCACTGCCTTTGTCCCCCAGTTGACAAGATTATTATGTAACCCCTGACCGACGCTGTTGCCTATCTCTTGAGCCACAGGCACAAGCTTGTTTAGTCCGCTTGCCATAGTTTTATCAAAACTATCCATACTTAAAGCTTGTTGCCAGTTAAAACCCTTAGCTTCCATTTTATCCTGAGCTTTTTGGATAGTTTCAAAGCTGTAGACTATACCATTTGTAAACTGTACAACTTTAGATTCGGAGTCCTCACGGATGACAGTTGAAGTCCAATCCTCACCCCAATTACCAAATTTCTGTTGTTTTTCTTTTGACATATCCTCAATAGATTTAGCCACTTCTTTAACTTTTGCCTCAACCTTCAACAATTCATTGCCCAGGGATTCAAGTAGTTTGTTACCACCCTCTTTACCGAGCTTTGAGAGAGTGGAGTAAAAAATACCCTCCATTTGAGGATCTTCAAAAGTTTCGACAAGTCCATTAGCTGCATCTTGAGCTTCATCCAGAACAGCATTCTTAAATTGCTCTGTGGCTGTTTTAGCTGGAACACCAAAATCTTGTATAGCGGTAAGAGCATTTTGACGGAGAGTTGAAATAGTTTGCACAAAAGAAACGACAGTATCTTGCAGTGATGTAGATGTTGTGTTAACTGGGTCTTGTTTTGTGCTTAATCTCCTGTCCCATTCAGCTTGCAATGCCTCAGAACTGGAATACATTTTTTCTTTTGCTTCAAAATCTCCTTCGCGTATCTGTTTACGCTCTTCACTGATTTTCTCCATTGTTTTAACATGTTCTTCATATGCCTTTTCTTCAGCTTCCAAGTAACCTTCAACTTCTTTTTGGAATTGAGCTACTTCTTGTAATTCTTCTTCGCTCATACCGATCTTATCTGCGAGTTTATCTATACCTGTCTTAACTCCATAACCAGCAGTGACTAAAAGGCCAATCCAGCTTGCTTTTGCAAGGTTGCTTGCTGTGGCTAATTTTGTCATCCCTTTTGCGGTGTCAATTAAAGATGTCCCGAGATGTACAAATGAACCTGCAAGAGAGGCTATTTTCCCAGCACCCCAACCTAAAACTACAATCTTCGTAAATGTCTCTGCATGATCTATCAAAAATTGCCAGGGCACAAGGTTCGCCAAATCTACAAAAGCATCTTTAATCCCAACTATAGTTTTACCTACAGCTTGTGCTGATTCTCTAACTTTCCCCCAATTAAAATCTTCAAGTTTTTCTCGAAAATCTTTTATACTTGGAAGCCCTGCATCAAAACCATTGAAAAAAGAAACAAAAACACTTTTTAACGTTTCTGTCTCTTGTTCCCATTCAGCAGTAACATTAACAAGCCCTGTTACTTCCTCTGCCATGTCTCCAATAAGATCACCAGTTGGTCGGAGTGCTACACTGATTTTGTTTCGCATTTGAGTAAATTTCTCAGGCAGGGTCTCTGTCTCTTCTGCTGTTTTTTTAATTTGTTCGCTGGCGTTTTGAAGAGATCCAACAAGATCATCTATAGCGAACCGACCTTCACGGATGGCAGCCGCCATATCTGCCCCGGCTCTGCTCCCGAATGTATCAAGTGCTATAGCATTAGCTTCTCCTGTGGAGCCAGCTTCCTGGATTTGCTTTATAATATCCTGTAGTGCTTGTGTAGTATCTTCTACTCCATCCCTTGCAAACTGTCCAAGGGCAATTCTCAAAGAACCAAGAACAAGCTCAGCGTTAACACCTTCCTTTTCAAACTGAGCCAAAAGGCTGGCTGCTTCCTGAAAGTCATAGCCGAGCTGACGCATAGGCGAACCATACTGGACAAGCATGTTTGCAAGTCTCGTCATAGAGACTCCGGTCTTTTGAGCAAGAACGAACATTTCATCCGTTACAGTCTTAGCTCGCTCGACAGAAATACCCCAATCACCCACCATCCGGGCAAATGAAGCTGAATATTGTTCAGCATTCTCCTGATTCATTCGAGAAGCATCAAGTATTTCTTCAGAAATAGTTTCAAGATTTTTACCAGTTACGCCGAGCCTTGTATTTATCATCCCAATAACGCCGGCTGTATCGCTGAAGCTATTAACTACATTGCCGGCGATATTATCAAAAGATTCATTTATCCCTTCTAAAACTTCTCCGGTTGCTCCGGTCGCTCTGGCTATGCTTGCCATCGCTTCATCTATTTCATTTGAAGCTCCAAGAGCTTTAGTTCCCAATGTACCAATAGCTGCACTTGCAACAGCAACACCAGCAGTTAGAGCTTTCATTGCAGGGTCAAAAGCCCCACTAAGTCTTTTCCCAAATTTATCTAAATTATTTCCGAGCTTATAAGAAGATCTCCCAAGCTTTTCAAAGGTCTTTATAGCCTTATCAGCAGTCATGCCTACTCGAATCTGTACATCTTTTTCTGCCACAATCTCACCTCCAAAAATGAGGTTTAACCTTATATAAATAAATTATATAAATAAAGCCAAGAGGGGAGTTTTTCTCCCCTCTTTTCAGTCAATGACAGGGATACCAAATGCCTTTAATTGCTCTGCTGACATATGAACCCCATCAACTGCATTCTGTTTTTTTGGTTTTTTCTTTGGTGTCTCTTCTTCCCCCTTAAAAAATTCTGGGAGAGCCTGAAGGTATTCTTCGCTCTCCCAGAAGGTCATTTCATCAAAAAATTCATGTTTATCAATTCCAAAATGATGGCGTAAGCCAAGCAGGAAGAGAGCCAAACTGTGGGGGGATGGCGCAGTCTGGCTCTGGCTTCCTACTTCGCCATCCTGGAAAAATTTTCAATAACACCCTGGAGATTATTTTCCGTCCAGATCAGCTCGAAGAGCTGAAGCTCTGCATTTATATCAAGATCTTCCCATTCTTTAAAACCGGGGAAAGACGCTTTAAACAGAATATCCAGAACACCAGAAAGGGAGGCAATTATCTCTTTTCTCTCTTTTGACTCCATCGACAAAAACTTCACGACATTGCCTCCCGTTTTCTGATATTCCTCGATTAACGCTGTGACAATATCTATAACATCACCTCTGCTGAATCTCCGCAGTGTGTAATCATTACCGAATATTTCTACATTGACCTCTTTGGGTCTAAAAATTTTAAGTTTACTCATATAAAATCCCCCTTAAATGAATTTATAATTTTATGAACTGGATGAACTAATGTACCACTTACCCAGAGTCTTACCGGCTTCATAATCGCCACTGGCAAGTGCTTCAAATTTGACATTGAGAACTGTTGGCTCTTCAGGATCGAAATTTATATCCATACCATCAGATGTAAACTGTGCCCTCCAGAAATAGATATGCCAGTATTTGCCATCCGGCCTTGCATCTGAAATAAAATGAAGAGGATAATCAAATACTGTAGTTTTGCCTCCAAAATAAATATTTGTAGCGCTTACTACGTTGTAAGTGTAAGACACTGCCACTGGATGATCTGCATCAAGGACACTGGAGGCAGTAATACGCCTGATACGCCCATTCAACGGGTCAACATCATAATCCGTATTTTCAACTGCTGTCACTTCAGTATCAACAACAAACCCACTTGTGGTATAGCTGTTTGACGCTCCCGTTGTAAGAGTTATTGTGTTTTCAGTTTCGTCTACTCCTTCAGCGGCTATTGTTCCATTTTCTGTGGTTTCACCATCTTTGAGCGTTATACCGTCGCCAGCGGTAAATATTGAAGCATCCTCTACAGATATTTCAGTATCTCCAGCAGTCACTGAAGCAGTTAACATAGAGGCAGGTTTGACTGTTATAGTCTCTCCGGTATCCCAACTTGGATGGTCTGAGGAAACCCAATCATCTGTGCCTAATGCTCCGAGATATTCATAGGTAATTGCTGTTGTTGAACTCGAATCAAGTTCTTTTGTAAACTGCGGGATTATCTGAGCTATCATATCAGGATTTATTTCAAGCATGTCAGCAGAAACAGAGGCTTCTTCATCTGACAAGATAGTGTTATAAGTTACCTGGGGGCTGCCCCCTTTTTGTTTTGTGTATGTCGGAGAATAAGAGAATGTCACCCCTCCCTTTAGTAGCCCTAAATCTTCACCGTTGTAATAAATTTTCCCTGAACCGGTGAAAAAATCATTAGTATTCTTTATATTCTGAGCCAAATATGTCACTCCCTTTCAATAAAAAAAGCCACCCCGGAGGGTGGCTTTAATCTGTTTTATTTAAATTTACGTACTTACTGAGATGTCATATATTTTGTTATCGTTTCGGCGCTTGGTGCATATGCCGGAAACGTTAAAACTGTTGCTCCCGATGGCTGACTTGCCCCAATTGTGAGTATTGACTTTGCATCGATATAAAGTCTCTGTTATTTCCGCTCCGCTCGGGCACTCCGAAACAACTACCAACTTGAAATATGCCGGAGTTGAACCATAATCCAGCTCTGAACCACCAAGCAGGGTATCCATAAATCCCGGTGCAAAAGCCCCAATCTCCAGCGACCATTCACCATCAAGCAATTTAGAATTAGTACACAAAATACCCTGAGCTGTATCAACGTTATTTTCAAGGTAATTTGGTGTAAAGCCAAAACTCCCGGCGTCAACTATTGTTATACCGCTCCCATATGATGTATTAGCTTCACTCTCACTTGACACAGGGTAAATAGTCACGCTCTTGATATGATTAGGCTTATATGCTCCTGAGACATTAGGGACAAGGGTTATTTCCATACCTCCGGGGAAAACCTCAGTGCCAACTCCGTCAAGGCTATAATCTGTCTGCGTGATTGTGTAGTCATTATTGTTATTTATAGCCTGCCAGATCAGTCGGCCCAGAGCGTCGGTATCGTACATACCCTGCAACTCTACAGCATCATTTTCTGTTACACTTTCTGGGGACATAACCGCCCATGCTATAACTAATGATGCAGATTCAGTTGTTTCATCACCAAAGCTATGTGATTGAGGGCTAATGACAGCAAAGGGACAGTTTGTTTCGTCAGGACTATTTACCTCGCTGTAACCTACAAAAACAGAAAGGCTTGCCTCTGATCCATATTTACTCTGACACCAGGTCAGAATATCCGCATCATCGGCAAGCACATCTCTAAAAGTCTGAGCAATTGTAGTTAGGTTAATTTGCTGTCACCTCCTCATTGAAATACTTGATATTTTTTTGTGCGCTTTTTCGGTGGTGGGGATTTTATACCATATTCCAAAAAATTAGATATGCTTTTTTGGACATAGCCAGGGATCTCAGGTTCAAGTATTCTCTTGAGCGGTTCAAAAGTAGGGCGCTTTGGGATATTCAAAAACTTTTGCTTTTCACTCAAACCAACTCCAGCCTGGAAAAATTTGCGCCGGATAAAAGGTGTTACCCTTCTTTTTTTGCCAAACTCATGAACCTGCATTAATTTCATTGCAGTTTGAGAAAGCATCCCAACTTTTAAATTTTCTGCATAATCATCAACCTGGAATCCAACAGCTTTGTGCAGTCTGCCGAGTATGGGATAACGGTTTTTCCCTTCTCCGCCAAAAGCCTGATCTAATGCCCTACGTCTTTTTGCAGGCATAGTTTTTTTATATGGTCTGCCACCTGGAGCCTTGCTCTTAATTCCTTTACGAATCTCCTTGCGTAAATGTCCACCAAGTTTGCCTAATGCCTCTTTGCGCATTTTTGAATTTTTCTCAATAATTTTTTTACACCACGGCTCAATCCCGTCGATATACTCTATCTCCAGCATTTACAACACCGTTTCCTTACCACCAAAAATTAAATGCCACATTGCCGGATCTTCATCAGCAATATAACGGAAACGATACGTTATGCCATCTTTAATTACCTTATCAGTTCTGCTCACTGTCGCCACATCATTTTTTGATACATACACATCCGCAATGGCAGCTTGACCAGATAAAGCAAAATCATTATCGTTTCGATCCTGTTGAAGCTCGAAAACCGCGGTTATTTCCACACCGTTGTAAGTTATTGCTTCTGCAAATTCTTCGTTATTTAGAAAAAGTGATATATCATTTACCATGCTTTCTTTCAACGTCATTTAACCACCTCCAGTAAGGAGGGGCAGGGGGAACCCCCCTGCCTATTAAGTTGTAAGTGCAGCGGCCCCAACTCCCTGAGTTAACAGGACTTTGGCAGAAGTGCCAGCCTCCGCTTTTGCCTCAACACAAATACCAGCAGCTACCATATCTGTAGCGGTTGCTGTTAGTTCAGAGTTGCTATCATCCCAAAAAAGATGATCACCCACTGAAAATGCAGCATCATTCTCCGCTGCTATTTCATAAACTCCATCAAGTTTAACTGCGCCTGTTCCGCTCTTCGCTATATCTACAAGGGCAATGCCTACAGCATTAGCCCCCAGGACAACAACATCACCAGCAGAATATTCAGTGCTGGAATCAGTTGTTATCTCAATAACATTTCCTTCCTGAAGAAAATCAGCTTCACGTGCCATTTATAAAAAACCTCCTTAAAATTTTAAAATTTAAATTATCAGGATAACTTAAGAAGTTCCAACGTTCTTGAACAAGCCACGGTGGTCAATTGATTTTGCGCCTACGTCTATCCTAACCTTGTACTCTATACCGTCAACATCCCAATTTTCTTTACTCTCGATAAGAGGCGCTCTATTGCCATCAAGGAAAGCAACCTCTATAGTGTCTATCTGAGAAGGATCAGCTGCCAGATACCATGCATCACTATCAGAAAGAGATGCATCACAAACGAGAGACAGGGACCCAGCAACTATGATGTTTGGGGTGTTATTGTATTTAGAAGGATCAACGCCAGAACGTATAAGCTGGGAAGAGACCATCTCAAGATCGGGCGGGGCTATAAGGAATCTTGGAGTTAAATTAAGCGCTCCATGTCCGCCAAGTCCGGTCTGTTTACGCATATATGCTCTTGCACTTGCAAGAGTGGTTACGCTCGGCACGTCTTTATTAGCAGCAGTTCCCTCAATATTGCCATGCCCAGCCACGAAAAGAGCAGATCCATCAGCCATGTCATCATTATCCTCAAGGATCGCATAAGGGAGACCATTGACCTTGCGGGCAGCACTTGCGCCAAACTGCCTCGGAATACGGGTAAGCGCACCCATATCATCATTAATTATTGCTTCACGAGAGATAGAGAATTTCTTTCCGTATGTAAGTATTTTGTAAGTTTCTCTGGTCTCGGAAAAAGTGGCATTCTGATACTCACCATTCTCATATTTTCTATCAAGGTCTGGAGCTTGAGAAAGCTGGTTGCGATACATATCTTTAAAATCGCTACCATCAACAATATTGCACCATACCTGATAAGTAGAGGGGGCTTCTTCATAGGCCTTCATCATGGTTTTGTTGGCAATATTGCCCATGATATAAGGAAAATCATCAGTCCCGAATATAGCTCTCTGAGCTATCTGAAGCTTGCCCATACCTCGCCATTTCTCGCCCTTGCGCTCAACACAGTCTTTAGCAAGGTCAAGCAGAGAGAAGCTTCTGAACTCTTCAAACCCAGGTGCAGGTTTGTCAAGTTTTACTCCTGTCCTCATGAGGAAAGCATCTGAGGCAGCTGCCCTTACTTTGTCCTTTTCATCTGTCAGCACCTCTACACGAGTCCCGACAGGCTGTCTATTTTCTACCATCCGTCCTAAAGCCACCTTTCTGACATCCTCAAGTTTGCGTCCTTCCTCAATAAAAGACTCGATTTCCTTTTCTTCGAAACATCCGACATCGCGAGCGAGTTTGTAAATATCCAAAACCTCTTTACGCGTTAGCTCAGCGACATCTGATTTTTCTTCCTGAATAGGATCTTCTTTTACTTTTTCTTCCACGACAGGCTCTGATTCCTGCACTGCCTTTCCTTCTACTTCTTCAACTACTTTTTCTTCCACAACTTCTTTAACTTCCTCAGTCAATTGACTTTCGCCTCCTTCAAAAAATTCTTCATTTCTCCCAACTCCGATTGTCCAATCTGCTGGAGTAGGTTCTATACTTATTTCGTGCGGCTCCCATTGCTTAATTAGGATTGCCGGCCCTTTAAAACGCCCATCTTCAGATTTCTTGCCAGCTTCTACCTCTTCAATGGAGTCAAAATCAATGGAATAACCAAAGCTCACTCCAGAAAGATCTCCATTCTTAACCTTCTTGAAAATCCGTTCTGCTTTGTCATCCTCGGGATCGAAATGTATTTTTGCTCGCAATGTTTTTGCGTCCTTGTCCAGCCATGCCTTGTCAATGCCGCCAATAGGCACAACTCCATAATTGCCATCTCTCCCATGCGCAAAAAGCAAAGTCCCAACCTCGTTTAATCTCTTAAGGTTGACACTCTCTTTTTCATGGACTAATATTTCAGGCCCAAACCACCGCATCACCGGGGCCTCTGAAGAGAAAGAAATTTCTAAAGATCTTTCTTCCTCGTTTATCTCTGCCCGCTCCAAACTCACCGTCCGGTAAGCCTTTTCAGGCAGTTTATTTTTGTTTATTGTCATCGTCTACCTCGTCACCTCCTTCAGGTAATGGATCAGGATTATATATATCCAGATTTAACCCTAACTGCTCCGCATACTGCTTTTCTTCTGCCGCCTGTTCAAGTACTTCTGTCCAGTCTTTGCCCTGCTGTCCACATACATGAGATAATGTAGACATCCCTGATTTAAGCTCCTGGGTGCTGGCTTTAACATCCTTGCTCGGGTCAATCCACGTCCAGCCAGGTGCTACAAATTCACACTCGTAGTATTTCTCAGGATCACTCCAGAAGTTGGGAATATTTATATCGCCACTTAAAACAGCGCCCCTTACAAAATCACGCCAAATAGGTTTGCACATTGAAGTAACTATGTATTCCTGGAGTGGCTTGAAAGTCTTTCGGTCCTCAAGGTGATTTTGTCGTGCGCTTGAATAATTCGCCTGCGAATTGTCCCGGCTCACCATCTCATAGCTCAAACCCTGCCCTGCCCCGATACGCCTCAAAGACATGCGGGTAAATTCATGTGCTGTTCCTGCATTTCTTCTCGGCTCAGCAGTGGCCACATCCTCGCCAGGTCGCAAGGTTTGTATCATGCCTGGTTCAATAGAATCGATTAATTGCCCAGTTTGGTCATTCTGCACTCGCCCAGACAAATGACTCATTTGGTTTGGAGTTTTGATAAACAGCGCAAAACAGGCAGCCATTCTTTGCGCCACGATCTCAGCCTCAAGAAACTGCTCAATGTCACGTATCCGCATAAGCACAGGTGCAAGCTCAGATATTCCTCTTACCTGGTGCGGACGTTTTTTTAAATAGAGATGTTTGATTTTATAAGCTTCAATCTCCGTTGACTGTGTAGTGTAGCCGTATTTATCAGGCTTGGAGTTGTAGAAATAATAAGAGGTTGGACGATGGTAATTATCTACCTTCACACCAGATAGAATATTATCTCCCCTGACCGAGCTGTCTACATAATCAGCTTCGAGCAGCTGCACTCTCAAAGGAATACCTTGTTTAACTTTCAAATAGGGAGCCATCAGAAAAATTTCACCATCAACAACAAAGCGTCTTAATGCCATTTGTTGCAAGCCATAAAAAGTATCATGTCCGGTGATATCCGCTTGTTTTTCTTGCCACCGTTTCCAGAGCGCTTCCAGTTGCCGATTAAGCTTTTTATCAAACTTGCCATTTTTTAACCGTATTCTTGCCTGTGGCTTTATTCCCGTGCCGACAACATTTTGAACAAGAGCATGGACAGAGGCATTAACAATGTCTGAATTACGCTCAAGGTCTCTTGCTCTTGCCCGTATCCTGTCACGCTCTGAAGCATCCGTTGACTCCGCACTCTGGTTAATTGCTGTCCAACCACTCCCAAGCCGGTCAATCCTGGCAGCATCGTAATAAAGCCGGGCTTGCTTTATCGCTGCCTTCAGGCTTAAGCGTTTAGCACCCCATGCTGGAGCAATATAAGAAATAGTCTTCTCCAAGATATTAAGTTTAAGTTCTTCTGATTTATTCATCTTGAGGGGTATGACACATACGCCCGGTTAGTGCCGAGTTTGTTAATACCAATCATATCGTCCAGATCTTTGAGCCGGTCATAGAGTATAGGTAACTGTAGCCGGGTTGCGCTTCTCCCCGCTATCTGATATTGAGAGGTTTTCCCGCCAAGAATGTCATTTATGGCAGCCACGATTAACGCTCGCTCAGTTTGCATTTCTTCTGTAGTCATACGTTCACCACCTTTCTGAGAGAATTGATTTATAAAAGGGTATAAAAAAAGACCCGACACTCAACGAGTACCAGGTCTTGGAATAATTATAATTACCCCCAACTCCTACCTCCAAGCGCCCAACTGGATCTCGGTTTTGGTTTTGGCTTTGGCTTTGAGGTTGAAGCTTGAACTTGTTTTGATATCTGCACTACCGGCTCAGGCTCGCTTATCTCTTGACGCAAATACCTTATCCCGCATACCTCTGCTGCGCATGTTGCATATACATCACAATCTAACAAATGATTTTGTGCGTGAGAGCTTATCAATTGCCACTCTTCATGTTCAA
>Ga0102926_1001657_pt1 | contig 13047 bp, 11 predicted proteins | sample SalPonR1_A_D2_MG_FD_78173 | JGI IMG/M metagenome (GOLD analysis project Ga0102926, IMG submission 78173) | Salt pond soil microbial communities from South San Francisco under conditions of wetland restoration - Salt Pond MetaG R1_A_D2_MG | ecosystem: Environmental > Aquatic > Marine > Intertidal...
ATTATATCACAAAATAAACTTAAAGAAATATTTTTTCTATAAAATAATTCTTTACAACAATAGCTTAATAAACCTTTACGAAACATTTATTGAAACAAGTTTCGATAAAAAAAATATATGTTAAGCCAAACATTTTATAGAAAACGAAATAATAAATAACTTAACATTAATAATAAATTATAAAAAAATAAAATACAAGTAATTTTTTATATAATAGATAATTATTTTAATTATATATATAACAATTTAACACTAAACATCATACTTAAAAACTAATAAAAAAAATAGCATTTATTATAAAATAGGTTTCAATGTTTCGTAATTGACAACTCATATATTTATGATAGTTTATAAATATAGAAATCGTTTTCGATACATTTTAATAAAAAAGGAGAAAAATAAAATGAAAAAAATTTTATTATCATTTTTAATTATTTCTATTTCACTTACTTCTGTTTTCGCAAATGGACAAGATGAACAAGCAGACAATGGTGAAATTGGTGGGACTCTTAACATATGGTCATTTACAAATGAATTAAACACAATGGCAGTAGCTTATCAAGAAGCTCATCCTGAGGTAGATGTAGAATACACAATGATCCCAATGACAAATGGAGAATATCAAACAAAAATTAAAGCAGCTATAAGCTCAGGTGATGTTCCAGATGTAATGGCCTTAGAAGCAGCGTTTGTTAGAGATTATGTTGAATCAGAATTTTTACTTCCATTAGATGATTTAGTACCAAAAGCAAAAGAAATGCAAGTATACCCTTTTGTTTTAGATGTTGGAACATATGATGGTGTAACAAAAGCATTCTCATATCAAGCTACCCCTGGAGCTGTATTTTATAGAAGAAGTATTGCTAAAAAATATTTAGGTACTGATGATCCTGTAAAAGTTCAAGAAATGATGAAAGATATGGATTCTTTTAAAGAAGTAGCAAAAAAAATTCATGACCAAAGTAATGGTGATGTATATGCAGTATGTTCTTCTGGTGATTTTAACAATTTATTCTTTGCTAATAGAGAAACACCTTGGGTTGTTGATGGAAAATTAAACATTGATGATAAAGTTTATGAAATGATTAAAACAGCAAAACAATTTAGAGATAATAATTGGGAAGCTCAAGCAACACAATGGGCAAGCGGATGGTTTGCAGGTATGAATGATTCTTTAGCTGATGCTTCAGGTAATGAAAAACAAGTTTTCGCTTATTTCCTTCCTACATGGGGACTACCTTATGTATTAATGCCAAATGCTACACAAAAAACTGTTGATAATGAAACTGTTGGTAAATCTACTGTAGGTGACTGGGCTTGTATCAATGGACCAATGCCATATTATTGGGGTGGTACTTGGATGGGTATCATGGATGAAGCTAAAAATGTTACAACTGCTAAAGATTTCATTGAATTCTCTACTTTAAACGAAGATACCTTAAAAAATTGGGCCTTAGGAACTTATACTAATGAATATCTAAAAAATATCGATCCAAAAATTGGTGATACTCAAGCTCAAGGAGCAGGAGACTTTGTTAGTTCACAAAAAGTAGTAGAAGAAATTATTGATGAATTTGATAATGCTGAAACATCAGCTTTCTTAGATGGCCAAAATAGTTATTCCGGTTTTGCAAAAGCTGCTCCAGAAATTTCATTAAAATTAATGCAAGGAACAGATGATGCAATTCAAAGATCACTAAATGATCCTCTTCAAAACTATGTTGAAGGTAAAATTTCATTTGATGAATGTATTGAAGCATTTAAAGATGAAGTTAGAACTGCTGTACCAGATATTATTGTTGAATAATTTTTATATATTTATGTGCCGTAATATTTTATTACGGCACAATAATATAAAAAGGAGCCCTTACAAATATGAAAAGAAACTCAAGCATAAACAAAAATAGTTCAGGCTATTTTTTTGTTTTACCTTTTATAATTATATTTTTAATATTTGGTTTTTGGCCATTAGTTAATACTTTTAGACTTAGTTTTACTGACACTATATTAATGAGTAGAAAATTCAAATATGTCGGATTGGACAATTTTGTTCATATATTTAAAGACCCTTCCTTTATTAAAGCTTTTAAAAATACAGCTTATATTTGGATTTTAAATTTCATTCCACAAATTGGACTTGCAATGCTTTTTTCAGTTTGGTTTACATCAAAAAAACTAAAATTAAAAGGTGTTGGATTATTTAGAACACTTTTTTATTTACCTAATGTTTTGATGCCAGCTGCTATAGCTGCTTTATTTGCTTCATTATTTGATTTTTATGGACCAGCAAATCAACTTTTAGTTAGACTTGGTATATTTTCTGAAGGTATGATGTTTTTTAGAAACCCTAGTTTCTCACAAGCACTTGTAATATATATTCAATGGTTTATGTGGTTTGGGCAAACTATAATTATATTAATGGCTGGAATGACTTCAATATCTGGAGATTTTTATGAATCAGCAATGATTGACGGAGCAAATAGTGGTCAAATGTTTAGAAAAATTACTCTACCTATGCTTAGACCTGTAATGGTTTATACCCTTGTAACATCTCTTGTTGGTGGTATGCAAATGTTTGATATCCCATTTATGTTAACAGATGGTCGAGGAGCCCCTAACGGTTCTATAATGACAGCCAACGTATTCATGTATTTAAAATATAGTTCTAACAAAGGCCATATTGGATTAGCTTCTACAGTAGGTGTTACAATATTTATTATTACATCAATTGTTGCATTGGCTATCTTTAAAATTTTAAAAGATCCTGATGATATTGAAAAAAATAAAAGGAAGTAGAAATGAAATATAGAACAAAAGTAAATATAGAGAGAACTATTGTATATTTTATATTATTCATTATAACAATTATATGTATAGTTCCAATTTGGTTATTATTAGTTAATTCAACAAGATCTACTCCAGAAATTCAATCAGGAATAAGTTTTTTACCTAGTAATAATCTACTAGTAAATTATAGAGTACTTGCAGGAAGAGGATTAAACATATGGAGAGCTGTTGGAAATTCTTTTTTCATTTCTGTTTTCTCTACACTATTTGGAGTATATTTTTCAGTAATGACAGCTTATGGATTAAAAGTTTATCACTTTAAAGGAAAAAAATTTTTAAACAATTTCATTCTTATTCTTGTACTTGTTCCTATGCAAACATCAATAATTGGATTTTACCAATATATGTCTAAATTACATTTATTAAATTCATATATCCCATTAATTGTTCCAGCAGCAGCTGCAGCACCAACAGTATTTTTTGCAATACAATATTTAGATGCAATTATTATAAAAGATTTAATTCATGCTGCAAGAATAGATGGATGCTCTGAATTTATGATTTTCCAAAAAGTAATGTTACCTATTGCTACCCCTGGAATGTTTACATTAGCCATTTTTGGATTCGTAGCATCATGGAACAATTTCTTTATTCCATTTATTTTAATAAGTAAAATGGAAAAATATACGCTACCTATGTTAGTTCAATCGCTAAGAGGAGATGTATATAAAACAGAGCTTGGAGGTATATATTTAGGCCTAGCAATGTCTATATTCCCTATCCTAGTTGTTTATAGTTTTTTTGCTAAATCTATTGTTTCTGGTATTGCAATGGGGGCTGTAAAAGAATAGTTTTAAATACTTTTATTCTAATCAAAGTATAATTTGTATAAATAATATTTTTTATAATAAAAGATACAATATTTTAATATTATCCACATTACAAATTTCAAAAAAGATTTTGCTAATTGAAAAAATTTAGGGGGATTATTTAATTGATAACTTTTATCACAAATAAAAATCCTCCTAATAAAAACTAGAACTTTACATTTATTTTATATAAAGAGATGTTATATATATTTTATTCAAATGTAATAACTTAGGCTAATTATCTATAAAAAGATATAAGAAATTATATTAAAAAAATATTGAGGGATTATTAAAAAAGTAGGATATATATTATTTAATAATAAAATTATTTTATTAAAAATGAAGTAATTTACAGAAAAAAACATTAAAAAATATAATTTAATCAACAATAATGAAAAAAATTTTATGAGTTTATGAGAAAAACTTAAATATAAAAAGACTGTAAATTAAATTTATTTACAATTAGAATTTAATAAAATCGTTGAATTAATAATATAAGGAAATAAAATATCAAATTTTTATTAGATTAAACCTTAAATAATCTATTAAATAAGTTTAATAAAAACTAAGGCCTAAATATTTTAATATGATAAAAAAGGTGCCCTTTATGGGTTATACAAAAGTTTTATTAACATTGAAAAAATAAAATTGAAGAAAAATTTCAATTTTTGTTTTAAATGAATAAGATTGATTATTTATATTTTGGGAGTGAAGTATGGCAACAATTTATGATGTAGCAAAAGAAAGTGGTTTTTCAGTAGCTACAGTTTCAAAAGTGTTTAATCGCTATCAAGGAGTAAATAATAAAACACGTGAACAAGTCTTAATTACTGCTAGAAGAATTGGATATGTACCTATTCAAAGTGCACAAACACTAGTTACAAAAAAATCTTGGCTAATTGGAGTAATATTTAAAGAAGATTTAAATCAAGGCTTAATACATCCTCATTTTGGCGGAATTCTTGAAACCTTTAAACTCGAGATGGAAAAAGCTGGATATGACATTATTTTTATAAATAAAAATTTCTCAAACCAGGATATGAGATATTTAGAACATTGTAGATATAGAAATGTTGATGGTGCTCTATTAGCTTCAAGTACATTACCACAAGAAGAAGCAATTGCAATTCATCACTCTGGAATAAAATGTGTTTCTGTCGAAAAAAAATATCCTAAAATACCTACTGTAATTTCAACAAACTATGAGGGAACAATGAAAGCCTTAAATCATTTATATTCTTTAGGACATAGAAAAATTGGAATGCTAGCATCTCCTCTTAGTTCTGTTTCTGGATTTGAAAGATTTGAAGCTTATAAAAGCTTTTTAAAAAAACACAACCTACCATATGATTCAAATATTGTAAGTATTTGCGAAGCATATTCAGATGAAGAAGGAGTAAAAAAATCTAATGAATTATTGAGAAAAGCTAAGAATAATCTTCCAACAGCTATTTTTGCAAATTACGATAAAATTGCTATAAGTCTACAATCTGTTTTAATTAATAGAGGAATATCTGTTCCTAATGACATATCAATTATTGGATTTGATGATATTGAAATTGCATCAATTTCAACTCCAACACTTACAACTTTAAGACAATTTAGATCTCAAATAGGTAAAAAAGCTGCTGAATTAATGAAAAGACAATTGAATAATGAAATTATAGATACAAGAGATATTTTTAGAATACCTACAGAGTTGATAATTAGAGACTCAACTTGTAGAGCTAGAATTATTAATGAGAGGTATTAATGAAATTTAGAGATGATTTTAAATGGGGGGTAGCTACATCCTCATATCAAATAGAAGGCGGAAACTTGAAAGATGGAAGAGGCAAAAATATTTGGGACGATTTTTGTCAATGGCCTAAAAAAGTTTACAACAAACATGATGGATTAATTGCTTGTGACCACATACATAAATTTAAAGAAGATGTAAAAATCATGAAAGATTTAGGTGTTCAAACCTATAGGTTTTCAATAAGTTGGCCTAGAATTATCCCTAATGGAACTGGGACTATAAACAAAGAAGGCATAAAATTCTACCATGATTTAATTGATGAATTAATTGATAATAATATTGAACCATATATTACTTTGTTTCATTGGGATTTACCATTAGCTCTTCACAGACAAGGTGGTTGGTTAAATCCAAATATTATTAATGCTTTTAAAGAATTTGCTACATTAGTTGCAAAAGAATATACCCCAAAAGTTAAACATTTTTTCACTCTTAATGAGCCCCAATGTTTTTGTGGGATGGGTTATGTAACCGGTAATCATGCACCAGGTTGGAAACTAAATCATAGTGATTCACTATTTCTATTCCACAATGCATTAAAAGCACATGGTGTTGCAACAAAAGCATTACGTGATAATGCTAAAGGTCCTATATATATAGGTTATGCTCCTACTAGTGAACCAATAGTTCCAAAAAATAATACAAAAGAAGCTATTGAAATAGCTAGAAAAAAATATTTTTCATTACCTAGTTTAGATAAACACTATCACTTTAGCACTTCATTATTTAGTGATCCTGTTATTTTAGGAGATTATCCAAAAGAATATTATGATCTTTATAAAGACTATATCCCTGAAATAACAAAAGAAGATTTAAAATTAATCAATCAACCTTTAGATTTCTTAGGACAAAATATTTATAAAGGAGAAATAGACACATCTATTGAAAGAAATGATCCTCACACAGATTTAGATTGGAATATTGTTCCTGAAGTATTATATTGGGGTCCCAAATTTCTTTATGAGAGATATAAATTACCAATTTATATAACTGAAAATGGTATGGCAAATGCAGATATAATCTCATCAGATAATAAAGTTCACGACCCACAACGAATCGATTTTTTAAACAAATATATCCTTCAACTACAAAAAGCATCAAATGAAGGTATAGACATTAGGGGTTATTTCTTATGGTCTTTAATGGACAATTTTGAATGGGCAGAAGGATATAGATCAAGATTTGGATTAATTTATGTAGATTATTCTAATCAAAAAAGAATCTTAAAAGATTCTGCACATTGGTACTCATCCATAATTAAATCTAATGGAGACTTATTATAATCATTAGTATTAGTAGTTAGTATATTTTAAATCGACTAACTACTAATTTTTTATATCTTCTTTAAAAATTCGATCATATCATTTGCACTTGGAGGACAACCCTTTAGAGATTGTTTAAGATTTTTTGTACAAGATCCAACACCTACAAGTTTATCATTTTTTATGCTCTTGAAACCTTGTCCTATACAAATCTTATCAATATTTAATAATTCATTATTATTTTGCAATTTATTTATCGCATGAATTAAATTACCATAACAAGCAGAGCATGCATTTTTTGACTCAATATATTTAGAAAGTTCTTTAACGCTACCTTTAGGTTTCTTATTAGAATTATTTATTGATGGTTTATTTAAATATATGATTTTAGAATTTTTAAAATCTGTAGTTCCAACATTCAAAGATTCTGCAATTTTTAAATATTCAACTTCCTCAATTTTATAGCCAAGTAATGAAGCTGCAAAAGAATCACACAAAACACTATCAAATGAAGCAATCAACCTATCAGTTTTTACAGGATTACCGCCTTCTTCAAAATCCAAATCTCCATTAATTGAATCAACAATAACCAAATCTGCACTTTTTATCTCATTTAAAACAGCAATAGGTTTCATCAATCCTAAATTATGAAAAGCTCTCTTTGATTTATCAGAAATACACCCTTTCATGTTTTTTAAAGCACAAGTCATTTTTGTTTGACAATGGCCTTTTAGAACAGGAACATTTATCAAATAATCACAATCCATTATTTCTTTACTTATTTCAACTTTGATTCCATTTTTATCTATTAAATAATATTCATCATCTTTTACATCAATTAACTCAATATCATATTTATCTCTTATTTCTAAATAACCATTGTGCTTAAAACTTTCTTTTGTTGATGCTCCAATCCAAGAAGATTCAACTATTTTTATATTTAAAAAACCATAATATTGAAGATATTCAATAATTCCAACAATAATTTCATTATGTGTCGTTGCTCCAAAACTTGGATCTTGAGGAAGAACTAAATTAGGTTTTAAAACAATAATAGAGTCTTTTTCACCTATAATTGAATTTAAATTTAAGTAATTCAATAACTTTTTAGTATTATCTTTGATTTTATCACCATAAATTAGAACAATATCACTTTTTTGCATAAAAGCACCTCTCTTTAATGTTGTAATACATAAATAAAATATTCTCCATAATAACTAAATCATACTAAATATTTATAGATATGCAAGTATTAAATCATAATATAAGATGATAAGAAATTAAAAACAAAACCTACAAAAATTATTCCTAAGGTAGTAATAATTACAAATTTAGCAATTAATTTAGGTTTTATAACTTTTCTAAGTATAATCATTTCAGGAAGTGAAAGTGCTGTTGTAGACATCATAAATGCTAATGCTGTACCAATTGCTACGCCTTTATTTATTAAAGCTTGAGCAATAGGTATTGTTCCAAGAGCATTTGAATATAATGGTACACCTGCTATAACTGCTACAAATAATGCTAAAGGATTATCTTTATTAGCATATTTATACAAGAAATTTTCAGGAACCCAACCATGAATTATTGCCCCTAAGGCAATACCAATTAAAAGAAAAATATATACCCTTTTTATAATATCTTTCATATTAGTAAAAGCAAAAGAAATTCTTTCTTTTTTTGATATAGTCTTTATTTCTACTTCTTTAGACTTTAACTTATAAACATATTCTTCTACTTGATCTTCATTTTTGAATAAGCCAATTATATAACCACCTACAACACCTACAAAAACACCAGTAACAACATATATTAATGCAACTTTCCAACCAAAGGCTGCCAAAAGAATTACAAAAGCAGCTTCATTTACAATTGGAGATGTAATTAAAAATGAAAAAGTAACACCTATGGGAATACCTGCTTCTACAAAACCAATAAATAAAGGAACAGAAGAACAAGAACAAAAAGGAGTTACAATTCCTAATAATGAAGCAATAATATTTGCACTAATCCCTTTAAACCTATCAATTATTTTTTTTGTTTTTTCAGGTGGAAAAAAGGATCTAACATAAGAAATAAAAAAAACCATAAAACTTAATAAAATTAGGATCTTAATTACATCATAAATAAAAAAATGTATACTTGAGCCTAATGAACTTTCTAAATCTATTTTTAACAGATTTACTACAATATAACTAACTAATTTATCTAACCAAACAAACATATAATTCTCACATCAATTTATTTTGATATGAAGTTGCAAAAAAATTTATTCTCCACAACCACATAAACATTCAATCTTCTTAATATCAAACAATGAATCTAATATTTTCTTCAACTCTTCTTTTCCTTGAATATTTAAACTATAGTGAGACCATTTACCTTCATTTCTACAATTTACTAATCCAGTATTAACTAATATTTTCATATGGTAAGATAAGCCAGATTGACCCATATCTAATTTTTCAAGCAAATTACATGCACACATTTCACCATTTTGTAAATATTTTATTATCTTAATTCTTCTCTCATCACTTAAAGCTTTAAAAATCAAAGAAATATTATTATTATCCATAAATACCTCATATCAACTTTTTTTGATATGAGAAATATAACAAGATTTGCTCCTTTATGTCAATAAATATTATATTTTATTTTATAAAAGAGGCATTAATTGTATTTTCTCTTATATTATTTAGTTCCGTCTCATTAAAATTTAATTCATTTTTTAAAATTTCAAATTCTTTATTTATATTAGTATTTGAAACGGTCATATTATCAGATGAAACTGCTATTTTTACACCTCTATCATAGAGTTTTCTTATAGGATGGTCTTTAATAGAATCAATCACTTTTGTTTGTAAATTACTTGTTACACATACCTCTAAAGTTATATTTTTATCAATTATTTTCTCTACAATATCATCGTAGTTTATTGATAATATCCCATGTCCAATTCTATCGGTATTAACTTCTAAAGCAACTTGTAAATCATCTTTATCACCTGCTTCACCTGCATGAATTGTTAATGGTAAACCAATGTGCTTTGCTTCTTTTAATAAGGATTTGAAATTCCTTGTTTTATATACTGCTTCAGCACCAGCAATATCTAAAGCGCAAACACTATTTCCTAAATATTTTTTTGCTAGATACAATGTTTCTTTATTTAATTCTTCATTATTATCACCTCGCATCATACAAATAATTAAACCTGCTTTAAAATTCTTAAGTTCTTTTTCAGCTTGTTGAATTCCTCTTATTGAAGCTTTTAAAATCTCCTCTTGAGAATAACCATTGAAAGTTGATAATTGAGGTGCAAATCTTATTTCAGAATAATCCATATCATAAGCAGAGAGATCTTTAATTAATTCATAACTAACTCTTTCAATTGCATATGGTTTTTGTAATAATTTTAAAGGTATTTTAAATCTCTCTAAATAATCATTTAAACTTTTACACTCTTTAGAAACTTGTAATTCATTGATTAATAATTTTTTAGGTATACCCAAATCAATATTTTGCTCTTTACTTAATTCCCAAACTGTATCAACTCTCAAAGATCCATCTATATGTAAATGTAATTCTCGATTTTTCATGAAATATCTCCTAAAAAGATTAAATATTATAATATTGCATTTACTCAAAAAAAACAAATTTTTTTTATCTATTTTCTAAAATCAGACTCTTTTTAGATTGAAAGAATATTTAATTATCATTAAGGTATTTATAAGTAGGACAAAAGTAGACATAAAAGGACAATTATAGACATGAATGAAATCATGACATTAAATGAAATCGCTGATTATTTAAAAATTGCACCAAAAACTGTTTCAAGAATGATACAAAGAAATGAAATCCCTTGTTTCAAGATATCTGGTCAGTGGAGATTTAAAAAAAGCACAATAGATAATTGGCTAGATACAAAAATGAATAATACAAAGCCTAAATTTAATAATTCTTATAATGACATTTCTTTTTTACCTTTATACCGATTAATAAATGAAAAATATATTGTATTAGATATTTGTAAAAATACTAATAAAGAAATATTAAAACAGTTATTGTATCCTCTTGAACAAAATAAATTAATAAATAATACAAATAAATTATTAACATCATTATTAAATAGAGAGGCAATGGCTTCAACTACTCTATCAAATGGAGTAGCCTTCCCTCACTGTAGAAAACCTGAAGATAATTTGGACAATTTACCTCCTATAATATTAGGAATATCTAAAGAAGGCGTTCAATATGGTGAAATAAAAAACAACAAAACTTATATATTTTTTTTAATACTAGTAAATGATGAAATTATGCATCTAAAAATACTTTCTAAATTAGCTAATTTTATAAACAGAGAAAATATTTTAGATAAATTGAAAAATATAGAGAATAAACATGAAATAATAAAATTATTAATGGAGAGTGAATATGAATATATGTCGTAGCTTAAAAAAGGAATGTATTAAAACTAATGTATCTCTGATTACAAAAGATGAGATATTAAATGAAATTGCATCTTTAGCCTCATCTTGTAAAGAATTACAAAATCATTCAAAACAAGAAATTTATCAACAATTAAAAGATAGAGAAAAGATAGTATCAACAGGTTTAGAAAAAGGTGTAGCTATACCACACTGTAGTTTTAAAGATATTAATAATTTCGTAATTGGAGTTATAACAACAAAAAATAATATCGAATTTAGTGCTCTAGATAATAAACCTTCTAATATCTTTATATTTATTATGGGCCCTGAAAAACAAAGAAATAAACACATAAAACTTCTTTCTACAATTGCAAAAACAACTAGTAAGGAAAGTGTTATTAATTTGTTAGTAAAAGCTGATTCACCTTCAATGATAAATGATATATTTGAAAGTAATGTTGATTTTAATGAATCTAATGAATCTAATATTAAAGAAAAATCACAATTAACTTTTTATGTACAAAATGAAGAATATTTTGATTCAATCATACAATTATTAAGTTCAAATGTTGAAGGATCTATAAGCGTATTAGAAGCTGAATCTGCAAGTAGATATCTAAATAGAATGCCACTTTTTGCAGCATTTTGGAATTCAAATGATGACAAATTTTGTAGAATTATTTCTTGTATAATGGATAAAGTTGCTGTAAATAGCACAATTAGAAAATTAAAAGAGATTATTCCTAATATTGATAAGAATTCTGGAGTTCTTCTTTGTGTACAAGATGTATCATATACAATCGGTTCAATTGATTTTTAGGTGGTATTTTAATGAACAATTCAATTTTATTTATAGTAGGTGCAATGATAATTGTTGCATTCTATGGCGGTAAAGCCTCAAAACTTATTAAATTACCCTCAATAATTGGTTATATGATTATCGGAGTAATAATTGGGCCTTCATTATTTAATTATCTAAATGAACCAATACAATTAAAACTATCATTTTTAACTGATATTGCTTTGGGCTTTGTTGCTCTAAGTATTGGCCTTGAATTAAACTTCAAATCTTTAAAAAAATTAGGGAAAGGCATCATAACAGTTATTTTTAGTGAATCATTAATGGCTTTTGTATTAGTTACTCTTGGAACATATTTATTAACAAAAAATCTACCTCTAGCTATAATATTAGGAGCTATAGCACCTGCAAGTGCTCCAGCTGGAACAGTTGCTGTAATTCAAGAATATAAAGCAAAAGGACCTCTAACAGATACTTTATATGCTGTTGTAGGCTTTGATGATGGCCTTGGTATAATTATTTTTGGTTTCGCCTCTGCAATCGCTCAAAACATGTTAAAAACAGATACAGCCTCTTCTAATATTATGTTATTTATTGAACCTTTAATTGAAATATTATCTGGTGTAGGTATCGGATTAGTTGCTGGAATCTTGTTTATAGTACTATCAAAAACTTTAAGAAACAGAACAGAAAAGCTGATCTTTATTTTTGGATTAACACTAAGCGTAACAGGTTTATGTAATATGTTACATTTATCTCTTATATTAACTAATATGATTTATGGAATTATCATTGTAAATACTCAAACTTCAAAAATGGTAAATGATATAAAATCCCAATTAGAAAACTTAATGCCTTTGATCTTTGTAATTTTCTTTACTTTAGCTGGAGCAAATCTTCACATTTCAGCACTTCCTTCTCTAGGGTTAATTGGAGCAATATATATATTATGTAGAAGTATAGGCCTAATAAGTGGAGCAAGTCTTGGAGCTACAATGAGTAAAATGAGTCCCAATATTAAAAAATATTTAGGACTAGGAATAATTTCTCAAGCTGGTGTTGCTATTGGTCTTGCATTAAATGTAAAAAATTCATTTGCCAC
>Ga0102926_1001660_pt1 | contig 13042 bp, 10 predicted proteins | sample SalPonR1_A_D2_MG_FD_78173 | JGI IMG/M metagenome (GOLD analysis project Ga0102926, IMG submission 78173) | Salt pond soil microbial communities from South San Francisco under conditions of wetland restoration - Salt Pond MetaG R1_A_D2_MG | ecosystem: Environmental > Aquatic > Marine > Intertidal...
CTTTTTGCCGTCTACCATTGCTTGCCTTTCTTGTTTCTTTTGGCAAGTATTGTGCAATGCACTTGGATTGTCTTTCAATTCTTCGACAGGAATCTTATGAGGTGCTGGGTGGTAACAACTATGTGTCTCGCCTGTTTGCAGGTAGATAGTTGTATGATGCCATTTTGCCATACAAAAAGTAGGACTAATCTCAAGATTAGTTACAGGAATGATATTCTTTATGTTGTTTAATTCGTTATTCATTGTGCCCTTCTGATTATTCTTGGTGAATTTTCGTACACTTGTTTGAAGAACTTCGAAGAATATGCATCAAGGTTTGCTATCTCTATACCAAGTTCTTCACGTAGTGTGACGCCGAAGCCGGCAACTTCTTCGTTTGCCTTTAGCTCTGTCATGCCGGCCCATCTTTTATTCCAGTGCTCAGTAAGGTATTCGAAGTCACGTACTTGGGTGTAGTCCCAGTCAACGCAGTTAGTAAGATATGCACCTTCACGAGCGCCTAACATGCTCCAAATTCCGTTTTCTACGTCTGCGCCGACGTTACACCAGATTAACAAACGATCGTAATTTTGCCACCAGACTTTGCGAATGTTAGGAACCTTAGCACCTTGATCTAAGCTCATCTTTACACCTTCACGGAACCCTGCTCGCCAGGCCTGGAACGGAGTTTCGTTTGTGTAACTCGTGCTGTAGTTGTCGTTAAACTGATAATATCTGTGATCAAAACAGAACTCAACAACACTACGATGGTCATCGCCTTCGGCGTTTTCGTGCGTTTTCATGTTACGAACAAATTCTTTTGTCCATAGCTTCAGGCCGCCGTTGCCGTACATTAACCCGTTGACGTGTACATTTCCGCACCAACTAAACACATGACTTGCTGTAAGGCCTAGTTCGTCGAGGTCGATTTCTACGTTAAGAAACTCTGGTGCAATAATGTTGTCTGCGTCTACTGTAACAAAGTACTCGGTTTCACTTAGGTCAGCACATGCCTTGTGTGCAGCATCGCTGCCTTTAACACCATGTACGCGCTTGGCCCAAGGAATCTTTGAACACAGGTCTGAATAGTTCTTCTCTGCGTTTGGTTCGTCGTATGACAGGAAAATAATGTCCTGGTCTACTACTCTAATTTTGCTCATGTAATATCCTTTTAAATTGGTATGTGTCAAATCTGCGTGATGTAAAGATGCTAATAGGATGCGGATCAATTTCTGTTATAGTTGTCATCGGCAGTACTACATAATTATCGCGTATAACCTGGCCCACGTCAACAAAAAGAGTTTTATACAAAATATTCGGATCACCTTTGTCTGTGATACTCAGCATCATCTTGTGACTTATGTTAACCCCTTTGTTTCTTAAATTAGAAAGCAAAGTCTTGCCGATGAAAATTTTCCAGCAAGTGTTCGGAATATCCTGTACTATCAGAATGTCTGGGTCTTCTACATCTTCTTCAGGAACTTCGTAGATAAAGTCGTTAACAGAATCACCGTCTACTTTTGTGTCGTAACGACTTGCAAATTCAAATTGCTTTGTCTTCGGGTTGTACTTTACTTCGAAACTGTCTGCTGTTTCAATCCCGTCAAGAATAGGCATTACGTCAGCAAGAGGTACAGGTATCGAAGTCTCGTGAGCAGGTTCACGTCCGCTGATTCCTAGAACATCGCCTGTTTCTTTTTCAAATCTTACGTACATCATTTTTTCAGACATTGTTCGTATTTCCTCAAAATATCTTTCTTCACAAAGTCGTTCTCAGTGTAATGGAAAATACCGTTCTGCAAATGGTTTCCAATCTTGAGATCAAGCGACTCGTTAACGTAAACGCCTACACGATTCTGCCAACTAAAAGGCGACGCCTGCCATCCTTGTATTGCTGGCTTCATGTGCGTGATGTGCGGAGCAGAATATCCTTGGTTTGATATATTGTCGTCAACGTCCATGATACGAGCAGCAATTGCAGTGGTTATGTCCATGCTCGGTTCTTTTGGGAAATGTTCTTTACAGAAGCTCCCGTAAAATAGTTCCCAGTTCTGAGTGATAAGTTCGACCCAAGAATAAAACTCTTTTGCTAGTTCGCTCTTTCTAAAATAGTGAACAACATTGTAGAAGTTTGGTAGCTCGTTTTCTCTGAATGCTACACGGTACGGATTAGCCTCTTCGTCAATCAGCTCGTTTCTATACGTAAAGACCCTGGCAGGGAAGTAGACATCATAGTTATCCAAGAACTCCCAAAAAGTTGCAAGGTCATCTAAGACTAACGTGTCGCTGTCAAGAACAATCGTCTGTTCGTACGGAGTTGCGTGGTATAGCTTCCAGCGATGCTCTGTCTTGAATCGACTTTCGGTTTGCTCGTACCACGGTGTCTTAATTATCTTGTCAAATATCCATTCATATTCTTCTGGGACTGTGTCGCTAGTCACTATGCTCACAGGATAAGCATTGTGCGAAGCACAAACGCTCATAGCAGCAAGGTAAGCCTGCTTTACATACTCTTCACCTTCTGCATAGATCAAAAATCCTCTATTGCTCATCAATACACCTATTCAAACTAAATTTGTTCATTACATGCACATTAGCCTGGTTAATTCTCAACGCTGTATACTCGCCTTCGTGTGCTGGTTTTTCTAGCAATAAGAACAAGCTGTCACCGTCAATTTCCCACAGAATCGACTTGTCTGTAATGTAGTAAAGAACACCAGGTACTGGCTTAACTAAGTTGCCTGACTGGTATCCGTTCATTATGTGAGCTGCCATGCTAAAGGCAAAATCGTTCCTGTATAAGGTACTGCTTAACTGAAAGATATTTGCATAGTGCTGCCAGTTTTCCTGTATGTGCTGAATCAGCCCAAAGAACGTTTTTGTTGTTTCTGACTTGCGGAAGAAAACAACAGTAGCCCAGTAAAAGTCAACACTTGTATCAGAAACTCTAATAAATTCGTTACCTCTGTCAATGCCCGTAATATCAACACAATCTTTATACATTAGTAAGTCGTTCTGCTGTTCGAAGCACTTCAAAAAGATGTCGTTACAAATAACTACGTCAGTGTCTAACACTAACGTTTCGTCGTAGGGCGAAAGTTCGTATGCTTGCGTTCTGCTATCGTTCTTCCACTGTAAGTTCTTTGAAGACAAAGCGCCGTCGCGAAACGTTTTGATACCAGGAGTCTCGGCTGGCATGATGGATATGATCTGGTCAAATATCTCTTCGGCGCCTTCGTACTCTGTCAAGAGGTAGTCTTTGCTGTCTGTAACAACCGTAGTAGGAAGACCAAGATATTCTTTAGCTCGCTGTGCTAGAAACACCGCCTGCTTTGTATAGTCGATGTGTGAGTTATTACGAGCAAATACTAATATGCCCTTACTCATGACCTGTTAGTTTCTCCACTGATCGATTCTTCTTCAGTTTTTCATATCTAGTAAAGAACTCGTTTGCTGCGGAAAAATAGACATCTGTGATCTCATCTTGAAATGCTTCAAGATCGTCTATCATAACTGGAATCTCGTTATCGTCTACAAGAACAACGTCCTTGTCAGAACCTTTGTCAATCAGCATACTAACAAATGTCAGTAGCTCTTTGTTCACAGTAAACTGCGAGCCAGCGTAATAAAAGATGCTTTGCTCTCTGAATCGTTCTTTAAGAATACGCTTTTGATGGTTAAGCGTGACCATGTAATTTGAAAAGTCTAAGGCTTTTGCAAGACGTTCGTCCATTAATTTCTCCCAGTAGTATTATATTTTATACTACTTGGGAGAGTTTGTCAACTATTATTGGAATGGATTTACAACAGTGTAGGTAGGGTACGCCACGTTAACTGTAGCAGGGTTGTCTGCACGACGTCCACCATAGTTGTACGTGATGTCGGCGGTTACTGGTTCTTCAATTGGGCCTGATTCAGGGCCGGTGTCAACAAGACTAACTCTAAATCTGATTACAGAATCGCTGTCGTTGCGTGCTTGAATCATCCAGTAGCTGTTCTCGTAAACGCTACCATAGACGCCGCCGGCGCCTGAGCTGTCTTTTCTAAAAATTGTCTTGTAAGTCGAGTCTAATTGGTAGTTACCGAAGCCCTGTGTGTTAGGGAAAGAAACACCTGTTGCGCCAGTAAGCGTATTTTGTACATAATTATGTCCAAAAAGGATTGTTCCTGGGTTTTGTACAAGGTCCTGCCACATTTTGTTACGCGGGTAACTTGGATGTTCAACACCTTCAAGGTTAGTTACAGAACCTGCAATACGTATCTCGCCACCCGAGTTAAAAAAGTGGCGACGAGCATTACTGCTAGTAAACGTTGCGGTAAACTCTGAGGTAATAGTAATGTAGCTCCACTGAATGTTTCTGGTATCAGAAGTTATAGACGGTGTTACATCTTGTTGCGTAGCATCAATGTCGAATCTGTTACTCTCAAGCGTTGTTATCAGGTCTAAATAGTCGTTGAATCCCTTTGTAACATCACCTCCACTTGTATCTGCTGCAATAATATCTTGCGGAACAATTAAGTTTAGCGGAATTGGGTCGCCTGTCTGGTGGGTGTAAATCCTTTCTAAGTCTTCGCGCACATTCGCAAGTCGACTTGCTGTTATTACCGCACCTGTACTAACCTGCGAGCTAGTGACAGGCTGTCCGTAGCCAAATGTATTTACGCCATTGCCCAGTACCGTTGCTACTCTATTCTGTAAACTATTATATTCTGCGGCTAAGACTAAACCGCCTGAACTAACTGCCATTGTGATTCCTTTTTAACTGTGTAGTTTATTTATACTAGAACTACGCACTCAACTAAATCTTCACCTAGCGAGTCTTTTCCTTCTAACGCAACGCCTACTCGGGTAGGTGACATAATCGCGCTCCCTACTCCATTGTCAGCAACGTAAATTTCGTCGCCTTTCTTGACTTTGCCTTCTACTCTTACCGGTACACGACCTTTTAAAGCAATAGCCTGTCCAGCACTTTCTGAATTCATTAAGAACGCAGGCTTCTCTGAAACAATACCAACTACAACTCCGCCACGGTCAGCGGCCGTTAGTTCTGCGTCACCAGTTAGAGCTACTGCAACAATAGTACCTGTTGCATATTCTTGGTCAGTTGTGTACTTTTCTGCCAAGTCAGCATACTTAGCACTTGTAGCCGTTCCGTTAAACTCGTTTGCAAAGATAGCATTGCTTGCTGTACGAGCAACAATAGTACTCGGTGTTGCACTCTCTGACGCGCTTAGGTAAGTGCCGGCACTAAGTTGAAGCGTATCCGCTTTATCTGCTGAACCGCCTTTAAACGATCCTGCGTATATCTCTGAAAAACGCGAAGAACTATTGCCTAAAACAAACGTGTCCGTCGCTGCCGGGAGCAACCCTGTACTATTAATTGTCAAACTATGTACGAGTGTTTCTGTAGCATCAAGTGTTTTAAAATGGATCTCGTTATTAGGGCCGCTGATATTCTGGATGACACCGCGCATTGGAGATGAACCAGACGCGTCGCCTTTAATAATGAAATCGTCCGCTATAGAAAGACCGTCGATACCGGCTTCAATAAGCTGTCCTGTAAAGTCAAGGTTGTCAAATGTCACGAAGTCTGAAGCAACTTTGTTACCTAGCTTATCTGCGTTTGTTGCTGTACCCCAAAATCTATATAACGAAGTAGTATTACCGTTTACACTGTTCTTGAGTGTAATACCTTGAGCTATATTTGTGAACCCGTCTAGACGATTACCTTCTTCATCGAGTATCGTAAACGACGTAGGTGAAAACACAGCAATAGGAATGTCGTTAACAAGTGCAACGATAATGCTTCTTGAATTACTCTCATCATCTAAAATGGTTTGACTAACTAGCTGGGTGGTACCTGCGCCTGCATCTTGCGGGCCGATAAGCACAAAAGAAGCACCGTTATAAACATAAAGCTGGTCGTTGCCGCTGTCCCACCAAAAATCACCTGTTGTTAGTCCTACAGGCTGTGATGCCGAAACTTCAGAGCCGCCTGTTGAACGCCAAATAGAACCATCATAAAACTTTAGTTTACTCTGTGAACTATCAAACCATACTTGGCCGCTAATTGCTCGTGGCGGTGGATTAGCGTTTGCAAAATTTTCTAGCAAGAACAAGAAATTCTCGTTATGAATCTCACCGTACCCTGCATAGTTTTTACCTATGAATCGTAGGTCGGTAGTTTCATCGAGCGTACCGTCCTCGACTACTGTTAACAACGTCCTGTTGTATCTATCTATCTGATAAGCCATTTGTTAATAACCCCTTTATGTGCTTTTTATTATTTATCCGTTTTATTACGGAGCAGGAATCGGTGCTGCTGATACAAACTGCCATTCGGTGCCGCCAACTACTGACGCTATTTGATATACTCGAATTTCTCTTGTTACCGTTGGTGTATAAGTACCAGACAAGCTAGTAGGAAAACCTACGTCTTCAAGCACTTGTACTTCTGAGCCCGTGTCGTTACTTAAAACAGGTTCAAACTCTTTTGTCACGTTTGCTGCAACGTTAATGTTCTCAACTGTTTGATCAGCATAGTAGAAAGTAATAACCCTTGCTTCTTTGCCAACTAGGCTTGCTGTTGCCGGGAACACTGCTTCGAGAGTAGTTGTGATTCGTTCGTCTCGAATGTCCGGTACAACCCATCCTGTTACGTCAAGTGACAGAATAAGCGGATCTGTACTAACTTGCTGGTCCACGTAGTTCTTGTTAGCAGCATCTTCAGGGTTTGTTGGGGTAGCAACTTGTGTAATTTTGCTATTTCTTACCTCGATGTCGCCAGTGCCTGCATCAACAACTAGCCCCGTTCCGTTAATTCTGCTGATTGTCGAATTATCTAAACTAATATTATCAACAGTAAGTGACTGCAATGTACCTACTTGTGTTAAACCTGTTGCTTGTGTTACTGAGTCATAAAGCCTGTTCGCATCTAAAACTTTTGATCCGTTGATTTTGTAACTTTTGCTTGCTGCTAAGTCAAAGTGTTCACTCGAAGTCCAGCTATCAGTCGACAGTACCCATTCAAGTGTTTTATTTGTGTCGCCACGAAGTGTAATACCGCCGCCGTCGGCGTCTGTGTCTGTCGAAGGGCCTGAGTCTGAAGACACAGCTAATTCAATATTCTTGTCTTCTACTGTTAGTACACCAACTTCTACAGTAAACGTGTCACCTTCAACTTTTAGGTCACCAGTGACCCTCATGTCACCGTCTACGTCTAACGTATATTCTGGTGAAGAGTTAAAAATACCAACGTGCTGAGGTTGTGTAAGAACCGTTACAGCGTCAATTGCACTCAGTGGACTTGTCGAACTGTTAACTACGAAGTGCATATTATCGTCAACTTGAGTATTTTGCACCGTTAAACCGTCTTGTACAATGAAACGTGTGTTCTGACTCGGTCCTAAAATAACACCTGCTGAGCTTCTTATACTCAAACTACCTAAGATAATACCGTCCTGGTCGTTTCTTACAATTTGTGTAGCAAGAATCTCGTCGCCAGTTGGCGTAACAACACGTTCTGTACGTAATGCACTACCGCGGAATATAAAATTGTCCGGGTCAACAATGTTGTAGCCTATAAAAATTCTACCAGTTGGATTTTCTGTCGTTACCAGCTGAGGAATAATGTTTCCAGGAACGTTATTTGGCGTAAATTCTTCGCGTGAGATAACCGCTTCGAGAGAATCACCTACTCTTACTTCGAGTACAGTTCTTGAGTTTAGGTTTGTATCTTGAACAGTACGAACAAGAATACCGCTTTCGCCTTGCTGTAATGTATATTGCGGACCTACAAGCTGGAATGCTGTTCCGTCATATAGATATAGTTGATTTGTTGAAGTATCGAACCAAGTATCACCTGCAACAGACTGTTGAGGTTGACTTGTACTAACAAAGCTACCTGTTGCTGGGACAAATTCTTCACCGTCGTACACCTTTAACTTATTTAAGCTGGTATCGTACCATAGCTGTCCACGTAACGGAGCTACAGGAACTGTAGTGTTAGCAAAGTTCTCCAACATTTTGATGAAGTTTTCGTTAACAAACTCACCGTACCCTGTGTAATTTCTGCCAACTAGTGAAATGTCTGTTGTGTCAGTGTCTAAGATACCATCTACAAGTTCTGTTAAGATAGTACCGTCTGTTTTATTTAACGTATAACTCATTATGCGCCCCCGGTCCAAATAATGTAATTAACTGCTGTATACGGGTTCATTACGCCTAGTGGTGCGCCTAAGTCTTCGCCTGCAACATCTCTGTAATCGCCTACGCCGGTTTCGCCGCCTCCGATTATCGAACCACTTGTTGGTATGCCAGAAACTGCACTAGTGCCTGTACTAATGCTAAGGTCGGTAACTTCTGGCGAATCGTTATTTGTGTCGAGCGCAACGTCTCTGATAGCGTAATACTGCTTGGCATTTTCGCCTGATGATCTTAGATCATGTTCGTGTGCAGGTAAGTTAGACTTATTAATGTCAACTGCTTCGGTACCGCCGCTATTACCTAGGATGTCTGCACCAAGGTCTGTTACACGGTTTGCTGACGCGCCGCCCATATTATCAAGACCTAATGGGAATCTACCTCGGAAATCTGGCAGTGCAAAGAACGTCTCTGGGCTAAACCCTCTGTTTTGTAATTCTGTTGGGTCTAAGAAGTTATGACCTATTACTTGCCAAAGATCAAAGGCATCAGATTTAGGAATAATAGCACCATTACACAGTAACCAGCCTGCCGGAGCAGTTGTTCCGCCGAATGGTGCAATCATACCAACAGGATTAGTTGGAACATTCTTTACTAGATCACGCTGTGCCATTTTGTAAAGGCCAGGATCACCCGAAACTCTGTTAATAAGAATTTCATCTGTTTGTTGCGGCGTTGTCTTTGGTGTCTTGTTTGCTATAAAGTCATTGCTGATAGTTGTGTCAAACACCTTTGTTAAGTCACCTGCACCGTTAAACACAACAGCCGGCGCACTTACGTCACCGATAATCTCAAAGCTAGTTGTACTTAGAAGCCTAGAAGCACTCGAAGCACTACCTTGTAATGTGCCGATCACACTTCCTTGCACGTTACCGATAAATGTGTTCGCTGTTACTACGTCAAAGTTACTTAGATTCGAAGCATCGCCTGTAATATCACCTGTTAGTGTAATGTTTCCACCAGTAGTAATATTTTCACCAACTTGCAAGTTCTTAGCAACACTTGCGCCGCCGGAAACTTGCAACGCACCTTCGTTAAGTGCAGTTGCTTGCTCGGTTGACTCTGCAAATAGCACATCGCTGACTTTAACATCGCCAGTGACATCTAGAGTTGCTTGAGGATTCAGCGTGTTAATGCCAACAGTTGGAGTGTCGCCTGGATTACTTCGAAGACGTAACGCTGTTAAGTAATCGTTGCCTTGCTTTACCTGCAAATCAATACTTGCACCACTAAAATTGTTACGGATTAACGAAGCTTCGCCTGAGGCTTGCAATGTAAGCTGGTTGTTGTCGCCTACTCGAATACCTTGGTTATTACGTACACTTAGAATACCATTAGCTGTAGTGTTAATGTCTGCACGCAAAAAGTTAACTGACTGGATGTTGTTGTTACCAACACGCAGAGTCTCTGCACTTTCGGCTACACCTCGATATTTTAGTGCACCATCTGACAACGTTCTTGTACTTAGGTTAACACCTGGTTTAATTTCACTGAAGCCTGTGATAGCAGACTTAGGAACAAACTGGTTACCTGATAGAATAATTACTGGAATTTGATTGACATCAAAAATTAGAACAGTATAATTAATATTATCAGTACCGGCTAAGATAGCTGTTCTTGGTCCTGTTGAAGTACCGCTTGAAAACTCAGGGCCAACAAGAATCCAACCAGCACCACTGTTTAGATATAGTTGCTGATTGTCAGTATCAACCCACAAGTCGCCGGCTAATGCGCTAGTAACTTCAGGAGTTGTTGCTGCTTTAAATACACCACTAGCAGGTACCCAACGTGTGCCGTCGTAAATCTTTAATTGATCCACGCCTGCTGTGTTGTCGTACCATGTCTGTCCTTCAACAGGATTACTAGGCGGAATAGAAAATGCAAAGTTTTCTAGCATGTGTAACATGTTTTCGGCAACTATCTTACCGTAATTTGTTACGCCGCGGCCTGGAAAACTTAGACTTGTGTCGTCGCCATTAACTTCTCTGTCCTCAACAACAATTACACCTTTGTTGATTTCATCTGTATAGCGTATTTCGTATGCCATTAGCTGTTACCTCCGCTAAGGCTCTGCACTCGAACAGTGTAATCAATTTGGATCAATCTGTTAAGCGACTTTTGTTCTGGATGGAATATTACGTGAGTAAGCAAACGTCCTTGAGACTGTCCTGCTACTGGCGCACTTCTTAATCCGATTTCATCAAAGACGAAAGGAGCATTTGTATCTGTAGCAGTGTCAAACGCATCTTGTCCGTTAGGCTCGCCGTAGTCAAGCAGACATGTAACTACAATATCAGTATAGTTAGTGCCGCTGAGATGGCGTGTTTCAATTTTATTACGTGTTGGGTCTAGGTTGCTTGCATTACGATCATCAACTACCTTACTGTAGGTCTGGTTATACAAGCTAGCATTGGCACCTGTTGAGTTCGGAGTGAGGTACGTGATGATCCCTGTAGGATCAACACTTGTGCCGCCGTTACCGAAGCTCATCTCTGAGATAGGACCAATGCCTTCGTTAGCTAAACTCTGTGCTAACGCAATACTCATATTTTCGTAATGAATTGCATTCTTTTTGTTTACTAGGACTTCACCTGTTTCAGGATCATGAATTTTGATGTGTCCCTGTATGAATACGCCGTTCATTTCATTTATCATGTTTTTATTCCATTTCCGCTAGTGTATTTATTCAGGTAGCTTACTTATACTTCCGCGTAAGAAAGTAGCAATCGAGTTGTCTGCATCCTTAAGAGCAGTACCTGGATCACTCCATAACTGTCCTGTTCTGCGTACAACTACTATTCTTTCTTCTGAACCAGGTACTTCAGATAGCTCTAGTCGAACATTACCAGTACTTTCGTCAACAAGGATATCAAACTCTTTCTCAAGTTCAACGTCACCTGCTGGGCTATCTGGAGCAATTGCTTGCACAATGTCACCGTTTTCGTCAACCATGTCAAACTGGTAAGACTGGATAGCATTCTTACGCAATCTGCGGCCGCCTACGAACACTTCAAAGAAGTCTCTGTATGTCTGTCCAAAGTTTAAGTCAAAACCTGACAAGTTAAACTTAGTGTCATATACTGTTGAGCTTCCGTCATTTTCAACTACTTCGCTCACAAGCTCGTCGCTGTAAGGAATGTTCTTGATACTGCTTCTATCAACAACGGCTGTGCCAACTGGGTGCTCGTCTTTAATGCCTGTGCCTAAAGTACCGCGACGTAGCTGACGCAATAGGTTACCGTCTTTAACAAAGTACTCAATGCGCTCGCCATCAATAAAGATGATACCTGGCTTGTTACTTGTCTTGTCGGGTGTCGGCAACGCTGTAGCATCGTTTACTTCGATGCGTAAATCGTCTGCATAAAGCGCCTTAGCTAGCGTTTGACCGTCGTCGTTGTCAACACGCTTGTAATGAGTCCTGTTGAGAATATCCTTAAATTGGCTCCATGCCAATCTTGGTGTTCTCACTGGAGCAGAGAAGTGGAAGATATCAATCTCGTCACCTACTGCTGGCTCGTCTACAAGGTACACAATTCTTCTGTCTTGTGCTAACGTGTATTCTTCAGTTGGTGTTAACAGTTTGCCGTTTACAGCAACCCAAACATACTGAACGCCTGCTGCTGGCGAGCGCAAGAATATCTTACCTCCGCGCAAGTTATGATAAGTTGTGTACTCCTGAGTACCTGGTGTCAGCGTACTTCTTTCAACAACATCAAAACCGATTCGATCAACATCAATAACGTCGTGGTTCGTAAACTGCCACACATTTATCTCTTTACCTGAGTCTACAGTTTCTTTGAACTCAATAACATCGCCAGTAATAAAGTAATCAGCGTCGTCGGTGTAGTATGCGTCAAGAGTGTCGCCTACCTCTATTGAAGTTGGGTCGATTCTAAAGCTGCTGTTGTTAATAGTAACAACAAAGTCTACACCACGCTGTAATTCTCTTGAACCTACAAACACCCTAACTTGTGCAGGGTCGATTGTGTTCTCTGGAATCTGGAACGTGTCAAATTGGTACTCAACAACGCCAAGGTTGTCAATTACAAACTGTTTACTGTAGCCGGGCTTCTGTATTCGGCCGTCAACCTCAACAAGAGTAAAGAACTCTACTGGCTCTTTAGCACCTGGAGTTTGCGACAATGTAAACGCAGATGAACTGCCGTCACCTTCAAATGTATCTTTTAGTACTCTGCTATAACTTCTTACATCGTCTTGTGGGTCGAAGATTGCATATTCAATTACATCGTTCTGTTCTGGTGCAAGAGCGAACTTGATAGCAACAAAGCCGTTATCGTCATACGCAACCGCATTCGGTGTAGTGATTCTTTCACCGTTAACCATTATGAGGACGTCGAAGCTATTCTGCCAGCGAACATTAGTAACAATTTCTGTTGTTGAGCCGTCTGCTGTTAACGTACCTATGTCAAGAACGTTGTTGCCGTTCATGCCCACAGTAAGAATAGTTAGTTTCTGTCCTGCACTCAGTACTGGGTCGAACGTTACTGTCAAGTTCTCGTAGTCAACAGTGTAAGTCGAGTCGTCAAGTATATCATCGTTCACTTTAACTATCACGCCGTCAAAGCTGTTTGGACGCAATGTTAAGATGTAAGTATCTTTAACTCCGTCGGTGATATAGTTTTGGTTGATGATTTCACCTTGCCCGTCACCTACACGCTCAAACACTTTGATGTCAACTGTGTCAAGTACCTGCCCTGGAACCATTTCTTCTGGACCAGCTGATGTCATAGGTGTAACAAAGTTATCACCGTCTACGATAATCTCTTCTGCGTTTACACCAGCAGCGTTACCATAGTCAAGGCGGCCGCCGTCAAGCTGTGTGTCAAAGCTGCTTGGGTC
>Ga0102926_1001669_pt1 | contig 12996 bp, 7 predicted proteins | sample SalPonR1_A_D2_MG_FD_78173 | JGI IMG/M metagenome (GOLD analysis project Ga0102926, IMG submission 78173) | Salt pond soil microbial communities from South San Francisco under conditions of wetland restoration - Salt Pond MetaG R1_A_D2_MG | ecosystem: Environmental > Aquatic > Marine > Intertidal...
ACATTTGATGAAACCGATACAAGGCCTGAGCACCCGGCTGCTGCAAAAAATGGCAACAGTGCATCATCACCACTAAACATAGATGCCTGAGGCACCATTTCCCTATACTCCTTATAATCAGCAATACTGCCACTCGCCTCTTTGATTGACCAAAATTTTGAATGACCGGACAGCTCCTTGATAACTGTTGGGGGAATTTTCACACCGGTACGAGATGGAATATTATAAATCATACATGGTTTTTCAGCTACGTCCATCAAATCCAGGAACCAGTTTTTTTGGCCAACAGGCCCTGGCTTTGAGTATAACGGTGCTACCATTAGAAAAGCATCCACTTTATCATTACAGAATTGAATCCATGCTTTCTGATTCTCAATTTGAAAACCGCCCACTCCCACCATTACAGGTACTGAAAGATCCAGATTTGCCGAAAATTCGATAATCTCTTTTTTTTCATCATCAGTGAGCGCCAATCCTTCCCCTGTGCTTCCAATCAGAAGGATTCCATTGCCGGCCGACTCTTGCCTTCTGATCAGTTTTTCAAGGTCGCCAAAATGAACTTCCCCTGATTGATACATTGGGGTGATAAGTGCTGTCCAAAGCTTGGTGTTGATCATAGTAATTTTGAAAATGCTTGGTCAAAAATTGACGAAAATGGATAAACTCCCGGTTCTATTTGCGGATTTTTCAGCAAATACTCTGCTGTCCAGATGGCTCCTTCACCAAAAAGCTTTCTGCTGTGAGCTTCGTGTTTCAGATAAATAGATTCATTATTGGTTTGAAGGTGCAGGTTATGTAATCCTTTTACATCGCCCTGTCTGTCAGACGAAATTGAGGCATCACGTCCCAGCCACTCCTGCCAGGATAGCGCCGTGCCACTTGGAGCATCTTTTTTATGAACGTGATGTACTTCATGAATATGATATTCGGGATCTTGCAAGAAATCTCCACCCTTTCCTAAAATATTCAGCGCTTTTCGAATAAGGTTCATGCCTAAACTAAAATTGGAGCCTATCACCCATTTTGCGTTTACCTCTTTTACCTGATCGGGTAAATTTTCAGGCCACGCATAGCCGGTTGTGCCCCAAACGGCCGGAATTCCGGATTCCAAAACTATTTCACTCACTTCTTTAGCAGCTTCGCCGGGCACGAAAATAATTGCAATATCTGTCTCCTTTAACTTGTCAGCAGTAATCTTGCTATTTGAATCAAAACAAACTGCCTTCTTGCCTAACAGTTCTGCTACTGCACTGCCCGTTTTCCCTGTACCAATTACGGATACTTTCATGATATCATTTATTGTATAAATCGTTCATGTAATTTTTGAACTACTTCCTCTGCACTTTGCTCATTTACAAGAAAGCAGAGATTATGAGAACTGGCTCCATGGCATATCAACCGTACATTTATACCTTCCAAAGTACTAAAAACCGGTCCGCTCAATCCAGAAGTAGTATGCAGGTTATTCCCAATTAATGCAATCAGTGAGAGATTCTCCTCAATTTCAACTTCACAGAATGTTTTTAATTCGCTTATTACATTTTTGGGCAGAAAGTCTTTACCCGGTGTTCCGACATTTGTATCCAGTGTAAGTGATACACTCACTTCACTGGTAGTTACAAGATCTACACTTATTTTGTGATTCGACAAAACCTGAAACAGACGAGCTAAAAATCCGTGCCTGTAAAGCATATCGAGGCTGTGAACCGTAAGCAAGGTTTGATTTCTCCTTAAACTGATTGCACGAATCGGGGGCTTTTCCTTCGTGTTTTTCATAATCCACGTTCCCGGAAGGTGCGGTTCCAAACTAGAACCGACATAAACACGGATATTTTTTCGAATAGCCGGAACCATCGTAGCAGGGTGCAGTACTTTTGCACCAAAAACGGAAAGCTCTGCAGCCTCATCGAAACTGATTTCTGTTATGGGTTTTGCCTTTTTTACAATTCTTGGATCGGTTGTATAAACAGCCGTCACGTCTGTCCAGATTTCCAGCACATCTGCATTGACAGCTTCTGCGAAAAGTGCAGCTGAATAGTCACTTCCTCCTCGTCCAAGTGTAGTCGTAACTCTACTTTTTGTTCGCCCGATAAATCCTTGAGTTACGAAACAATTGCCCTTCAGGTACGGAAGTATTCCGGTTTCAGCATTTTTCTCAATTGTTCCGATATCAGGCTCTGCTGAACCGTGATTTTGATCGGTTTGGATAATCTCACGCGCGTCCAGCCACGCCACCTTATCACCGATTGACTCTCTCAGTACATAAGAGAAAATTGTGGAAGAAATAAGCTCACCATACGAGAGTATTTCGTCGCCATATTGAGAGGTTGCTGCTTTAGATGAAGTAACTTTTTCTTCAAGTTCATTAATCAGTTGGCCAACGCGCTTCCTGGCTTCTTCCTCAGACTTCAGCTGACCACAAATTTCATAATGCTTTTCTCTAATCAGATTAATTATCTCATGCTTTTCATCAGGATCTTTCACATCAATAAGAGTTGTCAGGAGGTTGGTAGTGCCTGATGTTGCACTAACCACAATAATTTTTTTGTCGCTGTCCGATTTAACAATATTGGCACAACGGTTCATGGCTTCAAAATTGGCCATGCTGGTACCACCAAATTTTGCAACTTTAATCAAGTCTGGCATTTATTAATTTTCATATTTTTGTGGGTGCGAATATAGCAATTTGAAACTCATAATACACTAGCTTAATAGTGCATCGTATCTTCAGAACAAATTCAGTATTGAAATGTTCCGGCAGTTACACTTGTTTAGTTCCCTGATGCAAAACTCTTCTTTTCAAAACTATAGATTTGAATAAAAGATTTTGTATTTTGACCGACTTAGAAAGATGGCGGTGTTATTATATATCGCTCTTGGAACAAGAAGTTTAATTAAATTAACCGGGTGATAATTCATGCCAAGCGGAAAGAAAAGAAAACGATCTAAAATTGCTAAGCACAAACGGAAAAAGCGTCTACGCAAAAACCGTCATAAGAAGAAAAAGTAAGCTAATTGCTTAAAGTAGAAATTATGGGCACTCATCGAAGTGCCCTTTTTTATTTTATGCAGCTACTACGGAAACACTACTGTCCGCAATTTTAATAATTCGGTTGGCCTTATATAGAAGATGAGTCAATTTCCGGCTTACAAATTCATTCACCTCATTCAGACTTTCAAGGTCAGTCATTGTAAATTGGAAATAAGAGATCAGATTGATCGCGGTGAGATATTTACCATATGAATCTCCATCTATTTCGAGATGCCATCGTGTAATAATGTCATCGCTTATAAGGAGTTCATTAACGTCTTTACTGACACGGTCCATCCATTCACTCGCTTTTTCAATGCGATAATTGGTATCTCCGTTGGTTTGATTTGGCTGGCTTTTCCGTTCATCAAAATGCCAGACCAACTCAACATCAATCGATGGTGATATATTCACCTCGGTGAGATGTTTTTCTTTCAGCATTGGATGTTTATCCGTACCGTTCAGCTGATTTGCAAGGTTTGCTTCGCGGAAACTGTCCCAATCGAAATTAATGTCGAGTTTTTTGAGATGATTTGTAGAATCTTTCAGATCAATTACGATCTCCAGTCCAGCAGCATTTATCCTGGATTCTTCCCAAGTTTTGAATTTAACGACGTTAATATTTCTCTTGTTCAGCAGGCTATTTATTTTGTTTACTACCGATTGAAAAATAGGATATTGCATAATCGTACTCTTTCAGGTTTAGTCAACTATTTCTCTCGCTCGAATGAATAACTTTTACGCTTTAATATATCTATCAAAGGAGTTAAATCCCAAATTTACAGGACGTAAATTTGAATTCAGTTACTCTCCACACAAGGATGTTTGGGAAGGGTATTTTAGTTCAGATAATAAAACAGACCGGCTCATTTTTAGCTCAAACCCGTCTGAGACGGCTATTTTTGCTGATAAGTTTCGCGGCGCAAAAAAATCGAACGTCACAGAATTCTTTGATCGTTTAAAAAATCAGAAAATTTTAACGATTGAACTGGCTGACCAAGACCGAATTATTTCAATCATATTTGATGGTGGAGCAAAACTGGTATTTCAGGTTTTTGGGAATAAGCCAAACGTGTTTTTAGTGGAAGATGGTATGATTACCGAATCCTTTAAGGGAAGTGATGAAATTCTGGGTAAATCTGAACCCACCCCCCGTCTGCCAAAAGAGAAAACCTTCCCTGAAAAGGAATTGTCGGCAAAAAGGACAATCCTCCATTTTTATCCGGCTTTTCCACGGCATTTAGTTCAACCGATTATTGAACATTTTGAGTTAGAGAACAAATCGATGGAAGCAGCCAAAAAAACTGCGGACCTTCTAGTTGACGCAATGCTAAATCGAGCAGAGTTTAGAGTTTTACAGGATGGCAACCTCTGCCTGATACCTCAGGATTTATTGCCAATTGAAAATATGGAAACGTTTGACAGCGTGAACGAAGCCATTCGCTTTGCCTACTACAAAACATCCAGGGAGCGGCGACTTTCATCCCGTATTCAAACCTTTAAACCAAAACTGGAAGAGACGTTAAACCGAAATGAATCAACAATCGAGCAGCTGGAAGATGCCGAAAAAGGCTTAGAGCGTGCCGAGAAGTATGAAGAGTATGGACACCTTTTAATGTCTCACGCTCACGAAAAAATAGACCCCGGAACGGAGTCTATCACAGTTCAAAACTTTTATGATGACAATGAGCCGGTTGAAATTCCCCTTAAACCAAATCTGAGTATAGCAGAGAATGCCCAGCGTTACTACGATAAGTCGGCGAAAGCGGTTCGAAGTGTTGAGGAGTCAAAAAACAGGCTAAAAAAGCTAAAGAAAGAGACAAAAAGGCTGAAGTCAATTATTCAATCATTTAATGAAATTGAAAAAATTTATGAGTTTGATGATTGGTTTAAAGAGAACGAAGACGAGTTAAAAAGTCTCGGTGTACTATCAAAAGCCAAACAAGTTACTTCCCTTCCTTACAAGAGGACTTCAATTGACGGATATGAAGTTTGGATTGGTAAAAGTGCTAAAAGCAATGATCGCTTGACTTCAGACGCTCATAAAGAGGATGTCTGGCTGCACGCACGCGGTGTTTCCGGATCGCATGTTGTTATTCGCATGAATAATCAGAAAGAAATGCCGCCTAAACATGTAATTTTAAAGGCAGCTTCAGTTGCAGCCTGGCACTCAAAAGCTAAAGGGAGCAATCTGGCGCCGGTAATTGTTACAAAACGGAAGTACGTTACGAAACCAAAAGGATCAGCCACCGGAGCAGTTAGAGTACAGCGTGAGGAAGTTGAAATGGTAACACCACAAAAGGATTTTAAATGATAGACAATCTGCTGACTCAACCTCTTTTCCTTTGCGGGATGATGGGATCCGGAAAGTCTACAATTGGAAAAGCTCTTGCCCAGAAACTTTCCGTACCCTTTCATGATCTGGATCATCTTATTGAGGAAAAAAACGGTATGAGTATACCGGAAATTTTTAAAAAAGAGGGCGAAGAGAGTTTCAGACAAACTGAAAAGGAACTGATCATTCAGCTTGCTCAAACAGCAGAGGGAGTTATCGCTCTCGGTGGTGGCACACTGCAGAATCAACAGATTACAGACCATGTTAAACTGAACGGATGGCTCGTTTTTCTGGATTGTAAACCCGATACTCTTTACAATCGGTTAAAAGACAGTTCAGATCGGCCTATGATTTCAAGCTTGAGTAAAGAGAATTTAAAATTAAAAATCACAACACTACTCAATGGTCGCCTCGAGTTTTATGAACAAGCTCATTTCAGCGTAGAGTGCAACGATAGAGATATCGATGCTATCCTGGAAGAACTGGTACAAAAATTAAAGTTTTATGAACAAAAGCATACAGGTTAAAACTTCTCTACACTCGTACAATGCTGTTGTGGGTGAAGATATATTTGAGGAACAGATCAAGGAAATATCTAACTCTTTTGAAGGTGATATTAACTTTCTTCTGGTTGATGAAAATGTAGAAAAACATCACTCAGATATTATCGAACAAGCTTTTGAAGCTGCGGGGAAAAAATTCTTTCTAATGTCAGTTCCCGAGGGTGAAAAAAGTAAATCCATCTCTTTTTGGAATACCTGTGTAGAATTTCTTTTGGAAAATGGCGTTCGACGCAATACTCCTGTTTTTGTAATGGGTGGCGGAGTTACCGGCGACGTTGGAGGGTTTGCTGCTGCTTCGGTTCTTCGTGGTGTACCGCTCATTCATATTCCAACCACTGTTTTGGCAATGGTAGACAGCTCAATTGGAGGGAAAACCGGGGTCAATCATTCAACCGGGAAAAATTTGATTGGTGCTTTTTATCAACCCCAAAAAGTAGTTGCCGATATCGCTTTCCTGGATTCACTGCCTCGCAATGAATGGACAAACGGACTCAGTGAAATATTAAAATATGGAGCCATTGAAAGAACTGACATTTTTGATAGAGCTTCATTTTTTCTGGAAGATGACATATCCAATATTTCCGATGAAAAACTTATAGGCCTTATTGCAGACTGTATACAGATTAAGGCAGATATTGTAGAAAAAGATGAGTTTGAAGGTAACATCCGGGCTTTTTTAAACTTTGGACATACGTTTGCTCATGCACTCGAAAAAGCTTGCGGTTATCAATCCATTAGCCATGGAGAAGCCGTTTATCTGGGTATGTTAGCCGCCGTCGATCTTTCCAATCATGTTGGCGCCAATTTAAAACCCGATAAACTTCTGAAGTATCGATCATTATACAGTTACAGAGTATCAAAAGATCAGTTATCTTTAAATGATTTGATGAATCATATGAAATTCGATAAAAAACGTACCAATCAACACATTCGGTTCGTTCTGCTCAAAGAGTGGCAGTCACCCATTCTTAAAGAAGTGGCGTCAGAAAAGCTTATTCATCAAGCCTGGCAAACAGCTCTACAAGAAATCTGAACCTTTACTTTTTAAACTCTCTTTACCTCTTTGATTTACCGATGGATATATAACATCTGGAGATTTTTATTAATCTCTGTTTCCATAACAGTGGGGGTTGCTCTCTCTTTACTGATAATCATAATTGGCGTAGTACAACTTCCGCAGTCTAAAAATTATTTAAAAACTCAAATTGAGAGCACATTTGAGGAGCAGTTTGAGGGATCCCTTTCCATCAACTCGGTAGAAGGATTTCTGCCGTTTCAAATCAACTTTACAGGTGGTCAGTTTTATGCCGGTGGCGATCTTTCGCACCCGGTAATTTCGTTCGAAAATGCAAGTGTGGCAGTTGACTGGTGGGATCTGCTTCAGAAAAACCTGACGATTGATTCCTTTGAACTTCAGGAACCGGCAATTCATATTTCACGAAACGAAGAAGGTGTAAATATAGCACAAGTTTTCGTTCAACGAACTACAAAAGACACATCTGCTGTACCTGACGAAGAGTCTGATTTAGCAGATGATATCAGAATTTTTGATGAAATCAATCTATATGCTCCACGCTTGTCTATTGTAAATGGTTCGGTACTGACAGCCTCCGGTATTACACTTCCTGAGAATCTCCATTTACCAACTTCGCTGAATATAACCCACCTGAATGCAGATCTTTTTCTTGAAATTACAGACTCTCAACTTTTTGCTGATATCTCAAATTTCAGCGCCACACTTCCCGATACACCCTATCAATTTATACGAATAGAAGGACAGTTCTACAATGATGATCGCTTTTTTGAAGTAAATGGGCTGAATATAAGCACTGCAGAAAATGAACTTGATCTGAGTTTTGAAGCACAACCCGTTTCTCTGTTCAGGCAAACCAGTTCTTTAAAGGAACAGTTTTTAGATGCTGAATACCGAACTACCATTAATACTGCAAATTTCACCAACACCTTTGTAAGGCTCTTTCTACCTCAGTTTCCGGACCTGGACGAAAATTTGAGTTTTGAAGCTCAGGCTGAAGGAACGGCACAAAACTTTTTCATTGACCGTTTTCAGGCTCTTTTCGGTGAGTCTGCAGTGATTGCCACAGCTACAGTCGAGAACATATTTTCAGACGATATCAGCTACGATGCACAGATCGAAAATATCGTCCTGCAGCCCGATCAGTTCCAATGGATTTCTGACAACTACTTAAATCAGTTTGACACTGCACTCTATCAGAGCGCAATCATTCGGGGAGATTTATTTGGCAATGTGCAAGAAACAGGCGGTGATTTAAGTATTGAAACAGAAGCCGGATCACTGATGCTGGATCTTTTTATGAATCACAGAGAAGAGTCAGGATATGAATTACTGGCTGAACTTGATTCACTGAATATCTCGCCAATTCTGAAAGATACTCTTTCTACTACCCGACTAAACGGACGAATTGCTCTCGCCGGTTCAGGTTTCAATAAAAATGCTGCTCTAAACGCCTCGGTTGATTTTTCCGGAAGTACAATTCGCGATTTTGATTTTCAGCAAATTATCGGTGAAGCGGATTACTCAAATGAGCAACTCAACTATTCAGTTCAACTCGGAGATGAGTTTGGATCACTTCAGGCCAGCGGGCGGTATCTGGATAATGGGGCTTATCCGGAATTTAGTGTAGAAGGTTCTGTACAGAATTTTAATTTTGCCACATACACAAACTACTTTCAAACTGATAAAACGGACTTTAATGCAACATTTTCCGGGTTAATCAGAGGAGATAATATAGACACGGCACACGGACGAATCAGCGTTGAAGTAGATCGTTTTATAACCGGTACCGATACTCTGCGTTCACACCAGTTATACGCCGATCTCAGTCCACCCAACCAACAACCCAGGATTTTACGATTTACAAGTTCTTTCTTTGATGGAGAAATTGAGGGAACTATCGCGCCAACTACCATACAAGGTTTTGCAGCATACTGGAACAACTATCTACAGGAACGCATCCGAAGAGAAGTACTCTTCGACCGGGATTTTGTACTGGCTGATTTAGAGTTTACAAATGAATCTTTTGAATATCCGGAGCTTGATCTATCTCTTCAACTATCTGTGAAGGATCTGAATATTTTGAGACACTATCTGCCTGAATTGCCGGAACTGCAAAGCAATGCCAGACTAACCGCCTCAATAAATGCTTCCGATAGTTCACTTCTCTTGTCGGGAACTCTTTTTGAGGAAAATTTTCAGTCGGGTGAGGTAATGGCCAGAAATTTAAATACATCCCTTTCAGCTGAATTTAATTATGGCGAATCAATTCGTGATTTCGGAAATCTGGATGTCCAGATTAACAGTGGTGAGATTACCATAAATGAAATGACTTTTTTAGATAGTTATCTAAACTTTTCGATGAGAAATGATTCACTCCAGTTGCAGCAACAATTTGTGCGAGATGATAATATCGAACTCCAGTCAACCTTAAACGGAGCACTGAGCCCGGGCCAATTTGAAGTTACCATAAATGATCTTCTGATTGGAACACCTCAATATAACTGGCGGTCTGATGGAATCTCTCAATTTATCTACACAGATAACAATAAACTCACATTAAACGACGTGCGCCTAACAAGCGATCGGGATCTGCTTGAGTTAGATGGTACATTTAGTGATGCTTTCGAAGATTCTGTTGACATTAGGATTCAAAATTTCGATCTGTCCAGAATTTCTGATCTGATAGGTGGGCGAATCTCTTTTTCAGGAATCCTGAATGGTGAATTTATCACTCGCTCTTTAACACAAATACCAAGTATTCAGGGTAACATCAATGTAGAAGAAGGAAGAATTAACGGCCGGTTAATCGGAGATGTAGATTTAAACAGTGATTTTAATTCCGATGAAAATAGATTCGATACGAACGTTCGCATTTTTACAGACCCGGAAAAGTACTCCGGCTATATTGGGACGAATGATGGCATTGGTCAGGATCTCAGGTTAAACGGGTATATTAAAATTCCGGATGAACAAACCGCTCCCGAAGAAGAACTCTTCTATTTTGATGCCGATCTGCGTGAAATCGACCTTTGGATTGTAGAATTCATTGTACCCAATATAGTTACATCTATGCAGGGACGAGGTGAGGGAACAGGATTTATATCGGGCAGCAGAACAGATTTCGACTTCAATTCGGATTTTACTGTGGAAGAAGCGGTTGGTACACCATTCTTTACAAATGTTGAGTACCAACTTGGGGGAGAAATGAACTTCAACAAGAGTGATGGACTTACCTTCAATGAAGTTCGATTAACGGATCACCGCGGTGGAACAGGAAGATTAACCGGAATAGTTGACCTTAACAATTTTCAACCCGGCACCACCATGAACTTAACGATTGATCTGAACAACCTTCAGTTCATGAATAACTCCTACGACCCCGATGTGCCTTTTTATGGAACTATGTATGGCACAGGCCAGGCTCAGATCACCGGATCAAATACCAACCCATTTCTCAGAACAAACGGTGCGGTTTCTATCTCTCCCGATTCCAGAATATCCGTTCCACTTCAGGAAGAGACAGAATTTGAACAGGATAGAAGATTTATCCAGTTTGTGGATACATTTGATCTATCGATACTGGAGGAGAGATTACGACAGCAGGCAGAACAAGACGCAGAAAATGGCTCTACCCCCGAAGAGCTGACCTTCATAGAGCTTTTTACTATGGATATGCAGTTTACCGCTGATAATCCAATTAACGTTCAATTGATTTTCGACCCTGTTACGAACGATATTCTAAATGCAAATGGCACCGGACAGGTTCGTATTCTGCTCGAAGATCAAGACGTAAGCATGTTTGGCCGATTCAATATTCAGGGCGGAGATTATCAATTTGTTAGTGGAGATATATTTACAAGAAGGTTTACACTTGAAGAGGGCGGTTCGATTAGTTGGCAGGGAGACTTGATTGACGCCGGACTGGATGTAACCGCAATTTACCGTGCGCGTCCTGTTATCTCTACGCTCCTCTCATCTAACGCAGCTTCAGCCACTCCGGAAAGTGGGCAAAGAATCCCAATTGAATTGGTTCTGCAGATTGGTGGAACCATTACCCAGGTTCAAAACGAATTTTTCTTCCGAGCTCCAACCGGTATAGAAGGAACTATAGATCCTACGCTGGCAACTCAGATCAATAATCTAAACCAAAATGAAGAGGAAAAATTAATTCAGGCAACCAGCATACTTTTAAGCGGTAATTTTATTCCCTCGAGCCAGGCACAGGGTTTAAGCCTGGGTGAAGGATTTTCCGGAACAGCGGCCGTTGTTAATCCACTGCTTTCGAGTCAGGTTATTAATCCGCTTCTGTCAAATCAGATCAATTCCCTTCTCAGAAGTGACATTACCTTCGATATAGATTTAAACCTCACCGCTTTTAATGAAGTAGATTTAGGAGTAGCTTTGCGTTTGTTCGATGATCGTGTGATTTTACGGCGCGAAGGACAAATAACCGGTGAACAGAGTGATATTGGAGATTTAGGGGCTACGTACAGAATAAATCGTACCTTCTCCCTCACGGCTTTTCACAGGCAGGATCCTACTTTAAGCTACACAAGCAGTGTAGAGACCCGGCAGACACAGGAAATGAACGGAGTCGGACTCGAAGCTCAGGTACAGTTTAATACCTGGCAACAGTTCAAACAGCGTATATCGAACGCTTTCAGAGGTTTATTCGGTTTAAATAAAAGGGATGACGAATCGGAAAGTTCAGAAGATGATGCCGATGATTCAATTACAGAAAATAATTAGTTAATAAAAAAGACAGAATGAGTAAAAAAGACAGATTAAGTTCTTTAGAAAAGAGAATTATAGAAATTTTAAAATCCTATCCAGACGCATCCATTCCAATCCCGCTGCTGATGGATGCACTATCTTTACCGAAAAAGGGAGAGAAAAAAATAAAAAAAGCCGTAAACCGGCTTAAACAACTTGACCACGTATTTGTTACCAAAGGGAATTTAGTGCGGCTAAATGAAGCTGCAGAAGAAGATGATAACGTTTACACCGGAACCTTAGACGTTACCAGCCACGGAGACGGTTATGTAATTGTTGAAGGTAGAGATCAGGATATCAAAATCTCTCAGCGCTTTATGGGTACTGCCCTTAATGGTGATACCGTGAAAGTAAAACTTACCGGCTATCACAAGAAGAGCAATAAGCCCATGGGCAAAATTGAAGAAGTTGAAGAAAGAGCGGATTCTCTTTTTGTCGGCACTTTCAAAGAGGTGGCCAAAAACACCTATTTGATAGAAACTGACCACCAATCCTCCCGGGTCGATTTTTTCGTGGACCCTAAAGACATGAATGATGCCAAACCCGGTGATAAAGTCACCTTCAGACTCATACAGTGGGAAGATGTACGGGGATACCCTCAGGCAAAAATTCAAAAAACATTCGGTCCTGCAGGCAGTAATGAAGCGAACGTGCTGTCGATACTGGCCGAAAAACAGTTCGAATCTTCTTTCCCACCCGAAGTAGAGAAATTCGCCGAGGAGATACCGGAAAAAATTCCGGAAGACGAAATTAAACGACGACGGGACATGCGTGAGGAAGTGGTTCTAACCATTGACCCCGCCGATGCGAAAGATTTTGACGATGGCCTTAGCATAGAAATACTCGACAACGGTAACTACTATCTTGGTGTACATATTGCGGATGTATCACACTATATGCCAAGAAGTACGGTATTGGATGATGAAGCTATCGAAAGAGGTACCAGCGTATACCTCGTAGATCGGGTTATACCCATGCTTCCCGAATATCTTAGTAACGGTGTTTGCAGTCTTCGCCCACATGAAGATAAACTTGCGTACAGCTGCTTTATGGAAATAGCTCCAAATGGTAAGCTGATTGACTACTCCATTGAAGAGACTGTCATTCATTCCAAACAGCGATTTGTATACGAAGAAGTACAAAAGATTTTAGATGGAAACGCTGATCATCCTTTTAAAACAGAGCTCAAAATACTTGAGAAACTGGCGAATATTTTATTGGATAAGCGATTCAAACAGGGATCTATCAATTTCGAAAC
>Ga0102926_1001670_pt1 | contig 12994 bp, 12 predicted proteins | sample SalPonR1_A_D2_MG_FD_78173 | JGI IMG/M metagenome (GOLD analysis project Ga0102926, IMG submission 78173) | Salt pond soil microbial communities from South San Francisco under conditions of wetland restoration - Salt Pond MetaG R1_A_D2_MG | ecosystem: Environmental > Aquatic > Marine > Intertidal...
ATAATTTATTTTTTCTCCAATTTTTCTATCGCATGTAACATCTATTTATGGTAAGGTTCATTATTGATTATTTTAAAGGCTCTATAAACCTGTTCGATTAAAATCACTTGCATGAGTTGGTGTGGAAAGTTCATCTTAGAAAAAGAAATTGAGGTATTGGCTTTTTTTAAGACGGCCTTTGATAAACCATGGGAACCGCCAATGATAAATGTGATATTAGATTTTCCCTGTACCCTTAACTTTCTGATTTTCTCAGCAAAGCTTTCAGAATCATAAGTTGTACCATTTAAATCTAAAGCCATCACATAATCTCTACTACTTAAGCGATTAATGATGTCTTCTCCTTCTTTTTCTTTTACTAACGCAATATCTTTCTCACTCATTTCTTTAGTGGTATGACCAGGTTTTAAATGAATATATTTTATCTTCGTGTAACGACTCAGTCTTTTAGCGTAATCTTTTATGGTTCCACGAAAAAATTTGTCCTTTACTTTACCAATACTTATGATTGTTATCTTAATTCAAATCACTGCTCCTACAAAAGAAAAAGTTTACTCGCATCTTTACGATGGGTCATATGTAAACTAACATCTTTCTCAATATCTATATTCCCGTCAATTAAAACATTTTTTACCGTTTCAAAGGCTAACTCAGGAAAGTTATTTTCTTTACTTAAGTGAGCCAATAGAATTTTCTTTGCGCGGCCAAATCGAATAACTTCTTTTGCTACACGTCCAGCTTCATCATTGGATAAATGGCCTTCCATACTTAAAACACGGCGTTTTAAAAAGTAAGGATATTTACCAGCTTTTAACATTTGAATGTCATGATTTGATTCAATAAAAAGCAAATCTGTATCTCTAATGGCTTCAATTACCTGATCTGGTGCATACCCTAAATCAGTTGCTAAAGCAATTCTTTTATTATTGTACTCAAAGGTATAACCTATGGGATCATTGGCATCATGAGAAATTGAATAGGTGTTGACGACAATGTCATCAATAGCAAAAGCTTCCTCATTTTTTATAATAATCACTTTTTCTTCATCTATTTTACCAATTTTATCTTTCATACCTATCCATGTTTTTTCATTAACGTATAAAGGCAATTGATAACGTCGCATAAGGACGCCAATACCTGATATATGATCGCTATGTTCATGGGTAACTAATAATGCTTTAATTTTTTCAAAATCTCTATCAATTGTCTTTAAAGCATTTTCAATGTACTTGCCACTCATGCCTGCATCAACTAACAAGGCACTTTTACCATTACCAATATATTGTGAATTACCGCGGCTACCACTAGCCAAGGAACAAAATTCTAAATGCATATTTTTCCTTTCTTATTGATCGATTGCCTCAATATAAACTTCACTACCATCACTTAACTCAAACTTATAAAAAGGAAATGCTTCACCGGATTGAATATTCTGTACAAAAACATCATTCTCTAAAACATACCCTAGTGCAATATTTTCTATCATTAAATCTTCTGATGTATTCATTTTGGTTTCAAACTTATAGACTGCCATTTCTAACGGGATGATTTGATTGCTTTCATGATCAGAAGCATCATGGCTTAACCATTTGCGTTCTAAGGAAATAACCTCACCATTAAAGAGCTCTAGCACCATATAAGACCTTTCTACAAATCGGTCGTCAACTACTTTCTTGTAACGAACAACAATATAGTCATCTTCTTTCTTTACTTCATCTAATATAACCGTTGAATCATACAAATTAACTGATTGAAGAAACGCCTTCCCAAAGGTAATGCCGTCTGCTTCAGACATCTCATTATCTCCTAAAAGAATACCTCTTCTAGCATATGTTAACACATTCTCTTCATTGATTTCAACATAATAATCTTTATTAATATATAAGGCATTATTTCTCATATAATTTCTACCAAGAAAATTTTTGATACTTTCTTCATCGTATTCTTTATAATTAACATAAAGCTTCGTTAATGATAAAGGAAATTCATAGTCTCGTTTCTCAAAGGTTATTCCTTTATTTTCTAATAGTGTTATGAGTTCTTCATTAATAGTGTTATGACCTTCTACTGGTTTTTCAATATAAAAATATAGTAAAAAAGCATTCACAATAACGAGTGTGATAATTAATATTGTTTTAGTTTTTGACCAATCCATTCATTTCACCTCATTATTTTTTTGAAATTATTTCTCCATCATATATATTAATATAATACGTTGTTTGACCAATACTTAATTGCCATACTGGAATGAGATGGTCAAAATTATCATTACTCATGAGATAATATTTTAACTCAATACTATCAATATTTTGTAAAATTTCATAAATATAAGCATCTATAGAAGTAAAATCTTCAATGCCTTCTGCTACGAGATAATCATTAATAATTACATCATAGTTCTCATTGATTATTTGATTAAAGGATAGAGCACTTTCCCATATATTTGATACACCAATTGAGTTAACAAAACTTTTATAGCTTCTTTTTAGATAGACTAGTTGAGAGCCATTAAACTCAACAATAAAAGCACTGCTTTTATTATCATCTAAAACAATATCATAACCACCATAAGAGTAGTTAAACTCATACCGATTAATATTTTTACCGTTTTTTTCATAGTAATAATGATTTGAAAGGTACATATTCGTTGGTGGATTATTGATTGTTGAAATCGCATTGATACTTCTGTTTAGTCCATTCTCAAATGTTAATGTTTCTTTGTTCTCATTATATTTTGCAGTATATTCAAAAAAACCATCATGGTCGATCTTTAAGGCTTTTTCACCATAGCCTGTCATATAGATAATATTTCCATTGTGGTCAATAACTTTTCGAATAAAGCTTTTACCTAATATTCTATTAGCATAGTTTAATAAGATTGAATCTTCAACGGATTGAATGTCTACTTCATCTACAACTTCAATTACAGGGATATCAGATATCTTAACAATTGGTATTAAATGATTGTTAAATCTAAAGGTTTCAGCTTCAGGAGCTAACTGATTCTTTAATGAGTAAACATCTTCTAATCGTCGATACTCCAAATAAGATAACTCAATGGCATCAATCACTTTTGAAAAATCAGAAAAATCACTGTTACTATCTAATGCATAAAATCCATCACTCACTTCAAATAAAATTCTGCCATTGGTTAAAACAATTATTTCTTTGATTTTAAAATCCGACTCGAAATTTTGATCTGTACCTTTAATTAAAGTTAAAAAATGATGAAAAAACATTTCATAGGGTAGGGCCATACGTATGCCACGTAATTTAATGCCATCTTGCCATTCACTATAAGAAATACTTCTTAAAGAATCATCTGAAAGATCTTCCTTAAAAATATTTTTCAGGCTTTCTCTAATATCTTTTCTAAGGGAGTAATTATACTCCACTGTATGCAAACTACCCCCAAAATTAATAAAATAACTTTGAGGGCTAAAATAATCTTCTATATTATTGTCTTTTTCCTTCCAAACAGTATAATCAGTATTTACTGTTTGGCTTTGAGATTCTATTCTTGTAAATATTTGGCTTGTAAGAAACAAGCTGCTAATCAGTAATGAAAATAGTAAAAGACTTTTTATTGATTCCTTCGATTTCATTATTCCTCCAATTCATCTAAATTCATTGGTTGAATGAGTTTAATTTCCTTTTCTATCAATACGTCTTCTGCTACTTCATCTCGTGGACCAATGTTTAAATCAAAACGCTCTAAAGAAGTAAATTCATCTTCATTCTTTAATTCAACTACCATTTCATAAGAGCCATATTTAATGTTCTCAATTGTTTTTTCATAATAAGGCATAACGCCTTCAGATTGAATTGGGTCTCTATCTAAAACACTTACTTTAAACAGCTCATCATATGCTTTCTTACTTTCCTTTAAAGCACTACGTTTTTCACGATAAGCTACTCGAATGCTTTCATAAGATTCTGGTAAAAGAACTAAAGTGTCTTCAGAACCAGCATTATTTTTTATAACTTCTACTTCCTTCTGAACAGAAATATATTTTTTATAAGTTATTTGCTCTTCTAAATAATCTTCTACATATTCTTTAATAGTTTCTTCAATTTTATTTCTTAATGTATTAAAACTTGCTTTATTTTCATCAGTTATATCATCGGATTCTACATACCCTCTAATTTCTAAAACACGTTGAGTTAAATTGTTAATAAACTCTTCTTGCTCCATTTCATTAGAAAGTATTTTATCCAAGAATATTGTATCCATTACTGGTACAATTTTATTAATGGTTAAGTATAAATCTGCTTTTTCTTTAATATTAAAACTCACAAAAAAATTGTTTCTCACTTCAATATTAGTATCTTCTTCTATTGAAGGGTTTATTATTTCTATATATTGGTTAAGGTCATTTGTTGGTATAACTTCTGACCCGTAAACTGGTACAGAAATCATAACAACCAATAAGACCATTACAATTATTTTTCTTAAATACTCCATAACTTCCTCCTAGTTTTCCCTATAGACCTATTATAATACATAAATATTACAATAACATTACAGGGCTTTTAAAAGAGAGTTACAGATTAACTATTTTGGAACTTTTATAACAGCAGTTGTTCCCTCATTTAATGTAGATTCAATAATTATAACACCACCATGTAACTCAATAATTTCTTTAGCTATTGATAATCCGAGTCCTGTACCGCCAAGTTTTCTGCTTCGAGCTTTGTTCACTCGATAAAAACGATCAAATATATATTTCAATTCATTTTCAGGGATCCCTATACCATCATCAATTACCTTAATGATAAAAAATTCTTCATCTTCTTCAAGTATAATATCAATAATACCAGCTTCTGGTGTATATTTAATGGCGTTAGAGATAATATTAATCATTACTTGCTCCATCCGATCATAATCAAATTGACCAATGGTTTCATTGACTTTCCTTTTTAAATCAATGCGTTGATTCTTTATTTCATAACTTGGTCGAAGTTTTAATAAAATGTTTTCAACTAAGACCAACCAATCATTGTTTTCAATGCGTACATCGGCAAAGGAGGCATCAAAGTTTGATAACTGTAGTAAGTCTCTTACCAATCGGTCCATTCGATCAGCTTCTGAATTAATAACAGTTAAAAACTTCTTTGTTATTTCTTGATCATAAACGTCATCTATTAATGTTTCTGAATAACTCTTAATACTCGTTAATGGCGTTTTAAGTTCATGTGAAACATTGGCTACAAATTCCTTTCGCATGCGATCAAGTTTTTCCCTTTCAGTAATATCTCTTATAACGAAAACTATACCAATATTATTTTCTGAATCGTCTTCAAAGGGTAAGTAATCAATCTTAAGAATACTCTCACCAATTTGAATGTTTTGAATGCCAACATAGGTTTCGTTTTCAAGTATCTCATCAATATTTAAAACTTCATTAATTTGATTAAATAACCGTCGTGATTCATCAATTTTAAGAAGGATTCTTGCCTTAGCATTAATATGAATGATTTGTCCTTCTAAATCAATAGCAATTAAGCCATCATTCATATACTCTATAATGGTTTCCATCTTATTTTTTTCTTTAAAAACTTCATTAATATTGTATCTTAATTTATCCGTTAATACGTTGAATATTCTAGCCAAGTCACCAATTTCATCACCTGACTTTACATCTACTTTATTAGAGAAATCCCCTTCCCCTAAAAGCAAGGCTTTTCTAGCAATATCTTCTATTGGCTCTGAAATAGTTTTAGCGATTAAAAAACTAATAAATACCGTAAATAGAGAGGCTAGTAAAATCGCTCGAACAATAATCATTGTTGTTTTACTTAAAGTTGTATAAATAGCATCTAGATTATGTCTTATAAATAAAATCCCAACAGTACTTTCATCAATTCGTATGGGCATGGATTGATCCATGGTTCTTACATCATAATTCTTAATAGCAGCAATAGCTGTTTCTGATTTTCCATTTCTAGCAGCAATTAACAGATTAAGATCTAATATATTAGAAGCAATATTGGATTGGGTTTCTGTACTTGAAGCAACAATTTGGTCCTGATTATTAACGACATATATTTCTTCATCAAAACCTAACCCTTGATGGGTTTCAATAATTTGTTGGATCTCATCAGGATTAAAGGTTTCTAACGCTTCAATTTTTGGTAAAATCAGTTGACTTAAATCATTAAGTTTATTCTCAACAGTTCCTAAATGATAATCTTCAAAGGCTTGAACAATAAAAATACCAGCAGTAATTAATGCTACGAAAATTAAAATAAAATAGATAATCGTAAATCGCCATTTAATACTACTAAACATATCTATTATCCTTTCTTGAAATAATACCCGACACCTCTTTTAGTCATTACGTACTTTGGAGAGGAGGACTCATCTTCAATTTTTTCTCTTAAACGTCGAATCGTTACATCAACGGTACGGATATCACCATAGTACTCATAACCCCATACTTCTTTTAATAACTGTTCTCTTGAAAAAATTTGGTTAGGTTTCGCACTTAAAAACTTTAAAAGTTCAAACTCTCTTAATGTTAATTCTATAATTTCTGATTTTTTCTTTACTTCATATTTATCAAAGTTAATGTATAGATCCCCTGATTTTACAATCGTATCAACGGCATCATCACTTTTAACTACTAAATCTAGCCGTCTTAAATTGGCCTTTACTCGTGCCAGTAATTCTCTCACACCAAAGGGTTTTGTCATATAATCATCAGCACCAAGTTCAAGTCCTAATACTTTATCTGCTTCATCTTCTTTGGCTGTTAACATAATAATTGGCATATTAAAGCTTTCTCTAATTTTTTCGCAAACTTTAAACCCATTCATCTTCGGTAACATAATATCTAGGAGAATAAGATCCGGCTCTACAGTATAGGCCTTTGATAATGCTTCATCACCATCTCTTGCAACAGCAACAGTATAACCTTCTTTCACCAAGTTAAATTTAATAATATCAACGATTGCATCTTCATCATCAACAACTAAGATTTTTTTACTCATACTTTTTCCTCCTTGTTAAAAAAAGTGAGTCTCATAGACTCACTCGATTTTAATAGTAATTGTACAAATTAATGTATGAACTTGGGTTAACATCATTGCCTAATTTTCTAATTTCAAAATGTACATGGTTTCCAGTGGAAGTACCTGTTGAACCAACTTTACCAACGGTTTTACCTTTATAAATTTTCTCCCCAACACTTACGTTAATTGAACTCATATGTGCATAAAGTGAAGATAAATTGCCACCGTGGTCAACAATAACACACTTACCATAGCCTGATTTCCAACCAGCAAAAATTACTTTACCGCCATCTGAGGCCAATACTGGTGTGCCATAAGGTGCAGCAATATCTACTCCTGAGTGTTTTTTATAAATACGATAGACAGGATGATATCTTGAACCATAGCCAGAGGTAATTGTTCCCCTGTTTAGAGGCTTGGAAAAAGTTCCCGTACCAATGCGTGGTGGTGGATTTTTCGTTCCTTTATAAACTACTTTGGTTACTGGTTCAGAAACAATGCTTTCATCTAAGATTACTTTGCCTAGCTCTTTACCATCTCTCTTCACAAGCTCAGCTGTAATCTCTTTTGATCCATAGATACCATAATTCTTAATTCGGTACTCATCTTTATACAAACTTGAATTGTCTTCATAGACTACATCAAACTCAATTTTTTGATCATATATTACATTTTCTACTGTACAAACATTAATTAATGGCTCAGGAACAATTAGACTGACTTCCTGGCCTATTTGTAAACGCTCTGGTTTAATATCAGGATTTGCTTTAATTAGATTATCTACGGAAATACCGTACTCTTCAGCTAAAACCCAATAGTTTTCACCTTTTTCAATTTTATGTTTCCGTTCTTCATCTGTTCCTTTTAAGATAAACTCTAGCCCATCTTCAGGGGTTTTAATCTTCTTAAGAATTGAAGCATTTTTTAAAACTTTTTTAATTTCTACTTTTTCCTCAAAGTATAAATCAATAATTTCCGTATTTTCATCTTCAGGAATATAAAAATCTTCTAAAGTATTAAGTACATCTTCAGCTTCTTTTTTACTCCTAAAATACATCTTCTCTTGATCATTAATCACAAGAGCATATACCGGTAATGTTGTTGCATCAATAGCCTTTGCATCAACATAGGGTGTTTCAACCATGGAAGACTTATATTCATTTGTTGTAGGTGTAGCTACACTTTCTTCTGTATTTGTTTCCGATTGTGTTTCTGTTTTTTCGATAATTATTTTGTCTTCTTCATCAATCGTATCACTTGCTTTTACAAAACCACTAAAACTTGCTAACAATACCATACTCACAAGTAATGAGGCTGAAATAAGTAAAAATTCCTTCGATTTTATTTTATGGCGATTCTTATAAAATGGCTTAATGATCTTTGCTAAAAGCCAAGCGAAATGGTTCGTCAATTTTTCCTTCATATAAGCTCCTTCTTTTTGTCTACACTCTGAACTTATTATACCATAAACTTACACAATAATTAAATGGATTTTTAAAATTGTTTTAAATTTCCTAATCAGATGATATAATAGTGAATACAGTAGTCTTTTGGAGGTAAAAAAATGGGGTTTTTTAAGCAAGTTGTTAATCTGGATTTAGGAGAAATAGCAATTGAAAATATATTTATTAATGACTTTATGCCAATGGCCAATGGTACCTTTGTTAAGGTATATCTCATTGGTTATAAATATGCAACGGATGCCATGGAAGTTAGTAATAATACCATTGCAAAACACTTAAATATTTCTAATGAAGATGTTGTAAATGCATGGAAATTTTGGGAAGAAAAAGGTATCATTAAAATACATGAAAATAATTTGGAGAAGGATCCATCGGATTTCGATGTTGAATTCTTTTCATTACGTCAGCTATATATAGAAAATAATTTTTCAACGAAAAAACAGCGGGTCTCATCTGAGCAAAGGTATACACGGAACCAAGATGTTCTACTTGCTATGGAAGAGAACGATCATATTCGAAAGATGTTTAGAGCGTTAAATGAAACCATCCATCGGGAGTTGCAACCCCCTGAAAAACTTAAAGTTCTAAACATTATTGAACGATACAATATGGATCCTAAAGTAATTATACAAGCCTTTAAGTATTCTGTTGAAAAGAAAAACAATAAAAACATTAACTATATTTCAGCAATTTTAAGAAATTGGTATGATGATGGTATTGTAACTTTTAGAGATCTTGAAGAACACTTTAATAAGAACACAGAACGGTATCAGTTTTATAAAAAAGTCTATTTAACTTTAGGTTATAGTAATAGTCTGGTCAGTGCTGGCGATAAAGAAGTCATTGATAAGTGGCTAGATGTTTACAATCTAGATGAACCATTGATTATTGATATATTGAAGGAAGCTTCAAAGAAAACCTCAAACATTAATATTAATTATGTGGATAGCTTTGTAACAAATGCTTATGAAAATGATATTGATAGCATTGAAGCCTTTGATCAGCAGGATAAAAAGAAACGTAAAAAGAAAAAGAAAAGCAAAAATGCTTTTCATAACTTTCAAACCAATAGTAAAGAATATACTAATGATGAACTATTAAAGCAACTAGGCCTTAAGGATTAGTGATCAGTAAATGAAAACAAAAGGAATTAATAAAATTTTAGTTGAATACCAGCAAAAAAGAGATGCACATAAGGAGCAATTAAAAGAAAGAAAAAAGAGGCTTTATCGTAAAATCCCTCGCTTAAAAGCAATTGATAATCAAATAAGGATTCATTCTCTAAAGACAAATAAGTTTATTATTAATAATCCTGAGAACATTGAACAGGAAATAGAGAAACTTAAAACCTTTATTGGTGAATTGAAAAAGGAAAAAGCTTATATACTAACAGAAAATAATATTCCTTTAGATTATTTAACCATGGATTATGACTGTAAAAAGTGTCAAGATACTGGTTTTTTAGACAATGGAAAAAAATGTAAGTGTTTTAAACAGAAAATTATTAACCATTATTATAAAATGTCTAACTTACAACATAAATTAGATACTGAAAATTTTCAAAACTTTAATATTGATATTTTCTCTGATCAACCCATTGACGGTCAAAGTAAAACACAAAAAGAGAATATTAAAGAAATCTTATCAAAGGCAGAAGCCTTTGCATTTTCTTTTGATTCTCCAAAGGTAAATAATCTATTACTAACAGGCCCGCCGGGTCAAGGCAAAACTTATTTATGTAATTGTATTGCATCTGCTTTAATTTCTAGGGGAAATTTAGTAATTTATCAAACGGCTTTTAAGTTGATTGAAATCATTGAAAATGCTCGTTTTAATAAAAACAGTTTTTCCAGTGAAGACGATAGCTATCAAATGCTTTTTAATGCAGATCTACTCATTATTGATGATTTAGGAACTGAGTTTATTAATACCTTTACTAACGTAGAAATGTTCAATATTATTAACAGTCGTTTGAATCAAAATAAAAAAACCATCATTTCTACTAATCTGTCACCAATTCAGTTAAAGGAAAAATATTCTGAACGTATTTCATCAAGACTTTTTGGCCATTATGAAATGTTACCCTTTTACGGGCCTGATCTCAGGTGGGAAAAAAGATAAAAAAACCAAAGAGAAAACTATTTCTAATTCAAATTTTCTCTTTGGTTTTTTCCTAATTTACTGAAGTTTTTCTAAAATCTCATTTTTCATCAGAGAAAAATCTAAATCATTTTGATCACACAAATCCCTGAGGGTCAAGTTGTTATTTTTTATTTCAATCCCCATCAAGGCTTCAATTGCTTCTAGGGTCATTCCAGCATCAATTATATGCTGAATCGTTGTTTTTCCATTAATCTCTTCTAATATTACTAGACCAGACTCTGAATTAACTTGAAACGCTTCATCATGGTCTTCTTCCATAAGAGTAGACAGACCTTCATCTCCCATTGCCTCTTTTTCAATCTCAATAACATAGGTTGCTAGAAGAGATTCTATTTCACTAGTCCAGCGACCTTCTTCTTTTAAGATATCAACTGCTGTACTCGGAAGATTTTCATATTCATCTAAACCACTTACATTCATTCCAGTATAGAGATAGATAAAGAGCCTGACAGAACCTGTACCTATTTCCACTTCTTCTCCTAAGTATTCAAAAGCATCCGATACATAACTAACAATCAAAAGACCTGGTTCTACTGTATCGAAGTGGTAGGCCTGGGCTAATGTTTCAGCTGGAATATCAAAAGCCCTTTCAATTTCATCAAAAGTAGATGATCCTCTTAATTCTTCTGGATTTCCTATTAAGACTTCATTTTCTTCCTTAGTTAATAGGTCTCCAGATGAGCTGGTAGACCAAAACCCTATCTGGTCAGCTATAAAAATTCCTAAAATTACAATTAATAAACTGGATATAAATATAATTAGACTACTATTTTTCACTGCTTACCTCCTTATACTGAAGCACTTTTAACTCCACAGTAGCAGGAACTGGACAGGCCTCATCGGATGTACAGATGCCACACCGTATACACTGGGGGTCTTTTACAGTTCTTTTCTTATGAACTTCGATATTCATAGGACACTTTTGGGTACACCGACTGCAATCAATGCATGTTTTTTCATTCCTATGAATTTTAAAAACACTAAAATAGTTTGAAAGCCCGACCAAAGCACCAAAGGGACAAGCATACTTACACCAGGGTCTTTCTACAAATAAAGATAAGAGTAGGCTAAGGCCTAAAACAATTAAACTTCCAATTGTCACTTCATCTGACCAAAAGTTAAAGAGGGCAAAATAAGGATCAACTTCTAAAAACACTAGCTTAAGGGATGCTGTTGACAGGTAAACTACATAGATAAGTACAAAATATCGAAAGTATCTTAAGTACTTATCAAGCTTTTTAGGCATAAAACTATTATATTTTTTTTTAAAAATCTTCCTTCCCACCTTACCTAGCCATTCTTGGATGCTTCCTAATGGACAAATATAACTACAGACAACAGGTCCAAATATAACTGATAAAATAGCAATTAAAATAAATAAAACAAAGCTTGATTCATGAATCTTTGAAATGAGTATGTCGTACTGAAAAAGGGCTAAGAATCCTTCTACTGCACCAAAGGGACAGATGGCATGGAGGGACATATCCCCTATATAAGGAAGAACCTTCCCTATATCTGCCAAGAAATGATTTAAAGAAATCAAAGCCACCGTTAAAAAGAAAATAAGTTGACTAATAAAGCGAAAATTAATTTTTTTCATACTTCCCCCTTGTATCATTAAATTATACTACTTATTAAAGATTTATCTTTATAAGTAGTTCACTATAAATTTTATACTATATAATAAATATAGACATTGTGGATTAGTTTTTTATCCTAAACTCCGCGTTAAACTGATTTATAATTACATTTCACCAAATTTACGAAGAATTTCATTTTCGATTAATATATTTTAGATGGAGTTTTCTTAAACAAATACCCATATATAAACCCCATAGCGTTATACGAAGCTAATATTCGCAGTATAATTATGTGCTATAATCTATTAATGGTTATACCAAACCGTTTCATATACTTCCCAATAAGGGTAATTTTTTATAATTTTCATGATTGCAAATCCAGTATGTTCTATGATTCTTCCTGAAAGAAATACATACTTTAAGAGAAACCTCTTAATTTATTGCTTATATTCAATGATTGTTAAAAAATGAAACTTAAACATCAAAAATAATTTATATGAGAACATCATCATTTGAAATACAACTTCATTGGTCCAAATGATTTTAAGATAAAATATTCTACAAACATACTTGGCTTCTTTGATGTAGTTTTGTATATTGCATCTTTTTTATAGATCATGACTGCTTTTTCAGGTTTAAGCACATGTAAAAATACAATATTATTCCTTTATCAACTTGTCTAAAGAAAATTCCACGGAAATATTTATTTCCTGTTGTGGTTCAAAATACTTCTATAAATATTAATTCTGAAACTCTCATAAATTCTAAGAATTG
>Ga0102926_1001671_pt1 | contig 12993 bp, 10 predicted proteins | sample SalPonR1_A_D2_MG_FD_78173 | JGI IMG/M metagenome (GOLD analysis project Ga0102926, IMG submission 78173) | Salt pond soil microbial communities from South San Francisco under conditions of wetland restoration - Salt Pond MetaG R1_A_D2_MG | ecosystem: Environmental > Aquatic > Marine > Intertidal...
GAAGGTTGGAAAGTGCGTTTCGTCGTCATGGTCTTCTCCGTCGGCGCGGCCCGAAACCCGAGCGGATTCGGGCGCCAAATCTCTTGGAAGCCCGCTCTTTAGGGGCATCGCCGGACCAAGTCAACGCGAGCCCCGCGCCGAAATGCAACATTCCTCCGCCTGATGCGGACGAAATGTTTCAGTCGCACAGCCTGAACGGGGCCTCGGCCCGTCGCGGGATCACCCCGCATCAACGGGGCGTGATGGGGCTTCTGCCGACGCGCGGTTCAGCGCATGTGTGGGCCATGATGGACAGGAACCGGACCGCGAGGACAGAGATGAGCGACATGACGGACACGCAGCGGACCAACGGACGGGCACGGCGCCTCCCGATCATCGCGATCCTCGTGGTCGCCGTCGTGGGCGCATTCACACTGAGCGACCTCCTCACGTTCGAGACGCTGGCCCAAAACCGGGAGCGGCTGATCGACTTCCGCGACGCGAACTATCTCGCGACGGTCCTCGCCTTCGTCGTGGTCTACGTCGCCATCGTCGCCTTTTCCCTGCCGGGCGCGACGGTCGCGACCCTGACGGGCGGGTTCCTCTTCGCGACCTTTCCGGGTGCGCTTTTCAATGTGACGGCGGCGACGATCGGAGCGACGCTCATCTTCCTTGCGGCCCGCTATGGGCTGGGGGAACGGCTCGCCGCGCGCATGGACGCCTCCGAGGGGCGCATCCAGAGGATCAAGAAAGGCATCGACGAGAACCAATGGGAGATGCTGTTCCTGATCCGCCTCGTTCCAGCGGTGCCGTTCTTCGTGGCGAACCTGCTGCCGGCGCTCGTGGGCGTGCCGCTCCACCGGTACGTGGTGACGACCTTCCTTGGGATCATTCCGGGCGCGGTTGTCTATACCTCGGTCGGGGCGGGTCTGGGAGAGGTCTTCGCCCGCGGCGAGACGCCGGACCTCGGCGTGATCTTCGAGCCGCACATCCTGTTGCCGATCCTCGGCCTCTGCGCGCTCGCCGCGCTGCCCATCGTCCTCAAGGCGGTGCGGGGAAAGAAGGAGATCTGAGCGATGCGGGACACGAAGAACGAGGCGGAGGTATCGGAAATGGCGACGAAACGGATCAGGACAGATGTCTGCGTCATCGGCGCGGGATCAGGCGGGCTTTCGGTGGCCGCGGGAGCGGTGCAGATGGGCGCGAAGGTCGTTCTTCTCGAGGGTCACAAGATGGGCGGCGACTGCCTCAACTTCGGCTGCGTGCCGTCGAAGGCGCTGATCGCGGCGGGCAAGCAGGCCCATGCGATGCGGACAGGAGAGCCCTACGGCGTGACGCCCGTGACGCCCGAGGTCGATTATGCCGCCGCGAAGGACCACGTGCACCGGGCGATCGAGACCATCGCACCCGTGGACAGCCAGGAACGGTTCGAGGGTCTCGGCGTCCACGTGATCCGGGAGTTCGGCCGCTTCATCTCGCAGACCGAGGTGCAGGCGGGCGATACGGTGATCGAGGCGCGGCGCTTCGTGATCGCGACGGGCTCGCGGCCCTTCGTGCCGCCGATACCGGGGATCGAGACGGTTCCCTACGAGACCAACGAGACGATCTTCGATCTGCGCGAGAAGCCCGAGCACCTGATCGTCGTCGGCGGCGGGCCGATCGGGATGGAGATGGCGCAGGCGCATCTGCGGCTCGGCTCCAGGGTCACGGTGTTAGAGGGCGCGAAGGCGCTTGGGCGGGACGATCCTGACCTTGCTGACATCGTTCTGGAAAAGCTCCGCGCGGAAGGCATCGAGATCGTCGAGGGCGCACAGGCGGCGAAGGTTTCGGGGACGAAGGGCGCGATCCGGGTCGAGACCGAGGACGGACACGTGTTCGAAGGCTCGCACCTTCTCATGGCAGTGGGCCGCAAGGCCAATATCGAGACGCTCGGTCTCGACAAGGCCGGGGTCTCGCACGACCGCGCGGTGAAGGTGGGGGCGGACCTGCGGACCACGAACCGGCGGGTCTACGCCGTGGGAGACGTGGCCGGCAGGCTGCAGTTCACCCATGTCGCGGCGTATCATGCAGGCGTCGTGATCCGCGCGATCCTCTTCGGGATCCCCGCGAAGGCCAGGACCTCCCATATTCCCTGGGCCACCTACACCGATCCGGAGCTTGCGCAGGTGGGCCTCACCGAAGCCGAGGCCCGCAAGGAGCACGGCATCAACCTCGAGGTCGTGCGGTTCCCCTACCACGAGAACGACCGGGCCATCGCGGAAGGCAAGACCACCGGCCTCATCAAGGTGATGGTGGTCAAGGGCAAACCCGTTGGCGCCTCCATCGCCGGTGCGCAGGCGGGCGAGCTGATCGGGCTCTGGGCGCTCGTGATCGCGAACGGGCTCAAGATGAAGGCCGTGGCCAACATGGTCGCGCCCTACCCGACGCTGACGGAGGTTTCCAAGAGGGCAGCGGGTGCCTATTTCTCACCCAGGTTATTTGATAGTCCTGCGGTGAAGCGGGCGGTGGGGCTTGTCCAGCGCTGGATCCCCTGACCGCCGCAAGAGGGGCCGATGTTCCTGAACTCACTCTCCGGGCGCTTTCTGATCCTGACGGTCGTGTTCGTCATGATCGCCGAGGTGCTGATCTTCGTGCCCTCGGTGGCGCGCTACCGGGAGGACTATCTGCTCGCCCGGCTGGAACGGGCGCAGATCGCGTCGCTCTCGCTTCTGGCCAACGACATGATCAACGCCGAACTCGAGCGGGAGCTTCTCGAGAACGCGGGTGTGATGAACGTCGTGCTGCGCCGGGACGAGGTGCGCCAGCTCGTGCTGTCCTCGCCGATTCCGCAACCGATCGCGTCGACCTTCGATCTGCGCGATCCCGGGGCGCCCGAACTCATCGTCGACGCCCTGTCCCGGCTTGCAGACCCGGAGGACCGGGTGATCCGGGTGATCGGCAACCCGGTGCAGGACGCGGGGCTCCTGATCGAGGTGACGATGGAGACGGCGCCGCTCCGCGCGGCGATGATCGACTACGGACTCCGCATCCTCCTGCTGTCGGCCGTGATCTCTGTCTTCACGGCCATGCTTCTGTTCCTCGCGGTCCGGATGCTTCTCGTCAAGCCGATCCGCGGGGTGGTCGAGGCGATGAAGAGCTATGCCGAGGCGCCAGAGGACGCCCGGCGGATCATCGAGCCATCGGCCGGCGTCACCGAACTCCGCGAGGCCGAGACCGCGCTCCGGTCCCTCCAGACCGACCTCACCAACGCGCTGCGCCAGAAGGAGCGGCTGGCGCAGTTGGGCGGCGCCGTGGCGAAGGTGAGCCACGACCTGCGGAACATCCTGACCTCGGCGCAGCTCTTCGCCGACCGGATCGAGACGAGCGCCGATCCGGCGGTCAAGCGGATGGCGCCGAAGCTTCTGAACTCGATCCGCCGCGCGGTGAACCTGACGGAGGCCACGCTCGCCTTCGGCAAGGCGGAGGAGCCGCCGCCGCAACTCGCGCGGGTCCCGCTGGTGAGCGTCGTGAACGACGTCATCGAGAGCGAGCGACTCGCGACGGGCGACGGGGACATCAGCTTCAGCGAGGACGTTCCCGGCGGCCTGATGCTTCGCTGCGATCAGGAGCAGATCTACCGGGTCCTCACGAACCTAGTCCGGAACGCGCGCCAGGCGATCGCGGCGAGCGGAAAGGGCGGGGAGATCCGCGTACAGGCGAGCGAGAGCGACACCGAGTGGGTGATCACGGTCGAGGACACCGGCCCCGGTCTGCCTCCGAAGGCGCGGGAGCACCTGTTTCGTCCGTTTCAGGGAGGCACGCGGAAGGAGGGAACGGGCCTCGGACTCGCCATCGCGGCGGAGCTCGTCCGCGGGCACGGCGGGCGGCTGGAGCTGCTCCACACCGGGCCTGAAGGGACGGGATTCGCGGTGCGCCTGCCCAAGATGGTCGTCGCCCTCGGGGCGGCGGCGGAGTAGAAAACGGCCCTTGCATTGCCGCGCGCGGATCGTTAAGTCGCCCTTGCTCGCGCGCTGGTAGCTCAGTTGGATAGAGTACTTGACTACGAATCAAGGGGTCGGGGGTTCGAATCCTCCCCAGCGCGCCATTTTCCCAACTAAAACCTAACGAAATCAGTTGGTTGACTGTGGTTTTGCCATGTGTGAGGTGACACATGGAGTTACACAGTGCCCGTCACCCTCTGCCACCTGTGGCCGCGTGGCATCCCGCGGTCATTCCTGGGGCGAGAGTAAGGGTCGCACACACGATGCGCCGGTGCGGTCCCGCCCAGTTCAGTAGTGACGCGGCCGATCAGCAGGGCGGCAGCATCGCCGAAGACGCTGGACGCGCAGAAATCATCTGTCGTCATTGGTCTGCCCGCTCACGCCCGTGGCGGACGGTCGCCGCTCTCTGTCAGGTTGCCACCCAGAGCTGGAACAGGAGGCCGGCCGCGAAGGCGCCCGAGAGCGACAGCGCGATGTAGAGACCGAAGACGCGCGGCCGGACAAGCGCCCAGACCGCGATCGCGGCGGGGAGCGAGGTCACGCCGCCCGCCACGAGGAACGCGAGGCCTGCGCCCGGCGCCATCCCCTGTTCGATGAGCCCGCCGACCAGCGGAAGCGCGGCGTATCCGTTCAGGTAGGCAGGAACGCCGACGACGGTGGCGAGCGCGATCGGCGAGAAGCCGGTGCCGCCCAGAAGTCCGGTGATCGTCTCGGCCGGAACCCAGGCGAGCATCAGGCTTTCGAGCACGAAGGCGAGCGTCAGCCACTGCGCCAAGAAGAGGGTTGTCTTCCAGGCTTCGCGGGCGAACTTCACGCGGCGTTCGGGGTCGGTCCAGAACCGCCAGGCAACCGGCTTTGGCGCCCGGACCTTTGAACCCCCGCATCCGCCGTTGCCGATGCCCTCGCGCAAGGGATCGGCAAGGGCGCCATGCGCGCCGAGGCAGTGGACGACGGTCCCGCCGAAGATCCCCAGCCCGATCGCCGCCGCCGTCTTCGCGACCGCGAAGTCGAAGTCGAGCACGCCGACGGTCAGCACGAACATCGACGGGTCCATCACCGGCGACGCGAGCCAGAACGCCATGACGGCCGAAAGCGGCACGCCCATTGCGAGGAGCGCCGCGATCAGCGGAATGACCCCGCAGGAACAGAACGGAGACAGGCCCCCGGCAAGCGCGGCGAGCCCGATCATCAGGAGCGGTGAGCCGGTGAAGGCCCGGGCGATGAGGTTGTCGGCGCCCGTCGCGCCCGCCCAGGCCGCGATCCCGATCGACAGGAGCAGGAACGGCGCGGTGCCGGCGAGCGCATCGATCGTGAATGCGACGCTGGCGCCCGCCTGTCCGGGATCGAACACCGCCAGCACGAGAAGGATGAGCGCCGAGGCGAGCCAGACGCGCTGACGACGCCACACCCAGTGCAACGCCGAAACGGGTTTCGGTGGCGTTAGGGAGGCATCGGTCATATCCAGATCTCCGGAATAGTCGTTCTGTTTTTGCAAAAAGGAAGACGCATGCGGATCATGCCGCGGCGTCCTCTGATCCTGCCGCCACACCCGCGCAGCATTCCGATGTCAGAAAGGTCACGACCCGGTTCATCGCCGGAAAGTCGACCCTGTTGAACACTTCGCGCCCCTGTCTTTCCTGCACGACGAGGCCCGCATCGACGAGTGTCGAGAGATGATGGGCGAGCGTCGAGGGGGCGAAGCCGAGGTGCTGTGCGATGTCGCCGACCCTGAGCCCATCGTCCCCGGCCTTCACGAGAAGGCGGAATATCGCGAGACGGGCGTCGTGGCCGAGTGCGGCGAGTGCGCGGGCGGTGGGGCTCGTTGTCGTCATGGGGCAAACATAACGGGAATTCCGGTTTTGTCGAGTCTTTTCTCGGTCAGGCGAAGCGCGCCCGCGTCCGGTTCGCGACGGCCACCAGCGAGAGCATCACCGGAACCTCGACAAGTACGCCCACCACGGTTGCGAGCGCGGCGCCGGAGTTCAGCCCGAAGAGGCTGATCGCGACGGCCACGGCAAGCTCGAAGAAGTTCGACGTGCCGATCAGTGCGCAGGGTGCGGCGATCCGGTGCGGGACTTTCAGAGCATAGGCCGCCGCGTAGGCAAGGGCGAAGATGCCGTAGGACTGGATCAGGATCGGCACCGCGATGAGCACGATGACTTGCGGCCGGTCGAGGATCACCTGGCCCTGCAACCCGAACAGGATCACGACCGTCGCGACGAGTCCGATCACCGACCAGGGCTTGACGCGGGCGCGGAACGCCTCGATCCGCTCCGCGCTGCCGAGCCGCGCCCGCGTCAGGACACCCGCCGCGAGGGGCAGCGCCACGAAGAGGATGACCGACAGGACCAGCGTCTCCCATGGCACAGCGATGTCGGTGACGCCCAGAAGGAAGGCCACGATCGGCGCAAAGGCAAAGACCATCACCACGTCGTTCACCGAGACCTGCAGAAGTGTGTATCCTTCGTCGCCACGGGTGAGCTGCGACCAGACGAAGACCATGGCGGTGCATGGCGCGGCGCCGAGCAGGATCAGCCCCGCGATGTACTGCTGCGCGTCCTCGGGCGCGATGAGCTCCGCGAAGACCCCCTCGAAGAACAGCACCGCAAGCGCCGCCATGGTGAACGGCTTGATCAGCCAATTGACCACCAGGGTGATGAGAAGGCCGCGCGGCTGGCGCGCCACGTCCTTCAGCGCACCGGGATCGACGCCGACCATCATCGGGTAGACCATCGCCCAGATCAGCACCGCCACCACGAGGTTGACACGCGCCACCTCGGCTGAGGCGATCGCGGCGACGAGCGCCGGCGCCGCGCTGCCGATCGCGATGCCCGCGACCATGGCCAGGGCCACCCACAGGGTGAGATAGCGCTCGAAGACGCTCATGCCGGGGCCGTCAGCGGCTGGTCGGGGCGGAGCCTCCCCGCTGCGAGGGCGCTGAGCGCGACCATCGCCGCCGCCGTCCCGAGCATGAGCGCAAGCCCGCCCGCCTGATAGGTGAGCCCGGATAGAACCGTGCCGAGGAGCCGCCCCCCCGCGTTCGCCATGTAATAGAATCCCACGTCCATCGTCACCCGCTCGGCCTTCGTGAAGGCGAGGATCAGGTAGGAATGGAGCGAGGAATTGATGGCGAAGATCGCGCCGAAGGCGAGAAGCCCCACGACGAGCGTGACGGTGAGCCAGGATTGAGGGTCGGGCGAGGCGAGTGCGGCAGCGGTCAGCGCCGCCGGCACGAGAAACAGCAGCCCCGCCCAGCCGCGGGCGGCGCCGACGAGATCCGCCTCCGGCCGCGTCGCGGCGCGCAGGAGGCGGGGCGCGGCCGCCTGCACCGCGCCATAGAGGATGATCCAGACTGCCATGAAGGTGCCGATCAGGAAGAACGCCGCCCGGTTGCCCTCCTCGGTGCCGTCCGAAAGCACGGCGTAGAAGTAGATCGGGATGCCGACGACGAACCACACGTCGCGGGCCCCGAACAGGAACACCCGCGCGGCCGACAGCCAGTTGACGTTGGCCGACTTCGAGAAGACCTCGGAGAACTTGGTGCCCTTCCGGCCCTTGGGAAGCCCGGGCGGCATGAAGATCAGCACCGCGACGAGGATCGCCGCCAGAACCGCGGCCATCCCGAGCACCGCCCAGACGAAGCCGAGCGTCGCGAGCAGCGCCGCGCCCAGAAGGAATCCCAGCCCCTTCACCGCGTTCTTCGATCCCGTGAGGATCGCGACCCAACGGAACAGCCCGCCCTTCTCCGCAGGGGCGAGCAGCTTCACAGCCGACTTCGACGACATCTTGGCGAGGTCCTTCGCCACGCCCGAGGCGCCCTGAACAACCATCACGTAGCTGACCGAGAGGCCCACGGCCCAGCCCGGATCGAGCTGCGCCAGAGCGAGCAGCGCCACAACCTGCAGTCCGAGCCCTCCGTAGAGCGTCGAGGTCAGACCGAAGCGCGCGGCGATCCAGCCCGCCGAGAGGTTCGTCACCATCCCCGCGATCTCGTAGAGCACGAAGAGGTAGGCCAGCTGGACCGGCGAGAAACCCAGCGTGTGGAAGTGCAGGAGCACCAGCATCCTCAGCGCGCCGTCGGTGAGCATGAAGGCCCAGTAGGCGGCCGTGACGGCGATGTAGGCGGACAGTCCCTCGGGCCGGGAGGTCACGTCGCGGCTCCCACCATCAGCGCCACGTCGACGAGCCGGTGCGCATAGCCCATCTCGTTGTCGTACCAGGCGTAGACCTTCACCTGCGTACCGTTCACGACCATCGTCGACGGGGCGTCGACGATCGACGACCGCGAGTCGTTGACATAGTCGGCCGATACCAGCGGCCGCTCCTCGCAGCCGAGGATCCCGGCGAGCGGCCCGTCGGCCGCCGTTCGGAAGAGCGCGTTCACCTCCTCGGCCGTCGTCTCTCGGTCGACCTCGAAGACGCAGTCGGTAAGGGACGCGTTGAGCAGCGGCACGCGCACCGCGTGGCCGTTCAGCCGGCCCTTCAGCTCGGGATAGATCAGCGTGATCGCCGTCGCGCTGCCCGTGGTCGTCGGGATCAGCGAGTTCATCGCCGACCGCGCGCGGCGGAGGTCCTTCGCGGGGCGGTCCACGATCGTCTGGGTGTTCGTCACGTCGTGGATCGTGGTGATCGAGCCGTGGCGGATGCCGATCAATTCGTGGATCACCTTGACCACCGGCGCGAGGCAGTTCGTCGTGCAGGACGCCGCCGTCACGATGCGGTGGCGCTCAGGATCATAAGTGTCTTCATTGACGCCATAGACGATGTTGGCGGCGTCGCCGTCCTTCACGGGCGCGGACACGACCACCGCCTTCACGCCGGCCTCGAAATAGGGCGCGAGCGTCGCTTCCGACCTGAAGACGCCGGTGCAGTCGATGACCACGTCGACCGCGTCCAGCGGCAGGGCGGCGAGCTCCCCTGTCCCGACGAAGGCAAGCCGCGCCCCGTCGATCGTCACGGAATCCTCGTCATGCGCGAAGACGGCGTTCCATCGCCCGTGCACGGTGTCGAACTCGAGAAGATGCGCGTGCATCGCCGGATCCCCGACGGCATCGTTGATCCAGGCGATCTCCACGCCCCGTTCGAGCAGAGGCTTCAGCGCGAGCTTGCCGATCCGCCCGAGGCCGTTCAGGGCGTAGGTGGTCATGCGGGCTGACCCGCATCGGTGCGGCCGATATCGTCCACCGCCTTCTGCAGCGAGATGCGGTCAAGCGACGCGATCGGCAAGGCCGTGAAGGCCGCGATCCGGTTCCGGAGCGCGCCGTAGGCGTGCTGGAAGGCGAGGCTCTTCTCGGCGTCGGAGCCGTCCACCCTGACCGGGTCGGGCATGCCCCAATGCGCGCTGACCGGCTGCCCGTGCCAGGGCGGGCACTCTTCGTTGGCCGCCTGATTGCAGACCGTGAACACGAAGTCGAATTTCGGAGCGTCCGGGAGCTGAAACTCGGAGACGTGCTTGGCGCGCAGGACCGAGATGTCGTGACCCTTCTGCTTCAGCACCTCGAGCGCGGAGGGGTTCAACTCCGAACGTGGCCTCGTGCCGGCGGAGTAGACCTCGAAGCGGTCGCCCGCTTCCTTTCGGAGGATCGATTCCGCGAAGATGGAGCGGGCCGAGTTGCCGGTGCAGATGAAGAGGACGCTGTATGTGCGGTCGGGCATGGCGATGGGTCCTAAGATCGATGACGACGATATGGGCGAGCAGAGCTCGGGCCGGCCGCGGCAGCAGTCGAGGAGCAGGTAATCGAAGGTCCGGCGCACCTGCGGCATATCGATGGAGTAGCGCAAGGACGTTCCTGCCCGCTCCTGCGTCACAAGATCGGCATGCATGAGCGCCGACAGATAGGCCGACAGCGTGGAGGGCTTGCAGCCCAGCGCCTCGGCAAGCTCACCCGCAGGGACGGGGTCCGGATACCGTCGCATCAGGAGCCGGAACAGCGCCAGCCGCTGAGGATGGCCGAGGGTGGCGAGACGCGCGGGAATCACTTTTTCCATATTTCATGGATATTCGAATAAGCGGAGCGAGGCAACATGCGGATGCCGATGGACAATCGGATCGTCGTGCTCGCAGCCGGCGCGACTTGCATCCTGCTCCCGCTTGCGGTTGCTCTCTTGCCGGGTGCGGCGGGACAAGAAAATGCCCCGTGCCGGGGACGAGGACGGCACGGGGCGTGACCTGCAGCTAACTCACCAGGAACACACGCTACAGGTCGTCCACCAACTCCGTTCCTCTTTTCAGACGGAGCCACCGCTTGGTTGGGGAGAACAGGGATTCCGAGCGGTCGGGGATGGAAGCGAATGGGGTGGAACGGCAGGGCCTGCCGTGATTGCGTGGCCGTTGTGCGTGCGGCCGTCGTGCGCGATGGCGATCGTGTGGCTCGAGCTCGGATCCCTCGCCGCGCCGCGCCGCATCTGCACCGCTCGTGTCGTCGCGCGGGCCCGGTCGCATCCGTCCACCTCCAGAAATTCATCCGTTTCGGATCGGCGGGCCCAGCCGGGCCGTCGTCCGATGGCCTTGACGCTAGGTCAGTCGCATCAGCCCTCCGTTAGGCCGCGCGCCGGATCGCGAACAAAACCGCGTCAAAAGGCCTCCGGTCCCGAACGCGCCCGGTACGGGATCGACGGCCAGGTAGCTGTCGGGACAAGGGATTATCCGAAATGCCGACGAATTAATGCCGTTTTAACGGGAGGCTCGACGCCTCATTCACGTGGCTCGGCGACAGTGACGTCAACCCTGCGAGACGGGAAAGGAGCGGTTTCAGGTGAGCTTTTTCATTGCCATGCACAACCGGCGGGCCATGGCAAGCTATTGGCACCCCCAGACGATCATCGGTGAGGGTCACGAGTTCATTGTCGTATCGCGATCGGGTGGGCGGAACGAGTATTTGTGGATCTCCAACGCCGGCGCGTGCACGGGGCAGGAGCGCGAGGCACCCTCGGACCTCGAGCCCGGTCTCGTGATTTTCGCAACGCTCGTCTCGCAGGGCCTAAACGGCGGAGAAATCTTTCTGATCGAACGCGAGGTGCCGAAGGGCGCTACGGTGACCGGCACGCACATCGGCGGCGACGGCTACCTTCTACTCGACGAATCCGGCGAGGGAGGCGTCACCATCAAGGGGGCGGCGCGTCTCCGCGCGGGGCCCAGGATCCGCCGGGGGAGCGGTCTATGCGTCCTTCTCGAGGAAGGCCAGCCGGGCGCGACGGTCCATTTCGACGCGGTCTACGTGCCTTGGGCGCGTGAAGTCCTGCCGGACCGTTTCGACGGCCGTCGCCGCGCAGGGCCCGGGAAATGAACGCCGTCGGACGAAAAAACGAATCCATGCACGCCTTTGGCGGTTCACAGAGCCATGCAGTTGAGCATACTCTGGCCTCTTATTGCCTCGTACGGGTGGGGGCGGACGACGGATTTGGCGGGGACGGCCCGATGGGCAAGATCACCGGTCGTGACGCGAACCGGCTCGTTCTCTCGGTCGTGGGCAATTTTCGCCTCGGCGATCCCGAGGGACGCGAGATCCGGATCACGGAGAAGAAGGCACGTGCGCTCCTCGTCATGCTGGCGACGGCGCGCGATCACCGCCGCTCGCGCGAATGGCTGAAGTCGCGCCTTTGGGGGCGGTCGTTCGAGGCCCAGGCGAGCAACTCCCTGCGCCAGTGCCTGCACGTTCTGCGCAAGTCCCTGTACCCCTGGAGCGACGCGATCCAGGCCGACTACGATCATGTCTGGCTGCAAGGGGTGGACGCGCAACTCGACCCCGGCGGAGATCACCGCGCGGAGTTCTTCGAAGACGCGCCGCGTCTCGACGAGGCGGGCGAGGACTGGCTCCGGGAAGAGCGTCAGGCCTTTGCCGCCCGGCTGGAGGATGCACCGCAGGTGATGGTCGATGCGGGCACGTCCGTGCCGATCGCGCCGGTGACCTACGAGGTCGCGCCCTGCATCCTGATCGGGACGCCGGTCGTCGTGTCAGACGACATGCGCGCCACCGTGGTGGCCGAGCGGATCACCAACGCCATGCAGGACACCTTCCGGCAGAACGGCTACGTCGAAACCTACGACCTGCGCGACGTCCAGACCAATCAGCTCGAGGGCCGCCGGGCGGAGTCGGTGTCGCGGCCGCCGGTGCTCGTCGAAGTGCGGGTGTCGCTCGTGGGGCTGGAGTTGCAGGCGACGATCATCGCGCGCGTGCCTGCGACGGGGAAGGTCGTCTGGACCGCGTCGATCGCGAGCGACCCCGACGCCGCGCTCCCGATCGCGTCGGAGACGATGATGGAATTCGTCACGGGGGCCGTGGATTCGATCGAGGCTCTGATCCTTCGCCAGCCGGGGCTCACGGTGAAGCCGACGCTCTACACGGCGGTGCATCAGCTCTTCGGCCTGTCGCGCGAAGGGATCGAGGACGCCTGCTCCCTTCTGCGTCAGTTCCTGCACGGATCGGATTACTCCGCCAATGCCGAGGGATGGCTCGGCTTCACGACGGGACTTCAGGTGGGGGAAAGCCACGGGGCGGGGGAGGACCGGCTCGACGCGGCGACCGCCCATTTCGAGCACGCGATGGAGATGGAGCCGTCGAACGCCCTCGTGCTGGCGCTTGCGGGTCATTTCGAGGGCTATGTCCGCCGGGACATGGTCCTGGGACGGCAATACCTCGCGGAAAGCCGGCGCATCCTTCCCAATCTCGCGATCGGGTGGGATGCCACGGCGATGAACCTGATCTACACCGACCACCTCGACCGCGGCGCGGAGGCGGCGGAGATTGCCCGCCGGCTCGGTCGCTACAGCCCCTACAAGTTCTGGTACGACGCCTCGGCGGTCATCGCCGCGAGCCTTCAGGGCAGGCATCAGGACGCGATCCGCATCGGGAACCGCGTTCTCGCGAAAAGGAAATTCCTTCCTGTCATGCGCCACATGTTCGCGAGCCATGCGCAACTCGGCAACGTCCCGGATGCGATGGAGCTGTACCGCAGCCTGCGTCTTCTTGACCCCGCCTTCGGGACCGGGGCGATGGCGTCGCCGACCTACGGTATGCCCTCGCCGCGGAGCCTC